>ENA-OXVJ01000240-OXVJ01000240.1-human-gut-metagenome-genome-assembly--contig:-NODE-240-length-17708-cov-33.012859_pt1 | contig 17708 bp, 18 predicted proteins | sample MGYA00249248_ERZ652692 | MGnify/ENA primary metagenome ERZ652692 (study PRJEB26925, sample SAMN05826544) | human gut metagenome | biome: ENVO:2100002; feature: ENVO:00000062; material: ENVO:00002003... | reverse complement strand
GAGATCTAGTACGGTCTCGTGGGCTCGGAGATGTGTATAAGAGACAGGTTTATAATGGTAGTCTTGAAAAAGAAAAAAAACAACTATAACATATGGTTGATTATTTTTTTAATTGGATTATTTTTAAGTATATTAATCAATTATAAGTTTGCTTTATTTAGTAATTTGAAATTGTTGGTTTGGCAAGCAATATATTTATTGGTTGTTTTTCAAGTTGGAAAGGATAATATTCATTCCGGTAGAATAATAAAAACTCTCAGTAATTTACTGATAATTGTGTGGACTATACTTACAACAATTTCTCTGGGGATGTTCTTATTTAGATTTAGCTATGCCGTTCATCTAACTAATCGTGCAAGATTTTTAAGGATAGGTTTTTTTGATGCAAGATTATTCGGAGTATTTGAAGATCCGAATTTTAGTTCAACTATTTCTGTAGTTGTAATACTGTTAATAGTTTATTCGCTAAGAATTAAAAAAGGAAAACTTCAATCCTTTTTATCTTACTTAGCAATTATTTTTCAACTTGCATATATACAATTATCCGGATCACGAACTGGATTGATCGTACTTTTACTTTCCATTTTTGTTCTCTCTTTTTCAATTTTATTAAACTTAGATTTTTGGATCAAAAAGAAATATTTATATAAGTGGTTGGGCAGTTTATTTTCTGCATTGATAATTGTAATTTTATCGTATTTTCTACTAGAGGCTTTTAAATATATTCTTTCTTTACTTCCTTCAGTCTTATTTAAGGAAGAACATAGAATACTAAAAGATATTCCTAAAAAAGATGGTGGAAAAATTAGTCTTGAAAGAAGCGATGTTGAGAACAATTCAGATGCTTCAAATGGAAGATTGGGTCTTTGGAAAAGTGGTTTTGAACTTTTCAAAACTAATGTTCTATTTGGAACATCGCCAAAAGGAATTTTTGAATACGCAAAAGAAGTTTTGCCTACTACATTTATCGCCAGAACCCAAAAATATACACATAATACTTATGTAAATGTTATTACTTCTACAGGTTTAGTCGGTTCAATTCCACTATTTTTATTCTTTATAAAAAGTTTCTTTATGGTTATTACAAAAGCTTATGGAAAAGCTAAGTTATTTTTTAAAAATAACTATGGAATGAACGCTCAGATTGTTTTAGCAATTGCTGCTTCTGCATTCTTCTTAAATGATATTGTTATGGTCAACTCTGTGGGGTCTTTAATTTTCTGGCTATTTTTAGGAAGAATTTATTACTTGTCTAATAATGAGACAATTTAAGGTGGAATTTTTGTGGGAAAATATAAAAAACTAGTGGGCAATTCAGCTGTTTTTGCTGCTGGGAATCTAGGAAGCAAACTGATATCTTTTATAATGGTGCCTCTCTATACCTATTATTTAACAACTCAAGAATACGGTACAGTTGAATTAATAACTACTACTATTAGTCTTTTGTTACCAATGGTTTCGTTTGGCATAGGTGTAGGGGTTCTACGTTATGCTCTAGAAAAGGATATCGACAACGCAATTGTTGTTTCAAATTCTATCGCTCTAACTCTGGGAAGTCTGTTAATAGGAATTATTATAACCCCTTTTCTTAAAATGATTGGATTATTTGAGGGTTCAGTTACTTTATTTGCCTTTCTACTGTTATTGCAAATATTGACACAGGTGATGGCGCAATTTGCTCGAGGAAATGGGCAAGTTAAGGTCTTTGCATTAAATGGAATGATAAAGACATTTACGATAGGATTAGCGAATATTTGCTTATTAATGTACTTCCATCTGGGGTTGAACGGATATCTTCTTTCACTGATAATTGCAGAAATTGTATCACTATTATATTTGACTCTTACCACTCCGTACTTTAAATTATTTAGGTTTAATCTGATAAATAAATCTTTCATGAAAGAATTAATCTATTTTTCATTGCCTACAATTCCTAACGATGTTTTATGGTGGTTCGTTAATAGTTCGAGTAGGTATTTCATTCTATTTTTGATGGGAATAAGTTACAATGGTATTTATGCAGTGGCAAGTAAAATTCCTTCGCTAATTTCTATGATGCAATCAGTTTTTTCACAGGCATGGCAAATATCTTTAGTAGATGAAAGAGAATCAAAAAATAGAGAAGCATTTCATGAAACGACCTTCAAGTACTATGCTTTTTTACTCTTTTTTTGTGCTAGTAGTGTAATGGTGGTATTGAAATTCTTTATTCGACATTTTGTTGCAGATGCTTATTATATCAGTTGGACTGTAACACCACTACTATTATTGTCTTCGATTTATTCAGCTTTCATTGGGTTTTACGGCCAATTTTATATTGCCGAAAAGAAAACTCGAGGATTAATGAATACTTCCATTGTTTCTGGTGTGATCAGTATTATTTTAAATTATGTTTGTATTTCTTTATTCGGTTTAATAGGTGTCGGAATTGCTGCTATGGTCAGTCTTTTTGTAGGTTGGTTAATTCGAATATACGATACTCGAAAATTTATAAAATTTTCTGTTAATGTTAAAACACTAGTTTCTTACCACATTGTAATTTTTATGCAAATTGTTTTGATTTTCCTTTTTGATAATTTTAAATTAATTGTTCTTGAATTCCTAATTTGGTTGATATTTTTATTTGTAAATAAAGATTTAATTATCTCCTTTTTCAAGACAATAATAAGGAAAGAAAAATAGAGAGGGGTTTTTTTATGAAAACAGCACTTGTTGTTGGAGGCAGTAGTGGTATCGGTCTTGCTATAGTGAAACAACTGCTTGAACAGGATTATTATAAAATTTATATTTATGATAGAAAAAATTCTGATTTCTTATCTAATAAAATTGAATTTACTCAGTTCAATTTGGTTGAAGATGATTTTGATAAATTTGATTCGTTAGTAGATAAGGTTGATACGCTTGTTATTACTGCTGGCTTTGGTAGAGTATCAAAATTTGAAACATTTAAAGATATTGAAATAAAAAATGGAATTCTTGTAAATGAAGTAGCGCCAATCCGTATTATTAGAAAATTTTATGACAGGATTATTTCACAGGATAATTTCTATTGTCTTGTAATGGGTAGTATAGCAGGAATGATCTCGTCTCCATTATTTTCCGTTTATAGTGCTGGTAAAGCAGGTCTCAACCGTTTTATTGAAAGTGTTAATATTGAAATCGAGGAATCAGGAAGTACCAATCGAATTTTGAACGTATCACCAGGTTCTATAAAGGGCACTAGCTTTAACGGAGGACTGACTGATTTGGAACAAGTATCTGCCTTAGCGCAGCGCATACTAGAACAGATGTTTAATCATGAGACAGTATTCATACCTGATATAGATGTTTATGCTGATGTTTTAGAGCGTTATAAAAACGATTCACATACTTTTGGTGTTGAAAGTTATCAATATAAGGTTGATTCAGGCAGACTAAATAATACACCTCAAGTTAAAATAGGGTATTTAAGCGGCACATTTGATTTATTTCACATTGGTCATTTAAATCTAATAAGAAAAGCTAAACAATATTGTGATTATTTAGTTGTAGGTGTGCATAAAGATGCTTCTCATAAAGGAAAAGAAACGTTTATTTCTTTTGATGAGAGAGTTGAAATACTAAAAGCAATTAAATTTGTGGACAAAGTAATAGAATCAAAGCCTGAAGATATGGATGTTTGGTCAGACATTAATTATCATTACTTATTTGTTGGTAGTGATTACAAAGGAACTGACCGTTTTAATACCTATGAAAAGTATTTTGAAGACAAAGATGTTGAGATTGTTTATTTTGAATACACTAAAGGAACAAGCAGTACTCAATTAAGAAATGCACTTACCACAAAATAACGATTATTGGAAGGAGAAAAAATGAATTACCTTATCACTGGCGGAGCTGGCTTCATCGGTTCTACTTTAGCTAATCATTTATCTAAAGAAAATTCTGTAATTGTGATTGATGATTTATCAATGGGAAAAGAAGAAAACTTACTTGAAAGTGAAAATCTCAGATTTATTAATGGATCTGTCACTGATAATAAGTTGATGGATGATATTTTATCAAACAATAAATTCGATTATATTTTCCACTTAGCTGCAATAGCTAGTGTAGCGGATTCGGTTGAACGACCAGTCGAAACACACCAAGTTAATTTTGAAAGTGTTTTGTTATTATTAGAGCTGATCAAAAATTATCAAAAAGATTTAAAACGCTTGGTTTTCAGTTCTTCAGCAGCGGTTTATGGTGATGAACCTACACTTCCTAAACAAGAAGAATCAGTGATTCGTCCCTTGACACCATACGCAGTAGATAAATTTGCAGCAGAACAATATGTCTTAGATTATTATCATCTATATGGTATTCCAACAAGTGCTGTCCGCTTTTTTAATGTTTATGGACCAAATCAGAATCCGGAATCACCATATAGTGGAGTCATATCGATTTTAGTAGATCGGTACAAAAAATTGCAAAGTGGCATGGAGATACAATTTACTTTGTTTGGAGACGGGTCACAATCACGTGATTTTGTCTTCGTTGAAGATGTTATTCAAGCTTTGTTACTCGTGGCTAGTAAAGAAGAAGCGCTAGGAAAACAATTTAATGTCGGAACTGGTAATGCACTGGAACTGAGTGAACTCATAAAAGTAATTGATGAAACGCTAAATATCACGTTGCCTATTAGCTATGAAGCTTCAAGAGATGGGGACATTAAAAACTCTGTCGCTGACATTTCGAGACTAAAAAGTTTAGGGTTTAAACCTAACTTTAGCATCCATGAGGGTATGAAAAAATATTTAGAATCTGAAAATTTGGTCTAAAAGTCGGAGCGTATCCGACTTTTTTTTGGTATCATGATAGTTAGTTGTGAAGTTAGGAGAGTAAATATGAACAATGAAAAAATAGCTATCCTGATCCCTTGCTATAACGAATCGTTAACTATTAAAAAAGTAATCAATGATTTTAAAAGGGAACTACCTGAGGCAGATATCTATGTCTATGACAATAATTCAACAGATAACACATATGAAATCGCGCTTAATGAAGGTGCGATAGTGAAAAAGGAACCGCGCCAAGGTAAAGGAAATGTGATTCGACAAATGTTCTTTGACATAGAGGCAGACTATTACTTAATGGTAGATGGCGATGATACCTATCCTGCAGAAAATTCAAAAGAGCTAATTACAGCTTTAAGAGAAGGTAGAGCAGATATGGTAATTGGTGATCGCTTATCTAATGGAACGTATTTTAACGAAAACAAAAGAGCTTTCCATGATTTTGGCAACAACTTAGTGAAGAACTCGATCAACCGCTTATATCAGGCAAATATTAAGGATGTAATGACTGGCTATCGTGGATTCAATCGAATGTTTGTTAAAAGTTTTCCAGTAATGAGTTCTGGTTTTCAAATTGAAACGGAGTTCACAATTCATGCCCTGGATAAACGGTTTAAACTAGTAGAAATTCCGATTGATTATCGTGACCGTCCAGAAGGTAGCGAGTCAAAATTAGACACGTATTCAGATGGCTTCAAAGTTCTACTGACAATCTTAAAAATGTTTAAGGATTATAAGCCTTTGTTATTCTTTTCTATTATCAGCTTTATTTTCTTTCTATTTGGTTTGATCTTTGGGGTACCGGTAATCAATGAGTTTATTCATACAGGTTTTATTACAAAAGTTCCTTCTTCGATATTGGCTACGGGACTGATGGTCTTTGCTCTGTTGTTACTAATAACGGGGTTAATCTTAGATACAGTGGTAACCAATGCAAAAAAGGAATACGAGTTGAATTTGTATCGTTTGTATGAAAAGAAACTCAAATGAAAAAAATATAATTTCCTTAACTAAATAAATTTTACATTTCCCTCCTCTTTCATTTCATGTATAATGGTTTAAGTTATGACATGAAGTAAGGAGGAGTTGTTTTTGTCTGAGGATCAAAACCAACACTCGGAAGAAGGATCTTTTAAAGAGCAGATCATGCGGGCTTTAGAAGAGGGCCGAAAGAATCGCGAAGTAGAACCAACGAAAAAAGCGAGCTCAATATCCGCTGGGCCTTCGAAAACAAAAAAGGATACTAGTGATGACGACGATTTGGCTTCGTCTTATGAGCGTTTATTTGGCAATAGACAAAAGAAAGAATCAACTGCTGCTGAGCGAAAGTCTAAGCCGATTGAAGAAGAGATAAAAAAAGAGGAACCTCCGAAGAAAGAAAAAGAATCAGAGGAAAAGGGTCCTATTGATAACTCTGAAGCAAAGTCTAAGATAAGAAAAGAGAGAAAGAAGTCTACAGCAGAGAAAACGAGTCCGATAAAAAAAGAGCAAACCAAAGAACCTTCAGTAATTCAAGAAAAGAAAGTAGAGTCTCGTCGTGACGAATCAAAACGAGCGGCTAAGACTGCCCCAGCTAAGAAGAAAGAAAAGGCAGAGGGGATAAAACAGTCGAAGCATGATGAGCATGTTGAAGAAGAGCCATCAATTTTCCAACGTATTGGTGAGAAATTTGATGATCTTCGTAATATGGATGAAGACTTTGAAGGTGATTTAAGTGAGGAGAGCAACTTGAAACGAGCAGAACGTCGCAAAGAGGATCGAGTCGTCCGCAAAATTGTTTATATATTGACGATTGGTATTTTGATCGTCGCAGGGATTTTAGCGATTTCGGGTTATAACTATGTTAGTGCTGGTTTGAAACCGCTGGATAAAAATGACAAAAAATTGGTTCAGGTAGAGGTGCCGAGCGGCTCATCGAACCGTCAAATCGGTGACATTTTAGAAGAAGGAGAAGTGATCCGAGATGGAATGGTTTTTAATTTCTATACGAAATTCAAAAACCTAACGAACTTCCAGGCGGGTTATTATCAATTTTCTCCTAATATGACGCTGGATCAAATTAGTAAAGAATTGCAGCAAGGTGGAAGTGCCGAGCCGTTAGATGATGCTTCGAAATTAACTGTTCCTGAAGGTTATGATGTTGATAAGATTGCAAGTTTAGTCGCGAAGAAAACAGACTTCAAGAAGGAAGATTTTATCAAGGTTATGAAGGATGATAAATTCTTCGAACAGCTAAAAACGCAGTATCCAGACCTATTAACGGATGCTGGTAACGCAAAGGATGTTCGTTATCGCTTAGAGGGATATTTGTTCCCAGCGACTTATAATGTTCATAAAAATAGGAGTCTCGAAGATCTAGTAACTCAAATGGTAGATACGACGAATCAAATCCTAACACCTTATTATAGTCAAATTAAGGAAAAGGGATTAAACGTTCAAGAGGTCATGACATTGGCTTCGTTGGTCGAAAAAGAAGGGGTCACTCAATCTGACCGTAAGAAAATTGCACAAGTCTTCTTTAATCGGATTGAAGCACAAATGCCTTTACAATCAGATATTTCAATTCTTTACGCTTTAGGTGAGCATAAAGAAGTTGTCACGATTAAGGATACAGAAGTGGACTCGCCGTATAACTTATATACGAATACTGGATATGGACCAGGGCCATTTGACAATCCAAGTCAAGAAGCAATCCTAGCTGTCCTTGATCCAACGGAGAATGATTATATTTACTTTGTTGCAGATATCTCAACAGGAAAAGTATACTATGCGAAGACTTACGAAGAGCATATGGAATTGGTCGAAAAATATGTCAATAAAGAGAAATAAACAATTTACATTACAGTAATTACGTGGTAATCTTTTGTGGATTAAATCTATAAAAGATTACCTTTCGTAATTTTGTTGATTGAAGGAGAAGAAAAATGGTAGAAAAAACATACCCTATGACTTTAGAAGGAAAACACAAGTTAGAGCAGGAATTAGAAGAATTAAAAACAGTAAAACGTGGAGAAATCATTGAGCGAATTAAAATTGCACGCAGCTTTGGTGATTTGTCTGAAAACTCTGAGTATGAATCAGCGAAAGATGAACAAGCCTTTGTTGAAGGACGTATCAGTACTTTGGAAAATATGATTCGTTTCGCACAAATTATTGATAACGAGAATGTTGATTCTGATGAAATCTCAATCGGTAAGACAGTTACTTTTGTGGAATTGCCTGATGAAGAAGAGGAAGAATATACGATCGTCGGAAAAGCCGAAGCAGATCCGTTAACAGGAAAGATATCTAATGATTCACCGATCGCGCAGGCATTGATTGGTAAAAGTATTGGGGATATCGTAACGATCGCAACTCCCGGTGGTAACATGGAAGTTAAGATCGTAGATGTCAAGCAAAACTAAGAATGGTTGAAAGAGGCGCTGGTCGCCTCTTTTCTTTTAGGGTTTAAAGAGGTTGCGACTTTAGACCGATGGTATTTAGACTTTAAAAAAAGTAGAATAAGGTATAAATAAAAAGTTGGGAGGAAAGACAAGATGAAAAGTCCATGGCGCTTTTTCATTGTAATTGAAGCCTTACTTGCAATTTTCTTATTATGGCAACTATCTTCAAATCCTGCGATGTTGATCATGCTGCTTTTTGGCACATTAAATATATACTGGGCATTGCGTAAACACCGTCGTCGAAAATTTCAATTAATCTTAGGTTCAGTAATTTTGATTATTTGTTTAGTGAATAGTCCTGCGACTTGGTTGATGTTGATTTTTGCAGTAATATTTCTTGGACTTAAGGGTTTCGAAATTGCGGGTATTTCAATGCCAAACCATTCTTTGAAGAATAAAAAAAGCATCGTAATGGTTGAAACAACAGATCCGACAGGACATAATGGTGAACGAAAGAAACAAAGCTGGATCGGAAATGATCGAATCGGAACACAAGTTTTTGAGTGGGATGATATTAATGTAGCAATCTTAGCCGGAGACACAATCGTTGACTTAGGGAATACATTGTTGCCTAAAGAAGATAACATCGTAATTGTCCGTAAAGGCTTTGGTCGAACACGAATTTTAGTTCCTTATGGTATTGGAATTCTTTTTGAGCACGCGACGCTTTATGGCAAGGTTGATTTTGATGAGGATACGCAAGTTCTCCGCAATGAAACAATCAAAATGTATAGCGAGGATTATGATGAGAGTCCTCGTAGATTGAAAATAGTGACCAATACATTGGTGGGAGATGTCGAGGTGATTCGTGTATGATGGGGAAATATTCTCGTTTACAAATTTCCCTTTATTCGGGTCTGATTTCTTTTTTACTGATTTTGACAACTCTCTTTCTGTATATGTATGCGATAGGGAAAAGGCAATTATTTGCTCAATTATTTGTTGCACGAATTTTTTACATTCCTTTATTTGTTCACATTATTGTCATTTCTTTAACGGTATGCGCAGCGGTCTATTTTCTCGTGACATTTTTAGAAAAGCGGCAATTGGGGAAAATAGAAGGAAAATTGCAAAACTTAGCTTCAGGTGACTATGAACAACCTTCTTTGGATGTAGCGATTTCACAAAATAAAGAGATGCTGTTAGTCGATCATGATATCAAACGAATTAAAGAAAAATTAGTGAGCATGTCACGGGAGCTGCAGCAGTTAAGCAGTCAGCCGCAGATGGTTGATGGTACGACAAGAGAAAAAATCTTAGAAGAAGAGCGTCATCGCTTAGCAAGGGAACTGCATGATTCAGTTTCTCAGCAGCTTTTTGCGGCAATGATGATGATGTCCGCCTTGAATGAACAATCCCAGCATTCTGAAGAATTGGAGCCTTATAAGAAGCAATTGGCGATGGTAGCCGATATTATTAATGCAGCGCAATCAGAAATGCGCGCATTGTTGCTTCATTTGCGCCCAATCAGTTTAGAAGGCAAAAGTTTGCGTCAAGGAATTGAGCAATTATTAAAGGAACTACAGACTAAAATTCAAATTCAGTTAAAATGGGATGTTCAGGATATTTGTGTTTCACCAAGTATTGAGGACCAACTATTTCGAGTAGTGCAGGAGTTATTGTCTAATACATTGCGTCATGCAAAGGCGAATGAATTAGAGGTTTATTTGAAAATCGTTGGTCAAAGTATTTTGCTGCGTGTAATTGATGATGGTGTCGGATTTGAAGCCAAAGATGAGCACGCTGGTAGTTATGGATTACGCAACATTCGTGAACGAATTGCAGGCGTTGGCGGGTCAACTAAAATAATTAGTTTTAAAGGTCAAGGAACAAGTATTGAAATCAAAGTTCCTGTTGTAGAGGACACTGAGCCTGCTTAACGGTATGCTAGACAGCATAGAATAAAATAGATTATTAAGAACTAGGAGGCAGAGGATGATACGAGTATTGTTAGTTGATGATCATGAAATGGTTCGATTAGGCGTTTCTTCTTACCTATCGATTCAATCAGATGTCGAGGTTGTGGGGGAAGCTGAAAATGGCGAAGATGGCTACGAGAAGGCGATAGCTCTTCGTCCAGATGTAATTTTGATGGACTTGGTGATGGAAGTGATGGATGGCATCGAATCGACCAAGAAAATTCTAAAAGAGTGGCCAGAAGCAAGAATCTTAATCGTAACCAGTTTTATTGATGACGAAAAAGTTTATCCTGCTATTGAAGCAGGCGCCTCAGGTTATTTGTTGAAAACATCTACCGCTCATGAGATCGCCAATGCCATTCGTAAGACCTATAATGGTGAACGTGTCTTAGAACCAGAAGTGACGACGAAGATGATGGAGCAATTATCCAATCGAAACCGTCATGTTCTTCATGAAGAATTAACGAATCGTGAACAAGAAATTTTACTATTAATTGCTCAAGGAATGAGCAATCAGGAAATCGCGGATGAATTGTTTATCACCTTAAAAACAGTCAAGACGCATGTATCGAATATTTTAGCGAAGCTAGAAGTAGAGGATCGTACACAAGCAGCGATCTACGCCTTTAAGCACGGGTTAATAAAATAGAGAGTCCATCTCTGTTTTATTAACCCGCTCTTTGTTATACTAGGAAATGTAAGTTTTGCTGGTATAGAGATTCAAGTTATTTGGATAAATAATATATTGAAAGATTAAGGAGATATCATGAAGCAAAGTTTTGTCATTATTGGTTTAGGAAGATTTGGCGGGAGTATTTGCCGCACATTAGTGGAATCCGGTCAGGAAGTTTTGGCGATAGACAGCAGTGAAGATCGTGTGAATGAATACATGAATATTGCTACTCATGCAGTTGTGGCGAATGCACAGGATGAAATGACTCTCCGTTCTTTAGGCATTCGAAATTTCGACCATGTCATTGTAGCGATAGGAGAGGATATTCAGGCGAGTATCTTAGTGACTCTAATGGTCAAGGAAATGGGTGTGCCTAATATTCTGGCAAAAGCACAAAATGAATATCATGCCCGTGTCTTAGAAAAAATCGGCGCGGACCGTGTTGTCCATCCTGAACGGGATATGGGCCAACGAATTGCTCATAACCTCGTTTCAAAGAATATTTTGGATTATTTAGAATTATCTGATGAGTTTTCTTTGGCGGAAATCAATGTGACCAATCGTAAATTTTATGGTAAAACCTTAGATGAACTAGATTTTCGTCAACGATTTGGACTAAATGTGGTAGCAATTCGTCGGGATAATCAAGATCCAATCGTGACACCACCTGCAGAAGAAGTTGTGCAAAAGGACGATCATTTAGTGGTGATTGGTCGCGATGAAGACGTGGATTATTTAGATGAAAAAATGAATGGATAGGTGATTTTCAAATGAAGTTAACAATAACCCCAAAAGCGCAAGAATGGTTTAAACGTGAAATTGAATTAAGCGATGGCCAAGGAATTAAATTTTACGGAAAAGTCTATGGAAAAACTCAGGTTCATGATGGCTTTTCAGTTGGGATGTCGGTGGATACCCCAGAAACCCCATTGATTGAAGAAAACACTAATGGTATGATGTTCTTTGTTGAAGAAGCTGATGAGTGGTTTTTCAAAGGATATGATTTAGTTGTGGACTATGATGAAAAACTTGAAGAACCTAAATATGATTTTTTGTAAATGAAGTTTGAGCAAATTTTATATTCTGGGCTAAAAAGATTTTGAAACTTGGAGAAATTATGAGAAAGATTAAAAAAGTAACCCCGTATTTATTTTTAATATTTGTTTTTATTACTGTTATCTTTAGTTTTAGAGCTAATCCTTTTTCGAATGTATTGAGTGGCCATGACTCTTCTATGTTTCTTTATTTTGGAAAAGGTATTTCTGATGGATTGATCCCTTATAAGGATATGTTAGATCATAAAGGTCCTATCTTGTTTATTATTCAATATCTTGCAGTTCTAGCTGGTTTTGGTAATTTTTCCCTTGGAATATGGTTGATAGAGTGTCTTTTTTTTCTAGGAACTCTCTTTTTTCTCTATAAAACTTGCTATTTATGCATAAATGATAAGCTGATATCTGCGGTTTCAGTGACTTTTTTAACCCCACTGTTCATTTTGTGTTATGACGGAGGAAATTACTCTGAGGAATTTGCACTTTTATTTATAAGTATTTCTCTTTACTTTTTTTGTAAAATCTTTTTCAAAAGACGAGTCTCAAGAGTTGAATACCTATTAATCGGATTTTTAGGTGCCGCAACCTTTTTCATAAGGCTAAATATGATTTCATTGTGGGTTGTATTTTGCCTGTTTTTAGTATATATAAATTTGAAGGATAAAAATAAAAAACTTTTATTCCAACAGGTAAAATATATCTTTTTAGGTGGCATTACTTTAACAATACTAATAATTGCAATTTCACTCTTTCAAAATAACTTGGAAGAAATGTTTTATCAAGCTTTTATTATGAATATTTCATATTCAAATTCTAATTTATCAGAAAAAATAAATACTGCATTTGCTTTTATAGAGTTATTGTTAAAATCGGGGGTCTTTTCACTTGTAGTTATATTTTTTGTCTCGATTTTACAAAAAAGAGTTGGGCAGAAAAATAGATTCTATTTTGTTTTGTGTATCTATTTTGTAGTTAATTTTGTTACAGTTGTCTTATCGGGAAGATATTATACCCATTATTTAGTTACTCAGTTTGCACCGTTAGTAATAATGATAGCATTTGCCCTTCAATTTATTGTGTCAACTATTGCTGGTAGAAAGAGGAACTTGCTTGCTGTGATTATATTATTAACTATGATTATTCCGATTACTATTTCTTCTGTTAGAACCTATAATTTTGGATTCAATCTCAAGCCATCTTTGGATACTGAGCAAACCAAAATAATTTCCGAATATATTAATAAAAATTCTAAAAAATCTGACACAATTTATGTTCATAATATTAATGCCAATATATACTTATTAAGCGATAGATATTCTAACTCAAGATATTTTGTACTACCTTCAATTAACTATGATAATTTCCCAAGCATGAAAAAAGAGTTTGTTAGAAATCTATATTTTAATCGCCCAAAGTTTATCGTAGTTAGAAAACAACTATTATCGGATGGGAGTACTTCATCAAATTTAAATAATGAAGTTTTAAAAGCTTTGAAAAATTATGATCAAATTATTACTGTCAAATCGGATAACTACTTATTATTTAAGGATAATCACTAGTAGTTTTAATCTATCCTAACAGACTATCTTGAGGTGAATAAAATGCTATCAATTATTATTCCTTGCTTTAATGAAGAGGAAGCAATTCCTCTTTTTTTTACAGAAATGGAAAATATGAAGAAAACGATCACTCATGACCTAGAGTATATTTTTATCAATGATGGGTCTAAAGATCTGACATTGCAAGTGTTAAGAGATTTAGCAATAAAACATAATTTTGTTCGTTATATTTCTTTTTCTCGAAATTTTGGAAAAGAGGCCGCTTTGTATGCTGGTCTACAGGCAGCAACTGGTGATCTTATAACCGTGATGGATGTTGATCTTCAGGATCCTCCAGAGCTGTTGCCAAAAATGATAGAGATGATTGAGACATCTGATGTTGACTGTGTTGGAACTCGAAGAGCTGATAGAAAAGGTGAACCGCCTATTAGAAGTTTCTTTGCCAAAAAATTCTATCAATTAATCAATAAGATAAGCGACACCGAAATGGTGGATGGTGCAAGAGACTATCGATTAATGACGAGACAAATGGTAGATGCAATCTTAGAATTAACTGAGCATAACCGTTTCTCAAAAGGATTATTTAGTTGGGTTGGATTCAAAACAGAATATATCTCTTTTGCGAACCGTGAACGTTCAGCTGGAGAAACATCTTGGTCATTTTGGAAATTATTCAATTATTCTATTGATGGAATCGTTAATTTTTCTGATGCACCACTAAATATTGCATCCTTTGTGGGAGCATTCTCCTGCTTTGCAGCTGTAATTGCAATGATTTTTATTATTATTCGTGCCCTTATTTTTGGCGATCCGACATCGGGATGGCCATCAATGGTAACAATCATTCTCTTCATTGGCGGTGTTCAATTACTGTGCATCGGGATTATTGGAAAATACATCGGGAAGATTTTTATGGAAACAAAAAAACGTCCAGTTTATATTGTTAAGGAGACTGAAAAAAAGTTGGAGAAATAATCTCCAACTTTTTTAGTATCCTCGTTTCACTTCAACCTGGTTCACAGTCAATTCTTTACTTGAAACATAGCTTTTTAAATTACTCAAAAAGATTTTCATAAATTTATTTTGAAAATCAATAGTCATTCCTGAAATATGCGGAGTAATCAAAACATTATCAAATTCCCATAACGGACTTTCTTTTGGTAGCGGTTCTTCTTCAAAAACATCAAGGGCAGCAAAGGCAAAGTGTTTTTCTTCAAGTGCTGTTGTCAACTCTTTCGTATGAACAGTATCCCCACGTCCAACATTTACAAATACAGCAGTTTTCTTCATTTTTTCGAAAATATCACTATTAAAAATATGATAGGTTTCGTGTGTGCCAGGCAAAATCCCTACCACAATGTCCATCTCTGGGACAATTTTAGCCATATTTTTGATGGAATAGGTTTCTGCGAATCCCTCTACTGAATGTCCAGTTGTATTGATACCAAAAACATTTACGCCTAAGCTATGGATTGATTTCGAAAGTTGCTGACCAATATGTCCGGTACCAACGACTAGTAAATTTTTCCCAGCAAGCTGGTCATAGTGAATGGATTTTTGAGCCCATTCTTTTTGGGTTTGTTTTTTTACAGCTTCGTTCAAGCCGCGATAATAGCCAAGCAGAACGCCAATAATATGTTCGCTGATAGAAAGGGCATGAATCCCGCTGCCATTAGATAATAAAATATCCTGTTCTGAGAACTTATCTAGTGGTAAATAGTCTACACCAGCGGAAATAGATTGTACCCATTTCAATTTTTGGGTTGCTAATAACTGATCTTCGAATTTCTCTGCCCACCCCACAGATATTTCTACGGCTGCAAAATCTTCTTCAGTCAAAGTGTTTTTGATTTGATAGTCAGGAGCGATGGATTGAATTTTTTCAGTGAATTCCTCGCGAAATTTTTTTTGTAAGAAAATAATTGGTTTTGTCATCTTTACGCCTCATTTCATGTTCAAATAGAATCGTCTCATTTATTTTATCAAAGCTTGCGAAAAAAAACTGCTTACAGAATCGTAAGCAGTTAATTAGTTGGCAATTCAATTTTTGGGAAGTGATTGATGACTCGGAAAAAGATAAACAAGCTGATGAACGTAATTAAAATACTTGAGTCAAAGTTTGGTTGAAACAATAAAATAAGGGTTGCTAAAATTGTTGGGATAGTTGCGCAATAAATAATTGTTTTGAAACATTCAAAAAAAGTCACACGGCGCAACCTCAATTTTGCTACGATCATACCAGCAATACCGGCAAAAATTAATGTAACGAATAAGTTGATGAAGGAAGGATAAAGACCTGCCAATAGCATCACTAAAGGCGTCCAAATTGGCATTCTCAAATCTTTTAGACCAGTTCTCAATTTATCCCCAGTCATACTTTTTAGAGGTTCCTGTTTATAGGAGAATTTAAGGACGTTATCGCCGAATAGTGCTGAGCTGACCCCACCGTAATCTGGAAGTACAATTATAGCTTGGTCCTTTAACAGTCCAACGCTGAAGTAATTTCCTATCAAGTCTTTCTCGACATCTTGGCGCGTACGTTTTCCTTCAGGATCGAAGGTCAGAATAATTGAATCTGTTTGATAAATAAATCCTTTCTCAGGTTTATCAGTTTTGATTTCACCATTTTCAATCCTAAAGTCGGGAATTTTTTCAACAATCTCTAGGCTGTCGGTTTTCAGTTGATCCATTACCTGAAGGGCCTGATAGACACTCGGAATTGCCAAAAGCAAACTCAACCCTAGTAGATAAACGATCGATTTCCAAAAGGGCGTGTCCTTTGCTGATTTTAGATCCTCAAAACGAATAAGGGATCCTTTGATTAATTGACGAAAAGTCATGTGATCGCTCCAATCTATTTATACAAGAGCCATTGTAGCGAAGTAAGGTTGAAATAACAAGGCGATCTGTAAAAATGTAAAAAGAATGCAAGAAAGAATTGACTATCGTACCTTGCTTCGTTATCGTATTTATGAAAGTGGATAATAAGAAAGTGAGTAATCATGAAATTTTATCAGATGTTTAAGGACTATTTAGAAGAAAAAAGGCTTTGGGAAGTCTTCATTTATTTATTTTTTGGTGGATTAGCGACAGTAGTAAATATTGTGACCTTTGCTTTGGCTTATCAAGCTTTTCATTTAAGCTGGCCAGTTTCAAATGCTATTTCTTGGATTTGTTCGGTACTATTTGCATTTGTCACAAATAAATTGTGGGTTTTTCAATCAAAAACAGAAAGTATTCCAGCTTTGGCGTGGGAGTTTGCTAAATTTATCTTCTATCGTGTGTTGTCATTTGGTATGGATATGGCTTGCATGTATTTGTTTATTGATATGTTGCACACAGGAAATTTGATTGCAAAGATTATTACGCAAATTGTCGTTGTCGTTGCCAATTATATTTTTAGTAAAGTCTTCATTTTCAAAAAAGTCGAAATTATTGAAGACGAGAAAACGAATTCCTCGCCACAGTAGGCATATATTTTGAAGAACATTGCATTGTTTGTTACAGTTAGAGCATAAAGATATTTAAGGAGGAACTTGAACTATGGCTTATACTTTACCAGATCTACCTTATGGCTACGATGCATTGGAGCCTTATATCGATGTTGAAACGATGCATTTGCATCATGACAAACACCATAACACTTATGTAACAAATTTAAATGCTGCGATTGAAAAATATCCGGAATTAGGAGAACAGTCAATTGAAGAGCTAATGAAAAACTTAAATGAAGTTCCTGAGGACATTCGTACGGCTGTACGTAATAACGGCGGCGGACATGCTAACCACAGCTTCTTCTGGAAAATTATGGCTCCTAACGCTGGCGGTGAACCTACAGGCGCGATTAAGGACGCAATTGATCAAGCGTTTGGCAGCTTTGAAAAAATGAAGGAAGAATTCAAGACTGCAGCAACTGGTCGTTTTGGTTCTGGCTGGGCATGGTTAGTATTGAACAATGGGAAATTAGAAATTACTTCTACTGCAAACCAAGACAGCCCATTAACTGATGGAAAAACACCGATCATTGGCTTAGATGTATGGGAGCATGCGTATTATTTGAAATATAAAAACGTACGTCCAGACTACATCGCTGCTTTCTGGGACGTTGTGAACTGGGATCAAGCAAATGAAAACTTAGCGAACGCTAAATAATCAACTATTAAAGAGGAAGATTGACATGGTCAATCTTCCTCTTTTTTTAACAGTAAAGAAAGTATAAAAAGTTAAGGACTAAAAAGGCTGCACTAC
>ENA-OXVJ01000235-OXVJ01000235.1-human-gut-metagenome-genome-assembly--contig:-NODE-235-length-18557-cov-37.790401_pt1 | contig 18557 bp, 16 predicted proteins | sample MGYA00249248_ERZ652692 | MGnify/ENA primary metagenome ERZ652692 (study PRJEB26925, sample SAMN05826544) | human gut metagenome | biome: ENVO:2100002; feature: ENVO:00000062; material: ENVO:00002003... | reverse complement strand
GAAGCGCCCTACACATTTGGTTTGTTTTATTCGTTCAGTTTTCAAAGGTCTACATTGTTCGTCGCTTTGTTTCAGCAACTTTTATATCATATCAGGTTTTCATTCAAAAGTCAACAACTTTTATTTAAAAACTTTTTGATAAAAAAACAAGTTTGCTGCGCGTTTCGTTCAAGCGACTTTATAAAAATACCACAAGATTATTCATCCGTCAACAATTATTTTTAATTTTTTTCAAGATGTTTTGTTCTCGTGGGAACATTTAATAATATAGCAATCTTCAAGCAGTAATGCAACTATTTTTTGTAGTTTTTTTCAATCTTTTTAATTTTTCGAACGTTCATTTAAAACTCTAAAATAACGTTCGATTTTAAAACAAAAATAACGCTATCTTAACCTAGAACTTTTTTGAACTTTCGCATAAAAAAACAGCTAAGTTCTACTCAGCTGTTTTCTCTTCTACCATTGGGATAAAAATTCTAAAGATGGTACCTTTGCCGACAGAGCTTTCGACACTAATACTCCCTTTATAACTTTCTAAAAGTTTGTGAGCGATTGATAGACCCAGTCCATTTCCGCCTTTTGTTCGAGCACGAGCCTTGTCGACGCGATAAAAACGATTAAACACTTTATCAATGTCTTCGTCTGGTATCCCCTCACCAAAGTCCTGAATCGCAATCTCAAACTTATTTAAGGTTGATGAAACTGATATATGCACTTCTTTACGATCAGTTGAATACTTCACAGCGTTATCTAAAACAATGATTAGAATCTGCTCCAAATGATTACGATAAATCTTCAAAATTCTTTCACTATCTAAATCATCATCAAGGGTGAAGGTAAACTCAGGGTAAAGCAGTTTAAAGTTGTTAAATACTTGATTTGTAACTTCTTTGGCTTTAGAAGTCTCATTCCCGTAATACACATCTACTTGTTCGGCCCTAGACAAATCGAGCATTTCTTGTACCAGACTCTTCATCCGAACAAGTTCCTGTAGACTAGCCTGAATCGACTCGTCCAAAATCTCTGGATCGTCTTTCCCCCAACGATTCAACATATTCAGATGTCCCTCAATCACGGCAACTGGTGTCCTTAACTCATGAGAAACATCTTCCACAAATTGCTCCTGCTGCTCAATATACATCCGAATACGATCAATCACATCGTTAAAGATGACGGCTAAATCAGATAGCTCGTCATTTGTAGTAATCTCAGGTACGTGAACTTCTGCCTGTGGGTCTTGTCTGATGATTTCCATCGTATCTCGCAGAATCTTCACAGGTTTCAGGAAGTACGAAGACAATAAGAAACCTAAGAAGCTGCTCAGAAGCAGCGAAACAATTTCTAGTACAATCAATGTCAACAATAACTTACTGCGCATCTCGTAAAAATCGGATAACTCATAAAAGACTTGTGCATACCCGATTTTCTCACGTGTTTTTTTTGAATAGATTGGTTCTACTGATAAGAACCCGTTCTTTTCATCTACAGTCACGATTGTCGGTTCTTTGCGTTTTGTCTGAACTAAGGGTTGATAGTTTTTTTGTGTTTTAAAAATTAGCTTTTTGTCTAAATTATAGATATCTAACGATAATTGACGTTGGCCTAATTCTGAGATAAATTCGTCAATCCGCATCATATTGCCCTCTAAGGTCATGTTTTGATCATACATGGCATTATCCCGTGCACCCGATTCGGTTAGCGTTCGATAGGTATTTACCAACGTTAACTCCTCATCCGCATTCGCTAAACGGGAAGTGACTTCAGAGATTGTGCGTTCAACGTTGTTTCTTTCTTTCGTTACGATCAGATTGACCGAAGACTTATAGGTGATCACAGCGAAGATCGTAAATACTACGAATATAAAGAAAGAACTTGTAAAGGCCCACTTGATGGTGAGTGAGGGCCCTTTCAGTTCTCGTTGTTTCTTGATAAATTTTCTCATGAGCGCATAACGTAACCAGTACCGCGGACAGTTTGAATATAGCTGTCTTCTCCTGGTACATCAATCTTATTACGCAGATAACGAATATACACATCCACCACGTTTGTTTCTACTTCTGTTTCGTAGCCCCAAACCTTATTAAGTAAAACATCACGGGCAAGTACAACGTTGACATTTTCCATAAGCGTCAATAGTAATTCGTATTCACGTTTAGTTAATTCAATGATTTCATTTCCGCGACGCACGACACGGTTTTCTTTTTCGATCGTTAGGTCACGATAAGTAATCGTCGTTTGTTTAGCAACATTCTTATCGCCTTCAATATCGATTCGCCGAAGCAAAGCACGTAAGCGCGCTAGCAATTCTTCAATCGCAAATGGTTTGACGATATAGTCATCGGCACCATGATCTAAACCCGAAACACGGTCGATCACAGAGTCACGGGCTGTCATCATGATGATTGGTGTATTTTTTACTTGTCGAACACGGCGGCAAACTTCTAAGCCGTTCAATTCAGGCAGCATCAAATCAAGTAAAATAGCGTCCCAGTCACTTTCTAATGCGGCTTCAAGTCCTGTTCTACCATTATAATGAACTTCTGTATCATAGCCTTCGTGCTTCAATTCTAGTTCGACAAAACGAGCTAGATTTTTCTCATCTTCAATGATCAGAATATTACTCATTTTTTTAGTTCCTTTCCAAGTTGAATTTCATTAAACCTTTATCATTATAGGGCTAAAACTGTCAAAAAGCTATAGTTAGTTCGCGTAAAAGTTATAAATAACTTCTGCTATTCTTCGTGGTACCAGCTATAGTGATAAATCCCTTCTTTATCAAGGCGTTCATAGGTATGTGCGCCAAAATAATCGCGTTGAGCTTGGATCAAGTTCGCCGGTAAACGTTCAGCACGGTAAGAATCATAGTAAGTGATAGCAGATGAGAAGGTTGGTACAGGAACCCCCGCTTGAACAGCAATCGCAACAACTTCGCGAACCGCTTGTTGGTACTTGTCAGTAATTTCCTTGAAGTAATCATCTAACATCAAGTTTGCCAAATCGGCATCCTTCTCATAGGCATCCGTGATCTTTTGTAAGAAGCGTGCACGGATGATACAGCCAGCGCGCCAAATTTTCGCGATGTCGCCAAATGGTAAATCCCAACCAAATTCTTTGGAAGCGGCACGTAACTCAGAGAACCCTTGTGCATAGCTCATGATTTTGCTGAAGTACAATGCTTCACGGATTTTTTCGATCAATTCTTGTTTGTCGCCGTCATATTTATAAGGTGCCGGTCCTAATAAAACTTTGCTGGCAGCCACACGTTCTTCTTTATACGCAGAAATGAAACGTGCGAAGACGGATTCAGTAATTAATGGAAGCGGCACACCTAAGTCCAATGCGCTTTGAGAAGTCCATTTTCCTGTTCCTTTATTACCAGCTGCATCTTTGATTACATCAACGATCGCCTTATCCGTACCTTCGTCATCTTTACGAGTCAAGATATCCGCAGTGATTTCGATTAAATAGCTGTCTAATTCCCCTTTATTCCATTCTGAGAAAACATCAGCCATTTCTTCTACAGACAAACCAAGTAGGTTTTGCATCAAATCATATGATTCAGCGATTAACTGCATGTCCCCGTATTCGATACCGTTATGTACCATTTTTACGTAGTGACCAGCACCATTTGCGCCGATATAAGTGACACATGGTTCGCCGTCTTCTGCTTTTGCAGCGATTTGTTCAAAGATTGGAGCGACTAAGTCATAGGCTTCTTTTTGTCCGCCTGGCATCATTGAAGGGCCTTCTAATGCGCCTTTTTCACCACCAGAAACACCAGTACCAATGAAGTTGATGCCTGAGTTCGCTAATTCTTCGTTACGACGAATCGTGTCTTTGAAGAAGGTATTTCCTCCATCGATCAGAATATCGCCTTTATCTAAATGCGGTAATAGTGATTGAATTGTTGCGTCAGTCGCTGGACCTGCTTGAACCATTAGTAAGATACGACGCGGAGTTTCGATTGAAGCAACAAACTCCTCGATTGAAAATGTCGCTTTTAAGTTGCGATCAGGATGTTCTTCTACTACCGCTTCGGTTTTTGATCCAGTACGATTATACAAAGCCACTGAGTACCCGCGACTTTCAATATTCAATGCTAGATTTTTCCCCATTACGGCCATACCTACGACGCCGAATTGTTGTTTTGACATAATTATCCTCCTAGTTCGAATTGATGTGCAGATTTTTCTATAGGAAAAATAAGGTGGCTTCTCACCACATGCAATCTTCTACTGATTATGTATTTACACCAAGTAGAGTTAGCATCCTATAATACTCAATACGATTCTCATTATATCCTAAGAAAGTGAGAATGGAAAATGAATAGTGTTTTTAATCTAAAAAGCCTTGATAAAACCTGCCAATCCTTATAAAAACGATAGATTTTTCGCAAATATGACAAATTGTTATCTCGCCTAATTCCAAGAAAAAAACCTCAAGACTCCATGGTTAGTCTTGAGGTTTTGACTTTCTCTATTAAAAAGTGCTTATGCTTCTTTAGACATAACATCTTTTCCATCATAGTAGCCACAGTTGGCACATACGTGATGGCTCTTCTTCATTTCGCCACAGTTAGGACATTCGTTTAATCCTTTAATGGTCAATTTGTAGTGAGTACGACGTTTGTTCTTTTTAGCTTTTGATGTTTTTCTAGCTGGTACTGCCATTGGGTGTTACACCTCCTTATAAAATGAAGTATCATTTACTGATACATTTTATTCCAATCTTACTTGTCATCTTCTGATTCATTGAATAACTCAGATAATTTCGCAAGACGAGGATCAATTGTTTCAGCCGATTCCTCTTTCTTCTGCAAGTACGCTTCTTCACTGATAACTTCCCAATCATTGCCTTTTGGCATGTCAGAAGATTTCAGCTCTTCTTCAGTAAACACCTGCAGCGGAATCGCTAATAAAATGTTATCTTCGATAGAATCGGTCAAGTCGATTGTATCATTGTCTAGGACAAGGATTTCTTCGTCTCGTTCTTCTTCCATAGAAGACCATTGCTCCCGTGTCATGAATACTTCGTCCACTGACAGATCAAGTGGCAGATCAACTGGTTCCAAGGAGCGGGCTGAAGGAACAGTTACAATAGTTTTCAACCGATAATGTAAAATATATTCATTTTTTCCGACAGATAAGATTCCTTCCACAGTAACCGGAGTCACTGCTAAGACTTCATTATCACGGGATGTCAATGCGTCATTCACATCGATCGTTTCTGAAAAATTTAGTGCTTCTTCTTTATAGCGGCGCAATTCGCCAATCGACCATTTCATTATTCATCACCTCTAAGCAACAATCGATATTATACAGGTGGAAAAAACCTTTGTCAATGAAATTTTCTTGACACCTCGAAAGGCTGTACGAACTCGGTCAGCTTTGCCAGTTATTCTTCACACTTTAGCGTGGTTAGAAAAATTCTATCTACTTTACTGAGCTAGATAACATACGTCCATCACAAAAAAATAATCAAGTCTGATCCCCTGTATCTTTCATAGAAAAGGACTGTGGCATGAATGCCGCAGTCCCGATATTTCTTGTTGGAACAACTATCTAGTGTTTAGATCGCTGTTGTTTGTCCACGGTACACGATTCCACGACGAGGATCAACAGTGACTAATTCACCATCAACAACTGTGGAAGTCGCGCTATCTGCACCAACTACTACTGGGATATCTTGAGCGATACCGACAACTGCAGCGTGTGAAGTCAATCCACCATCTTCAACGATCAAAGCAGAAGCTTTTTCAATTGCAGGCATGTAATCTTTGTCAGTTGTTGGAACAACTAAAACCATACCGTCTTTAGCTTTTTTGATTGCTTCTTCAGCGTTTTTAGCAACAACTGCATGAGCAACAACTGTTGATTCACCGATACCTTGAGCTTGTAATAATTTAGAACCGATCATTTGAACTTTCATTACGTTTGTTGTTCCACGTTCACCAACTGGAACACCAGCAGTAATCAAGATCAAGTCGCCTTCTTTAGCAAAACCTAAGTCAACAGCTTTTTGAGCAGCTAAATCGAACATATCGTCTGTTGTTGTTGGTTTTTCAGCAACTGTTGGGTATACGCCCCAGTTAACCATCAAGCTGCGTTTTGTATGTTCGTCAAAAGTTACTGCCAAGATGTCAGCGTCTGGACGGTATTTAGAGATCATACGTGCAGTGTGACCTGATTCAGTCGCAGCAACGATTGTTTTAACACCTAAGTTTTTCGCAGCGCGAGCTACTGAAAGACCGATTGTTTCTGTTACGTTTGATTTGTCGAATTCGTTGATTTGGAATGATCCTAGTTCTGACAATGCAGATTCAGCTTCCATATCGATACGAGCCATTGTGCCAACAGCTTCAACTGGGTATTTACCATTTGCAGATTCACCAGAAAGCATTGTAGCATCAGTTCCGTCAAATACAGCGTTGGCAACGTCAGATGCTTCTGCACGTGTTGGACGTGGGTTTTCTTGCATTGATTCTAACATTTGAGTCGCTGTGATAACTGGTTTACCAGCGTAGTTACATTTTTTGATGATACGTTTTTGAACCATAGGTACTAATTCAGGAGCGATTTCAACACCCATGTCTCCACGAGCGATCATGATACCATCAGAAACTTTGATGATTTCGTCGATGTTATCGATCCCTTCATGTGATTCAATTTTAGGGAAGATATGCACGTGTGTCATATTTTTTTCTTCAAGGATTTCACGAATATCAAGAACATCTTGTGCTTTACGTACAAAACTTGCAGCGATGAAGTTAATGTCGTTATCTAGACCAAAACGAATATCGTCTGCATCTTTTTCAGTGATACCAGGTAAGTTGATTGAAATACCAGGCGCATTTACACCTTTACGAGAACCTAGCATACCAGCGTTTTTAACTAACATGATCAATTCGCGGTTTGCTTCGTCTTTGTCAATGATTTCCATGTCGATCAAGCCATCATCGAATAAGATGTGTCCGCCGATGTGTGCATCGTCGAATAAGCCTGGGTAAGTAACAGCGATTTTTTCTTTCGTCCCTTTATGTTCTGGGTCCATTGAGATACGTGTTTTGTCGCCTACGTTAAATTCAATATAGCCAGCGCGGCCGTAGTCTGCATCAGTTGTATCTTGAACAGTTGTACGAATTTCAGCACCTTTTGTATCTAAAAGAATACCAACATCTTTGCCAGTCTTTTTCACTGCTTCACGAACCATGTTCATACGTGTAAGTTGTTCTTCGTGATCTCCGTGTGAGAAGTTGAAACGGAACACGTTAGCACCAGCTTCAATTAATTCTGAGATTGTTTCAACTGAGTTACTTGCTGGTCCTAATGTACTAACGATCTTCGTTTTTTTCATTACGTAATACGCTCCATTCTTGTTTCTTGATTGTTTATAATATATAGCTCTACACTATTATTAACGAGTTTAAAATGAGATTTGATGATTTAATTCGTACAATGACAAATCTGGTTTGTGCTTGTTGTTTTCCAACGTTTCTACAATATCAGAAGCAATCACTTCATTTTCTTCGATACCGATACATAATCCGCCTTTACCTTCTAACAATAAATCAACGGCATATGAACCAAATTTGCTGGCTAATACACGGTCGCGGGCACTTGGTGAGCCACCACGAACCACGTGACCCAAGACACTGACACGTGTATGGAAGTCGCCGTATTCGGCTAATTTTTCAGCAAACTCATTTCCGCCCATGACACCTTCAGCCAAAATGATTAAGCAATGTTTCTTCCCACGGTCACGGCCTGCTTGGATTTTCTTAGCGATACGTTCCATATCAAAGTCATGTTCCGGAATAACGATTTCGTCCGCACCACCGGCAACACCAGACCATAAAGCAATATCGCCTGCGTTACGTCCCATTACTTCGATTACGAAAGTACGTACGTGTGAAGTCGCTGTATCACGGATACGGTCAACAGATTCCAAGACAGTGTTGATGGCTGTATCAAACCCAACAGTGAAATCTGTTCCAGGGATATCATTATCGATTGTGCCTGGGATACCAACAGCAGGGTAGCCATGTTTCGTCAAGGCTAATGCACCATGATAAGAACCGTCACCACCGATGACAACTAATCCTTCAATACCGAATTTTTTCAATTGTTCGATCCCTTTTAATTGCCCTTCTTCAGTAGCAAATTCTGGGTAACGAGCTGAATATAAGAAAGTTCCGCCTCGTTGAATCTTGTCGCCGACGTCAGCAACATCCAAACGACGAATATCACCAGCAACTAGACCAGCAAAACCATAATTGATGCCATAAACTTCCATGCCTTCAAAAATCGCTTTACGAACGACCGCGCGAACGGCAGCGTTCATTCCGGGAGCGTCTCCTCCACTTGTTAAAATTCCAATGCGTTTCATTTTCTCACCTCATAAGTATTCTCAAAAAAACATACATCGTTTAATTCATGGTACATTCTACCAAAAAACATCCCAAAAGTCTTGGGATGTCCACGGGAAAAAGCGGTATTTTGCAAAAAGTTTTTGAAAGTTACAAGAAATCATCTTATTACGACGTTTTGTTCCCCTAATATGTCACGTAAAGCATTTATGAGAGTGTCATTAACCCCCACCCAAAACTTTTTATCCAGCACAATCTTCCGTCGATTTTTTTCATAAAAGATCACAACTGGAACTTTTCCAGGTGACAGTTGAAGTCTTTCGGCAATTCCCTGCTGAATTTCAGGAGAATCCTGTTCTGCCTGCACACGCAAATACAAAGTTTTATCACTGATGTCCTCTTCTGCTACTTGCGCAAGAGTCATTTCTTCCACTAATAATTGGATCGCCTGATCATACTTACTGCGCTCCACTTTACCTTGGACGAGATAGACTTTTTCTAGCTCAAGCTCTTTGCGTAAGCGTCGATAGGTTTGCGGAAAAACCGTTAAGGAAATTTCGCCGCTTTGATCATTGCCTGTTAAGAAGGCCATCTGTTCACCCTTCTTCGTTCGAATCTCACGAATATCTTTTAAATAGAAGAGAATTTTCCCGTGACTGCCGACAGTTAGTTCAGAAATCGGTTGTAAATCCTTTTGCTTCAGCAGTTTAGGAAAGTTTTCAGTTGGATGACCTGAAACATAAAGACCTAGATACTGTTCTTCATAATTCAACCGCTCAGCCAATGAAAAATCCTCAGATGGTCGTTCCTTCAAGCTCATCATATCTAGCAAGGACATACTGCCGCCGCTGTATTGAACATTTTGGATTTTCCCCTCCAACCCATCGGCTAACTGACGACGGTTCGGATGCAGTTCATCAAAAGCACCAATGAAAATCAACGGTGCGATATACTCATTTTTCAGCCAACGAGTTTCGATTCGCAACAGGAATTGATCCAAGGACTTGAAACGCCCCTCCTCTTTGCGGGTGGTCAAAATATCACTCACAAAATCACGACGCATACCCTTAATGGCGTCTAATCCAAAACGGATCAGGTCTTTTTCTACCAAAGTAAAACTGTAGCTGCTACGATTAATGTCCGGAGCTAATAATTTCACACCTGCTCGATTAGCTTCGGCAATATATTCCCGCAATTTCTTTGGATCATTCCTTACTGATTGCATCAATGCAGTGTAAAATGCTCCGGGATAATGAACCTTCATATAGGCCATTTGATAACCAACAAAGCTGTAAGCTACCGAGTGGGATCGATTAAACCCATAATTGGCAAAGCGTTCGATGTAGTCATACACCTCTTCAGCACTCTTCTGACTGTGTCCGCGACCGATCGCACCACCAACAAAATGACGCCTTTCTTCATCTAATAAGTCTTTTTTCTTTTTACTGACAGCGCGGCGTAGGATATCGGCTTCGCCTAAGCTAAAGCCAGCCATTTGAGCGGCCACCTGCATAATTTGTTCCTGATAAACAATAAAGCCGTAAGTCGGTGCCAAGATTTCCTGCACCGAGACATCAGGAAAAGTCACTTGCTCCTTGCCATTTTTTCGAGCAATAAACTGATCAATAATTTGCATCGGACCTGGGCGATACAAGGCATTCACCGCTACGATATCTTCAAAGGATGTTGGATGCAGATTTCTTAGAACTTTACGAATACCCGCCGATTCAAATTGGAACACACCACTTGTCTCGCCTCGCTGGAACAAGGCAAGCGTTTCTGGATCATCTAAAGGTACATTTTTCAAATCCAGCTCTTCATGATACACGCGGCGAATATTTTGCTGAGCATTATCAATAATGGAAAGATTCCGCAGTCCTAGGAAATCCATCTTCAATAGTCCGATAGCTTCCACATCAGACATCGTAAACTGGGTTAACAAAATATCCTCCGAGCCATTTTGCAGCGGTACAACACTGATTAAGTTCACATCACTGATCACTACTCCGCCAGCATGAGTGGAGACATGCCGTGGCAAGCCCTCTAAAGTCAATGCTGTTTGGAACAGTAATTTACTTCGTTCATCATGAGCGACTAATCGCTTTAGTGGTTCAGATTTGTTATAAGCCTCGCGTAAAGTAATTTTCAACTGATTTGGTATAGCCTTTGACCAGCGATTAGCTTCACTTTGAGATAACCCGAATACTCGACCGACATCCCGCAATACCATTTTTGCTGCCATCGTTCCAAAGGTTGCGATCTGAGAAACATGGAAGTGTCCATATTTTTCGTGAACATAATGAAGAACTTGGTTACGACGATTGTCAGGAATATCCAGATCGATATCGGGCATGCTGTTTCGTTCAGGATTTAAGAAACGCTCAAACAAAAGATTGTATTTGATCGGATCAACATCGGTAATACTTAACACATAGGCCACTAGCGAGCCTGCCGCTGAACCCCGTCCAGCGCCAGAGACAATCTTGCTGCGATGCACATAATCCATCACATCCCAGACAATCAGGAAGTAATCATCAAAGCCCATGTTATGGATGATCCCTAATTCACGAGTCAGCCGTTGGCGGTATTCCTCTGTCACCTCACCGATTCGTTCAGGTAATTTCTGCCAGCAAAGCTCCTGCAAATAAGCATCCGCTGTCTGCTGATTCGGTACTGGATAATGTGGCAGCAATTTCTGATGCAAAGGCAAGTCAAATTGACAAACCTCTGCTAAATGCTGTGCATTGGCCAAAGCTTGTTTATCTTCAAAACCAGCGATTAGTTTCCCCATCTCGATCAGATAATTATCGCCTAATTGATTCGTTAATTCCTCCCGAGGAAGCTGAGTACCGTTTTGAATGTGTCCCATAATTTTTATCGCGAAGGCTTGTTCCGTTTCCAAACATGCCACCTCGTGAAGTGCTATTTTCGGCCAGCTTTCTGACAATTCGGAGGTCTTTGTTTTTGATGAAATCCCTAGATAAAATTCCCCGTTAATAAGGTCAGCGATCTGTGAGAAGACTGCTTCATTTGGATCATACAAGTTATCTACTGGTAAAACGCTGATTAGATTTTTCGCATCAATATTATAATCAGCTAAGCTCAGCGGTTTTTCAGCCATCATCCGTGTGCTAGATAGACGCATTAACTCCTGATAACCAGCAACATCTTTCCCATAGAACACAATTCTTTCAATTGACTCTTCAAATGAGAAATCCAGTTCCAGACCAATAATTCCAGTCATTTGATACTTTTTGCAAGCATTAAAAAACTCGACCGCGCCGTATAAAACATTCTCATCCGTAATCGCGATCGCAGAATACCCGCGTTCCTTAGCTGCTGAGACATATTCTTCTATCGTTAACGTACTTTTCAATAATGAATAGGAAGTTTTCGTATAAAGTTGTGGTATTTGCATGATTTCCTCCTATTTAACGTAATTATTTTTGTCGATGAATCAACTAATAAGTATAGCACGAAATTTTTGGCGCTAAAACTCAACAAAAATTACCTGTTTTCTATTTAGATTTTCCGCTTATTTTCATAGGCCTTTTCTTTACATTTTCAAAAAAAATGCTAAACTGAACCTAGATATATTTGCGAAAAGAGGTGCTCTTGATGAAATATCTAGTTACATTATTTTGGGCTTTCGCAATTGGACAAGCCGTTTGTTACCTAGGCGGTGCCTTGCAAAGTGCTTCTTATAACTTTGAATTATCTACGATTATTTCTCTAATTGTTGGAGTTATCGCACTTGTTGCGGCGCGTTTTGTTTCACCAAAAAAAGCCAAAGCATAGACAAAACCAGTTACTATATTGTAACTGGTTTTTTGTTTTTTTCCTAGTTGGAAACGATTGAAGATTATTTATCTAATTTCCACCTTAAATGATAGTTTCGAAAAATTGCATACGATTTTTTCTTATTTTAAAAATCTTTTTATATTACTCTATCAAAATGTTTCAATGCCAAGCATTCCACCGCATATCTAAACAGCACAATGTAAAGCGCGATGGTTACAAAATTCTCGAACGACAAGCTTGGTAAATATTGTTCTGGCACAAAAATGTTTATCGAATACAATAGTGTGACGCCTAATGAGATGTCACTATAATACTTTAAAATCACGGTGTTAGCCTTATTTTTAACAAGTTTCCATCTTTCATCATTCTTATATTCTCTTGTCTTTGATTTATTGAAGTTCTCACTCAAAATTATAAACACGATCATGCTTAATGTATAAATTATTGTGATTATTCTTCCCAATACCCCTAATACCATAAATTAATCCTCTTCCTTTTTAAAAACCTCATTAATATCTACTTCAAATGCTTGGGCGATATCAAATGCTAATTCCAATGACGGCGTATACTTGTACTTCTCAATCGAAATGACCGCTTGCCTTGAGATACCAGCCTTTTCTGCTAAATCTGCCTGCGTCCAATCTCGTTCTGCTCGTAAAACCTTAATTCGATTCTTTATCAAAGTATCTACCTCGATTCTTTATGTAACCACCTCGTTACATATATAGTAATGGGGTAGTTACATTTTGTCAATAAGCTAAAACAAAAAATCCTTTTCACTACTTTTAGACAGTGTATCCAAAAGAAGTGAAAAGGATTTAGCTGTAGATAAAACGAAATTTCAGAACTAAGTATCTCTCATACGATCATAAAAGCTATTCGTTTTCGCGATTATGTTTTTCTGAAGAATCAAACTGCATTTTCCCACCGAATTTCTCCAACCGCTGATCTCGAATTTTATGAACAAGCGCTACTATTTCAGCATCACCGGAATGATAGGCTCGATGCACTTCGGCAGAAACAGTCAAAAGATTCTGCTCATAGTCGGTGCCGTTTTGTGAGACATAAATTAAATGATGAATTGCCAAGTCGCCATTACTGGCAGGAATACGTACCCCGTGGCGATTGTATTGAGCCAGATCTGCCCCACTGATTTGACAGAAGAACTGATCACGGCACGCAATTCGATAAGGCAGACTCGCCATATGGCGTTTTGTGAAAGTGGCTTTCGAATAATTGCGAGAACAGCTATCCTTGCAAAATGAACGGCGTTCCTTCGGCAAACGTTGACCACACCATTTACAACTTGCAGCACTTTCTCGTAAGTCGCATTGACTGAAGCCCAGAGCCTCGCCAAACTGCCGTTCATATTTAGCTAAGCTCAGCCAGCTGCGTTGATAGCCAAAGTCCTTTTGACGCAATTGACTTCCTTTACCCATATAGTGATGCTTTTCCGGTAAGGCATGAACAAGTCCAGCCAAAGCTGCTTTTTCCTGATTCGTTGCCTGCTTTCCATTAGGAAGCTTATGCAGCTCCTGCCCATCGAATGTATAAATTCCGCGGCAGCGAAAGCAAATACATAATGCTTCCTGCGAATCATCCTTCAACAAAATCTCTAGTTTTCGTTGACAGGTCGGACAATTGGCGCCCACCATTTTGACACGTTTGTAAGACATAATAACTCCTTTTACACTTGATTTCTTTCACGCTGGTTAGCGTAAAAGAAACGATCCTATAACAATTAACTAGCGAACAATGCCTGAATGAAGACTTTCATAATACCTTAAGTATATCACCAAAAAATCTTACGTATTTACTAAATATCCTCACTAGATCAAACTATCCCATTCAACTAAAAAGGAAAAGTAGTCGGTCTTCCATCCTTTCAGCCGCAAAAAAAGACTGTCTCACACTGACAGCCTTTCAAGCAGAACGACTTTGATTACCCTCATTTTAACTGCTTTTTCTACGAATCGAGGTGGCATGGTATTTTTTGATACTATCTGTATCCTCCAAAATAATTACCTTTTCTTGAATTGGACTCACAGGGCCTGTTTGGATCTTATCGACAAGATCAGTATAACTTGCATTTGAAATAGTTACCGAAGCATGAAAATCACTATGTTCTTCTGCTACGATCCGAACAGCTCGGCGGCTGATTTCATCTTTTTTCTTGGTCCAATAATACCCACATAAAATCGAATGAATCTCCTTGGCCTCATAGCAGAGCTGATTTTCTTCCTCTAAAAGACGAACCACATTGATATAAACGGCCTTTTCAGCTGTCAAAAAAATAAACTTCGCATCACTAGGACCAAACAGTTCCCACAATCTTAAAGTAGTCGGACTTTTGACAGGCGTTGCTGCCCAGATATTGATGCTCTTTTCATGACCAGCCCAAAAAACCGGATCCTTCTCATCGAACAAACCAGCAATCCTCGCGACAAGCATTTCCATTAGAAACTTATCCTTTTCATACGTTTGGTCTTCGCCTTCACGGTAATAACACTTCTTCAGTTCTCGCAAAATAGTTTCTTCATTCGACATGGGTACCCCTCCCTGTTTCCCTAACACCCTTATACATTCGTACGGTTTTTTCATTAGCTTTGCTTTCTTCAATTAAATGATGTCGCAATCTTACTAGCCATACAGTCCAAAATATATATAATTTTTAACTTAAATAAAGTATAAAAGTAATAGATAGCGTCTTATCAGTAAACAATTCTTCTTAATCAAACAAAATAGTCATTTTTCATTTTTAAGATTTTCTTAGTAATTAATCGCTAGTTCCCTAAGAAAAGCGGGATTATCTAAACTGATAACCCCGCTCACTATCCTATTCTTCAACTACCCTAAATCTTTGTCTTGGTCACTAACAGTTTACGAAAATTAAAAACACTTAAAATAATATTCCCAAAAACACATGCGCTAGTGACTAGGAATACTGCTGGATAGCCCATCGCATGGGCTACAGTTGAGCCTAGCATTGGCCCGATGACCTGACCAAAATTGTTAAACATTTGATTGTAGCTGAAAATACGACTAACTCCTTCTGGTGGGCTGATTTTGCTGATAAGAGTATTGATTGAAGGCATCAACGCGCCGGTTGAAAATCCTAGGAAGAAACGTAAAACACCAAGTTGGAAAGGTGTTTTGACAAAAGCCATTGGAATAAAGCAAAGTAAAGATAAGACTAGACCTGCCAACAAAACTTTGTGATTCCCGATTTTATCTCCGACTTTACCCAACGTTGGTGAAGAAGCAATTGCTGAAACCCCAGCGATTGAAACAATAAACCCACTGATAACTAAAGCGTTACTGCTGGAGCCGCTCAGGTCCCGAATATACAGCGTCAAGATCGGACTAATGCTAGTAGCTCCGACCTGCAAAATCAGGGAACTGATAAATAGGCCAATCAAAATCGGCATATAATTGATTCGTTTGCGCAATTCCGCCATGCTGATGACATCTTCCTTTTCGATCGGTTGGAAATTTTCTTTCACCATAAAAACCGTCAAGAAGGTACAAATCAGCAAAATAACTCCGGTAATAATGAAGACATTCCGTAATCCGAACCATTGCGCTAACATTCCGCCAATCAAAGGACCAATTAAATTTCCAGCAACTCCGCCTGTCGCAAGTGTTCCCAATGCCCAGCCGCTTCTTTGACGCGGGACCTGAGAAGCGATCATCGCTGTCGCGTTAGGGGCATAACCAGATAAGACACCGGTCATAAAACGCATAATCAGTAACCAATAAACATTCGGCACAAAAGCCAGCGAGCCCATTGTGAGAGTCATTCCAGCTGCCGCACGAATCATCATTAAGCGCCGCCCTTTTCGATCCGCTAGATTCCCCCAAATCGGAGAAACAATTGCCGCCGCAAAGGCTGTTACCGAGATCGCCAATCCAGAAAACAACTCGACTTGACTTTTCGGTGTTCCCAGTTGTTCAATGTAGACTGGTAAAAAGGGCATAACCAAACTGAAACTGGCACCAGTAAAGAAACAACCGATCCATGAAATCAAAAGATTTCGCCGCCAATTGATTGCCATCTTTTTGAATCCCCTTTCTCTACATTTTCTATGCCTATACTATAGCAGAATCACCGGAAAAAGACTTTTTTCTGCCCTCAGGGACTTTGATAATTTTCTAATATTTTCTGATTATTTAAGCGCTACGGTTGCGTTTTCTAATGGATGTGCTAGACTAAAGCAAAATCGGAATGCTGCTTTTTTCTTGCTTAAGCAAGATTGCCAGATGGGTATTATGTACTGAGAATTCGCTCTGCCTTTCTCAGAAAAATAAATAATAAATACAAAGTAGGAGTTTTTTTATGAAAAAATTGATAGCGATTGATTTAGATGGTACAACCCTAAATCAAGATTCTATAATTACTGATAAGACAGCAAAAACTCTGCGCCGAGCGATTGAAGATGGTCACTCAGTTGTGATCGCTACCGGACGTCCTTACCGCATGAGTAAAAACTTTTATCAGCAATTACAATTAACTACGCCGATGATTAATTTTAACGGCGCCCTTGTTCATCTTCCTGGGAAGAAATGGGCAGATGAACAGGAAACTTCTGTTAATCGGAAGATTGTTTTCGATGTAATGTCGGAAAAGAAAAACTTGAAGCTAGATTTCATCGCCGCTGAAAACCGCGAGACCTTCTTTATCGATGATTTAAATTTCTTCGATCAGCATTTCTTCGCCAGTGATTTTGCAACAAATGATAATTTGTTAACGATTAATACTCTGCGAACAAACCCAACGTCTGTTCTATTACGCAGCCAACCTGAAAATGTCGGCAGTGTTTCCGAGGAATTAAAACAGCAATTTGGACATGAAGTTGAAGTCAATACTTGGGGCGGTCCAAATCCGATGTTGGAAGTCGTAGCTAAAGGGATTCAAAAAGCCCATGGACTTAAACGGGTGATTAATAGTCTTAACGTGCAGCAAGAAGATATCCTAGCATTTGGTGATGAACACAACGATGTGGACATGTTAAAATTTGCCGGCTGGGGTGTTTCCATGGTAAACGGGACAGATCAATTAAAATCTGTCGCGGATGATATCACGGAAAAGCCAAATAGTGAAGACGGTATGGCCGATTACTTAACAAAATATCTCGACCTATAAAAAAGCATTTTCGTGAAATCGGGCATGAATATACCCGCTGTAAAGCGATTCATTCATGTGAAAATTTCATACTTTCCTTATAAAAATTGAGGGGGAAATCAGATGATTTTCCGCCTCAATTTTTTTGTATGGTTTGAAAACATAAAAAAGAAATTGACCTTTAATAAGCCAATTTCATTTCAGACTGAATTTCTATTTATTTTACCACGGTATATTCATCAATTGTTTTGCCATCCTTGTCCTTGAAGACGAGCCAGCCATTCGTTCCGGCATAATAAAGAAAGATACCGACTTCATTCACACTCTTAAAGATTATATCCTCTGTTGTTGTATAGTTAGAGATTTTATCGACATAATCCGCTCTCAATTTTTCTGTTAAGCGTGCACTAAATCCCACCGAACCATCTTTGTTCAAAGGCATTTCCTGTGTTAATTTCGCACCAGCCAACAGCCGCATTTCATTGCGCTTTTGCCAAATAACTTCCCCTTTTGCATTATTATAATCAATATAAAATGGAATTTCGCTGACTTGCTTATTCCAGCGATGCTGAGCCTTTGCTGGTTTAGCCTTGACTTTTTTATTCTCAAAGCCAAAGGTAGTTAAAAGCTCGAAAAGTCGTTCCTGATGTCTTGCTACAATAGGATAGCGGTTCACGGCAATTTTTTGCTCCTCAAATAACCCCGCCGTTTTCAGCGCGTTTTTTTGCCAAACCTCCAGCATTTGTTGAGCTAATTCACGGCCTTCAATATCCCACGGAACACTGATCGTTACCAGACTGTCCGCTTCCTTCAGGATTTTTTGGTCAATCGTCTGACCATACTCCACCGACTGCGCTTCACGGCCTTTGAAATACAGTACAAGCTGATCCTTAGTCAAGGCAGGCACCTTTTTCAAGTTGCGATAAATCATCATCGTACCCTCTTCATCAAACTGGATGCTGGTTGTATCATGATCAATCTCCACTATTAATTTCATCACGGGATTTCCCTCAAATCTTTTTTCTTTAGAATAGTAAAAAAGTTTGATTGAGTCGAGTGATAGGCCTCAGTGAGTCAAAGAAAATTCCTGTCTAAATTTTGATAAAAATGGTACAGAACATTTTACTCAATGATCCACCTCATACCAACGTTGGATTTTTTGATGAGCTGGACACAATGATTACTCTCGTTTACGAATTCGCTCGAGTAACCGTTTTCGTTTTTTCTTAGGTTTTGCAGGTGGAGATTCCTTGTTCACCGCAGCGACGA
>ENA-OXVJ01000229-OXVJ01000229.1-human-gut-metagenome-genome-assembly--contig:-NODE-229-length-18790-cov-16.557940_pt1 | contig 18790 bp, 22 predicted proteins | sample MGYA00249248_ERZ652692 | MGnify/ENA primary metagenome ERZ652692 (study PRJEB26925, sample SAMN05826544) | human gut metagenome | biome: ENVO:2100002; feature: ENVO:00000062; material: ENVO:00002003... | reverse complement strand
TACACAAGGAGTATCGTCGGCAGCGTCAGATGTGTATAAGAGACAGATTAATATTGTGTTCCCTGTATAATCACATTACTTTATTTTACATTACTGTTCAATAATGTAATTTAAAGTAATGTTATAAATAAATTACAAAAAGATAGGGATACAGCCATATATTATCTGTATCCCTATCTTTTCGTAATATTATTAATTTACACTTGCTCTTTTTAAAAGAGCGTCCTGAAGAATCCGTGAAAAGTTAATATTATTCTTTTCACCATATGTGTTTAACCAAGCAGGAATAGTTATATTTTTCCGTACTGTTTTATTACCATACTTTTCAGCATAAGCATCAATGTCTAATACAAGCATACTTATAAAGCTTTCTGGTTCTTCAAGTTTTATATCGTCCTTCCCCAATGATGGAGATGGAATATTATTTCCTTCTTCAAGTTCAACTAGTACCCAACCACTTGCTGCATCTATTCCCATCTCAATAGCGTCTGCTAAATCCTTACCTTCAGTAACACATCCAGGGAGATCAGGCACTTCTACTGTGTAGCCATCTTTTTCTATACAAGGTGTAAAAATTGCCGGATATACTAATTTCATTTTTAACGACCTTCTTTCCTTTCCTTCCATTCTTCGTTTCCTGTTTTCCTTTTACTTTTCTTCGGTTTTTTCTTTTTCGTCCTCCGTTTTCCTTTCATTGTTTTTATTTTTATATTATACCTTCCACCAACATAAGCTATGCAGGACTATTTAAGTCCTGCTTGCTTAAGTATTGAATTGGCTGTTCGTATGTCTACATCTCCGCCACTTCCATGGTTAGGTATTGTAACTTTTCCTTTTTTCGTTGGATGCTTATATTGCATATGTGATCCAACTTGCTTTACAAAATACCAACCGTCATTCCTTATAAGCTTGTCAAGCTCTCTGACAGTCATTGGCTTTCCTCCTTTCTTGGTATCTTTAATTTTATTATACGCATTATGCGTATTTTGTCAATAGTTTTATGTGTATTATGCGCATTTTATTTTTCTTATAATATGATATTAATTATACATAAATTTTATGAGTACAATTTAATCTGGCAGTTTAAGCTCCATGCCTGCGTAAAGAGGTGTATCTATACTCATTCCATTATATTCTGCAAGTTCTGCTGCTCTGCCTTCATCTCCGAGATAGTCTCTTGCAATCTGGCAGAAACTTCCTCCTGGTTCTACAACTGCCACTCTTTCTTCTGCATCCTGCGGTGTTTCCTCTTCCTCACTTTCTGCTGGTGTATCATCTTTAGGATAATACTTAGCTTCCATGGCAGCCTGATAATCTGCATAATTGTAACCTGCAGCTTCGAGCTTCTGTCTGCGTTCTTCTCCATCACCGTACTCACCACGGTAAATTGCATCAATAACACTCTCGTCAAGTTTTTCTGAAGGCTGTTCTATCTCTTCTGTATCATCTGTTTCATTAACAACAGACCATACATAATCGTTAAATACTCTAAGACCAAAGTCATTAATAATGGCAAGTGTTGTCTCATAGTAATCCGGAGCGGTTGCATAGTTATATCCAACCCAGTTACCTTCTGCATCTCTGTCTGTATTGTTCACAGCATTTGTAAGCCCATAAAGCTCTCCTTCGACTGTATTTGCTGCTGTTGCATCATCATAATTATTCCACTGCATCAGATCAATATATCCATATACAGCACCCATTACATCAGGATACTTTTCAAAGGAATCTTTAATGTTTATGTATTCTCCATCAATATACTCTGTCGTATCATATTCTGCATCGCTTCCCTTAATTCCAAAAAGTGAAGCAGCCCCTAAATTCCAACCAGATTCTTTAGCAGCCTGTGCAAGAATTACAGCTGGGCTTATTGTTTTCTTTTCTTCTCTTCTGTATTTAATCCATGCATTGCACACCACTGGTGCAAGAGTGTTAATAAAGTTGTTTACATGCTCATACTTTGTGCTAATCACTGGAAATGTTCTCATATTACTTATCCTCTCTTTCTTCTATATCTGCTTTCTTTTCTACCTGTGACTTAAGATTCTTCACTATTGGCTGCAAAAATGGTGGAAGTGTTACTCCAATGTCATTGATATTTTCTAATATGCTTATGATTTCGTTGCATATAAGCCAGATTGCTACGACACATGCTACAAGAAATGTAAAAGGTAATGTTATTCCTACAACTTTTGCAGAATAAGAAAGGAGCTGGTCTATTATCACACCAACTCCTACTAAAAGCCACATACATATTTTCTTTGCAATTCCTCTTATTCCCTTATAACTATCTATCTGTTGTTTTCTAAATTTAGAAGCTGCAATACCTGTAAAATAATCTATCAAATTACATGTTATAAGTAATAATACCGGGATTGCTAAAATTCCCAGAGCACTTAATATAATGCTCCACACCGCTGTTACAATTACTTTTAATTTTTCCATATAATGTCCTTTCTGTTGCACTGGTGCAACTCTCATTTTTATTCAGAAACATATTTCAGCTAAGAATCATCATAGTACATCTTAGATACCTCCTTATAATATTTAAAAAGCCTGTCCCAAGACTGGTAAAATGTGTATAACAAATAAACATAACCACTTATGACCATGTTTATGGATTTTCTTATTTATTTTTCAGATATATATGTTCACAAAACAGTAATATCATTAAAAAAGGCAGAGAGTGCCCGCCTCTGGTTGTCCAGAGTGGTCTTCTCTACCTTTCTATCTGCCATATATCTTGCCAGGTAATATCTAATATCTCCTGTCGTAATATGCTTAACCGGCTTTCCTACCATCTCTAACCTATTGGCTGCATTGTCTCCAAGTACTCTTGCCGCGGCCATAATTAACTCTTTTCTTAACTGTTCTTCCATACATACCTCCGATATTGTTTTTCTTTATATATCGGAGGTAAATTCTCGCCGCTCTAAGTTAACTAAACAGTAATAAGGTGTTAACAATACTAGAATATGGTTTTCTTGCAGACTATCAAGTCGCAGAAAGAGAGTTAGGTAATGGAACTTATCTTTATCTTAATTCACATATTCAAAATTTCCAAATAAGTGTAATTTCTCTTAACAATACTCTAAGATTGTGTGGCGTATACAATATATATGAAGATTTAATTGACACGGCTAAAACAACAAAAATAATATATAACACAGAATCTGGCAAAGTTAAATTCGATTCAAGCAGAGGTGCATGTCGAGGGCAACTTTTTAAATTTAATGAAAGAATTGCTAATACTTAATTCTTTTATAGTGAAAATAAAAATTCACCATATATGTAACAACCTTTAACAAATTCTGAAGCTGCCCATGCACCTATTTTTCCATCTGTCGTATAATAACGCTCAAGCCTTATTATTCCTGATGATTGCCTAATACATGTGCCGTAACCTATTAGTTTGTTGATGATTTTTCCGTCTGTGTTATAACACTGCCATGTACCGCCTAATATTTTAATAGAATCTGATGTTAAGCCGGCTTTAGTAAATACATCTTTGATATTATATTGAAACTTAAAATCTGTTATATCTGTACTTGTATTTTCTATTTTGCTTGTAAATTTACACATGCCGACTTTTTGCATTTTATTGTAAATGATATAATTATATCCATATCCATAGCAATCGCTTTCAGATATGAAATTTTTCATAAAGCAATTATAGAATGCGATATTACTGTTTAGTGCACTTACCTCGCTTCTGAGATTCGCAATCATGTCATTGTTATCTTTAATTCCCTTATCCATTATGTTAAGATTTGTTGGGTTCCACGGCGTTTGCCCCGTCCAACCTACTCTTTTGTAGGCTATAAATCCGGATAAACTCATAATTACATCTCCTTAATTGCTGCCATTACTTCCGTTTCAAAATTAGTGTAATCTGTATCGCATTCGTCCTGATTTTCAAGATACGTTTTTTATTCTGAATTCTTTTACTAAGAGAAATCTCTCCTGATGAAGGTATATTGGCTGAAAATGTGACTACAGTCTTTCCTTCTATAGAACTATTTCCATTTACTGATGTACTCTTTGTTGTATTTAACATAACTTAATTCCTTTCTACCGCACTATGCGGATTTATATTACTCCCATCTTTGCTCGCCCCATATCCATGAAGCTACTATTGTGTCGTCTACATATATTCTTAATACACTTCCATCCCAATCAAATGCAACAGGGTTGTGTGTATACATTGCTGGATAGCATTGTCTTCCCAATGATGAATGATATATAGATATATTGTTACAATCTGTGTCCAATCTTACCGTAGCCTCTGAATCCACATATAGAACTCCTTTTCTAATATCTACACCAAAATCTGTAATAGCATTTATTACCACATTGTCATCTCCAATAATGCTAACACCATGTGCATCAATGTTGTTATGTGTTTTAACATTTGGATTGTACATTTCTATATGATATGGTGATTCCTTCAAATAAGCATCTCCATAAGATAATTTAATCGCACTGTATGTTGATGTATCAGTCTCTATGTTAATAGAACCTCCTGTTATTTTCGCATTGCTCGATATCAGGTTATCACATCTTATAGTTCCGTCTGCATCAATAGTGGTATTTGTGCTATTTAGCGTGAACAAATTCCCGTTAATATTAACAGACTTATTACCGCTTATATTAATTGCTCCGCTCGCATTAAGTGTTATATCGTCTGCAATCGCTTCGATCGCAGAACGAAGCTGTCCGTTTTCATTTTTTATAAATGCAGTCAGGCTTGCAGATGTTGCGTACTCCCCAAGCTTTGCTGTTACTGCCGCTGAAATCGAAGTGCTTCCAGGATTAATCTCACTAATGATTTTTGCTGTTGTTGAATAGCTTTCAAGTATTTTGTTAGTATTATTTCCAGCTGTTGCTATTGCATCAGTGCCGACCTTGTCTGCATAACCCTTGGTAGCATACTCGCCACTCAATACAATGCTTGTTTCAGTTGTGTCGTCTGTAATTAGCTGTTTTATATAATTGTCAAGCTGTTCAGTTTTAGTGTAATACCGCTGCTCCTCTTGGAGATTGCCTATACTTTCATCGATGCCGCTTAAGCTTTCTGACAACATATCACTGGTAACATATGTTTTAGAAATCTCGCTTTTAATGCTGCCACTCTCTGCACTAACTGCTTGTGTTATAGCACTGTTCATCTGCGTTGTTGTGCTATAATTGCCCTTTAAATCCTGTTGAGTTAATGACAAACTGCTACTTATGCTTTCAAGATTGATTCTTAATGCAGAATTTTGCTTCAACATATAAGCTGTTTCCGAATTCGGAATCTCTTTCCAACCATGGCTTCCGTCCTCATTACGAACAAACCGCCATGCTCTTCCTTCGTTTTCCCAGTAAGCAACCTTTCCAATATACTTATCCCACTCAGTATCGTTATACTGCCATGTTTCTTCGCGTGGAAACTGTGTATCTGATGGATAAACAGGAACACACCAATCCCAAGCAGGATAATTACCATTTGTTGGCTCATAAGATATCAAGTATATTTCATCGTCGTACTTGGCCAGATTAGATAGGCTCACGCTGTATTCCTGCAATGTCTGGTTTACATTAGAAAACTTTTCCTTAACGCTGGTTCCGTCTATGTTCTCAGTCCACCAAAGCTTCTGTGTTATAAAATCATCAGACTGCTTTAATAAGCTTCCCCACTGGTTATAATCCTTGCCAGAACCACTCTTTATATTCTGCAGAAGAACATTAAGTGTCTGTGCTGCATCATCCAGATATATCTTGTTGCTCTTAAGTGTATGTGTGCCATCATTGTTAATAACATTAAAAAGGCTTTCTATATCCAGTTTCCCGGCAGATATGTTAGCATCCTCTTTTACCATGTCATTACGGATAATCTCACGTTGAACTCCCTGTTCTGTAAGACCTAGCGCGTCAAACATCAGGTTGCCCTTTACATCCCACACATACATGTTATAGTCGCCCGATGCATCTTTTCCAATCTGCACGCGAAGTCTGCTGCTGTCACTAATCTGGATGGTGTTGTCGGCCCACTGTGACTTACCATCTTTGCTATGCACTTTTACATCTGTGGTATCAATGTCCAGAGCCTTTATTTTCTTTGCATCTAAGGAATCTATCATAGAATCCTTAATCTGTGCTGTACCTATCATGCTCACAACACTGTTGGCAAAATCTGTAGTAATGCTTTCGCCTGTGGCAGAGCCAAACATCAGCGTATTTACTTTTTCTACCCCAACAGTCAAGTCATTAACCTTTCCTGTTATTGCAGTAAAATCATTTGTCTTGAACTGTTCAAATTCTCCAGAAAGGCCTTTTAAATTTTCTATTGTTGCATATGTAATCCTTGCCGTTTCTGAATCAAGTTTATTGGTTTCAAGTTCTCCGATTTTACCTGATGCACTCTGTAATTTATTTGTAACAGTTAATACTTCTGTTTTAATGCTCTTAAAGCTTTCCGTTTTAGATACTACATCATCAACATTTGTTAGTTTATTGGCATCCATATCATCTATAGAGCTGCCATCTACTGTTCCATTGTCAGTTGTAATATTATTCACTGTGTCTGCTGCATCATTAAGTTTCTGCTGCATCTCAGTAAATGTAAGCTTCAGGTTAGCAATTTCGCATGTATCTTTACTCGGATCATCCGGATATCTAGATATCTTTTTTATTCGCTGCTTAATCTTCGTCTTAGAAAAGCTGTCTATTAATACAACTTCATCTCCAATATTGTAATTCTTATATTTCTTGCTGTTCTGAGACAAATCAAGTATTGAACAGCTATATGCAATATATGGCTGTGCCATATCTGCCAGCTTCTCGGCAGCGTCTTCTTTCAGACTTTGCGGATCCGTATATCTTTCATCCTTCCATATATATGTCTTATTTTTAGAACTATATATATGATTTTCCAATACGGTACTGCCATTATTTACACTTTCAATTGTCAGTCCATCTTTTCCTATTGGATAAATCCTTGTATAAAAATCATTTGTATTTGCCTGACTCTCTAAAGATATCAAGTTGATCTGGTCTGTAAAATATGCTCCCTTATACGAACCAATTTTTTCCTTTAATCTGATAACCTTATTTATACTGTCAATTTGCATTTCCAGCATATAAGTATCAACTATCTTTTTTAATATTTCCCATGATGAGGCATTTGTCATTCTTATGGTACGCTTCTTTTTTACATCACATTCGCATGTCCACCCAGTACCAGCAAGAGCTAACTGAGCTGCCTCCAGTGCTGTTTTTTCAGTTGTATCAAAAGATATAAAAGGAGTCCCTTCCAGCTCGTCAATGTTAAGTTTTGCTGTTACTGTATATGTACCATCATCAGCCAGTCCGTTTTTCTGCTTTATTACATATTCATTGGTTCTGGTCCTGATTATATCCTCCAGCGCCACAGAACATTTCATAGAAACATTACATGTTAATGTCTTATCTCCATAGTCAAGCACCTCTTCAATACACAGATTCGAATATTCAATTAGCGGCTTTTTCTTGCCATTTTTATCAATGTATTTCAGCATAGCCGCTCCTCCTCTTATTTAATCATGAACAATAATGCCGACATATCCTGTGCAGTAAGAATATCATACTTAGGATCTGTTTCTGTAAGCTCAATAACATTCATCGTTACTGTTCTTATGCCAAAATCTTCATCAAGCTCATAAAGTTCTTCTACCTTAGAAATTGCCTCTTTCTTTATTGCATCTGTTTCAAATGTATATTCTTCAGTGCCGTTCTTCTCATTTTTTAACATAATTGGTACACCGCCATCATCTTTCAGACAAGTCTCTTTGAATATCTTTTCACGGTGTTCTTCAACTTCTTTATACTTTTCAAGCAGCATCTTCTCATTGCTCGCTATAGAATAGCTTAATGCCACCGGAAGCTTCTTATCATAGACCTTCCGTAATCCAATTATCACACTTTTTATTTCACCTAACTTAAGTTTCATATTGCCTCCTTAAATATATCTTGGATAATAGCTTAATTTTGCACTGCATGTGCTCCCCAGCTTAATCGTAATGTCTCCAGGGCTTGCCCTTGGAAAGCTCCATAAATCAACCTTATCAAATATATCTTCGCCGTTTTCAGTTACTATGCATGATTCTCCGTCAATCAGAATATTTGTGTTTCTTCCAACATTGGAAATTGTAATAATATCTTCAGTTAAACCTTCTACTGTGAGACTTCCTAGCGCAATATCTGATGTTAAAGAAAGCACAGCAGGAGTTTCTGCTGTGCCTTTAATAGTTGTTGTGTATTCTGTTCCTGTGAAGCTCTCATTAACCGGCTTTCCAAGTTTTGCATGCCCTGTTAATGTCAATTCATAATGATATAACCATCTTTTCTTTAATTCTTTTTGTTCATTAGCTATATCAAACTTATACAAGAATTCCATGTCATCAAGTTGAACAATTCCTGTCTCAAAATCTGCCATCAGAGAACTCATTAGCTTTTCACAATCTTCTTTACTTTCAGATTTAACAAGCATTTCAATGTATATCTCAAATTCAGTATACTTTGTCTTCTTATATTTAGCTGGGTCTATTGCACCATCAAGCCAATTATTATATACATTCACCGTCCGGGGGTTTACCGTCTGGCTAAGCCATACAACATTAAGACCATATTTAGTCCTTAAATCTGTACCATTAACTATCATCGTGCTCCTTTCAGTCTAAGTGCCGCCTGATTCATGAAATAATCAATATCAGACTTATCATTAAACTTATAATTTCCATTAAATACATTTGTGGTGTTGCTTGTTGTGCTAGATGTACCTGCTATAGCTGGTGTAAATTTCATTTCCCCCGCCATACTCTGTACAGCATTAGTTATTTTACCCTTCTGTTGCTCTATCTGCTCTGCCATTCTTCCTATAAAATCAGGCATCCAAGTTTCATAATCGCGCAAAGGACCTTCATCTGGTCTTGAAAAGTGAAGAAAGCTCTTAATTTTATTGCCTATACCTATAACAGCATTTTCAACATTACTTACTTTTGATTTTATTCCTGCTACAAATCCATCAATCATATCTTTGCCCCACTCTGTCATTTTGTGTGGTAAATCACGAATATAATCTATTGCAACTTCAATTCCATCTGTAATATGTGTTCCTATGCTTACAGCTCTTTCTTTTATGTCAGACGCAAATCCTGTAAATGCATCCACTACTTTTTCTACAAAACCATTTACAAAATTTCTGAATCCTTCACAGTTATCATATAATAGTTTAAAAGCTCCGGCGAACGGATTCACTAAAAGGAGCAAAAGACCTTGCCAGTTATCTTTAAACCAAGATATTACAGCGTCAAAAGCATTTGGAATAGTTTCAGTAAAAAATGTGCTTATCTTATCCCACACTTCTTTTGCAAAATCTACTATTGTTCCTACGACAGCATTAACACCATCTCTAAACCACTCGCATTTATTATACAAAAGTACAATTGCAACTATCAGAGCTGTAATTCCTGTAATTATTAATATTATAGGATTCGCAGCTAATACAGCATTTAAAGAGCTCACTATAGGTATCAGTACCTGAACAACTTTTATTATTGCCGAGACTCCACTAGCCATTTTACCAATAAATATAAAAAGCGGTCCTATTGCTGCCACTAATGTGGCAATTATCAATATGATGTTTTTTTGTTCATCTGATAAGCTTCTGAACCATTGTGCAAAATTTTTAATTGCTTCAACCGTACTATTTATTTTAGGTGTTAATGTTTCCAATAAAGTTGAACCTAAATCTGCTCCGGCAAGTTTGAGATTATTAGTGGCAATTGTTGCCTCGTCCCATGGGTCTTGTGTTTCTTCAAATGTTTCTGATACTACAGAACCATAGCTTTGCAATGATGCTGCTAAATCGTTTATATCTAACCTTCCATCTCTTATAGCTTTCGACATTTCAGCAGCACCTTTACTTCCAAAGGTTGATGACGCAATATTTAATGCTTCTGTATCACTTTTTGCATTTTTTATTGATGATATAACTTCTGACAATGCTGTATTTAATGGTTTCCCGCTGTCAGTAAGATTAGTAACAGCCTTCTTTAGTGATGTTATACCAATTGTTGTATCCACACCACTTGCTTCCATCTGAGCAAGTAACATGGTAGACTGCGTAAGGCTAAAGCCTAGCTCCTGCAATGATGCACCATTTGTTTGCAAGCTGTTTAATAATGTGTCCATTGATATTCCCGTATCTTGACCAACTTTAGTAAATAGGCCTAGAACATTAGATGTTCTTGATGCGTCAATACCAAACTTGGTCATTATTGCATCGGTTGTATCTATAGAAGCGTTCAGATCTGTTCCATTAATTTGTGCAAATTTTAAAAATTCCTCTGATAAATCCTGAAGTTGTTTTCCGGTTGCCTGAAATCTTGTATTAACTTCACCAACTGCTATTCCCACATCGTCCATTGATACAGCCATTGAGCTATATATATCATCAGCGACATCATTCAGTTCTTGCAGTGCCTTTCCTGTTGCACCTGTTTTTGTAATAATCGTATCATATCCATCATCCAGCGACATTGCCGCACCTATTCCTGCAGCTCCTACTCCTGCAACAGTAGCTGTTAATTTCGACATATTTTTGCCAACACCGCTTGTCTTTTGGCTTATACCATCAAATGCCTGTCCCGCTTTTACTAAACTGGCATTGCTCTGTGCCGCTTGTTTCTCCAAGTCTTTCAAACTCGTTTCACAACTAACTATTTCCCTTTTTAAGGCATCATAAGCTTCTTTCGATGTAGTAACCTTTCCACTATCTATTTTATCCTGTGTTTCTTTTAATGTCTTAAGTTTATCCTTAGTCTCTGTAACAGCCTCTTTAAGAAGTTTATGCTTCTGTGTAAGAAGTTCTGTATTACTTGGATCTAATTTTAATAATCTCTCAACATCTTTTAACTGAGATTGGGTGCTTTTTATCTGCGAATTAACCGAACCAAGTGCTTTATTAAGACCTGATGTATCGCCGCCAATCTCTATTGTTATTCCTCTTATTTTTGTTCCAGCCATACTTATCTCCTATAAAGCGTCTATATCCTCCTGTGTTGCTTTTCTTGCATACTCACAATCATCGTTGTTATATTCAATAAACATATCATTCACTAATCCTATGCTTAACAGCTCTAAATCTGATATTGATATCCCTAACTGAACAACCCTAAGCAAATACAAAGGAGTATTAAGTTCTCTGTCAATCTCGCCTACACTTTTTTTGGTTCTGATTCCTGATGTGTTTCAATTTTCCACATGTCTAATATCTGAGGTAAAATCTCATAAATATCAAACATTTCAAATTGATCCAGCCACTCCTCTATATTATCTGGCTGTGACGGGTCTCCATGTTTAGCCATAACATATGCGATGTTCTCAAACATTTCCAAAGATGAAAGAGGCAGAGTGCTTGACTTAACATAAGCCCTGCCCTCTGCTTCCGCCTTTTTCTTTTCTTTCTCTTCCAGTCTGTTTGATTTATCCAATTCATCTGCCAGCTTTGACATGTCTTTAAACAAATCCCTTGAAAACATCAGTCGATATATTCTTGGTACTGCTGCTGAGCTTCTAAAGTGGCATACTATACCACCAATTTCTATATTTCTTTTTGTTGCCATAATTATTCTCCTTATTCAGCTTCAACCGGTGAAACAACATTTTCAAACCATGTTTCCAGTGAAGTAGTGGTTTCCTCTGTTGACTTGGCTCTTACCAGTCGTTTCTTCTTTCCACCAACAGTAAAATCATCACCGGCAACAGATATTGTGAGCTTGTCCGTCTGCGGTGTTTTCTTATCCTCATTGGTCTGTGCATCAACATTCGGTCTTGTTGCTGTACAGCCATAAAACCAGAACATTGTCTCTTTCACATCTCCATCGATCTGACAACCGAGCGCAAATTCTACTGTCGGTGCATCTGCATCTTCAAACATAACTTTATTGTTATCTGTGTACTCTTTAAATATCTGTGTTCTGAATTCATCCGTAACAAGAGCAATCTCAAGATCTCCTTCATATCCATTATTAGTCGAACTGACAGAATACTTGATACCATCCGCATAAAATGGTTCAAGTCCTCCCTGTGGACTAAGTGACATATTTACCGCTCCGGGTAACTCAAATGGTGTGTCATATGTCCCAGATGCCTTTTTTACTGCAATATGTACATTTTTAAGATTGTACTTAACCTTATTCTTTTCCATATCATACCTCCATACTAAATATTTGCTCATAACACTTTTCTGTTTCAATGTATACCTCCGTCTGCTGCCATGGTATCTCGTTATCATTAAGTGCCTTTTTTACTTTGTTTTCCGTTTTTATATCTTTACTCTTCGTATACAGCTCAATATTAACAGCATGAATTTCATGCCATACCTTGCCATCTGCAAAAAAATTATCTGTATCTGCATCAACTATACATATAAAGGGAAGCCCTGGCGACTTCCCTTCTTCAAACGCTCTGTATGTTGTTGGAATACTTGTTGTACTTAATATTTTTATTAAATCTCCAAGCTTCATTTTCCTAATCTCACCTTCACTCTGTTAAACAAGCTTTCGCTTGCTTTTTCTTCTGCCGGAGCAATATGCGGATATGCTTTTACTCTTCCTCCGCCAACCTTCGCATGTCCATTCTCAAGAAGATGTGTTAAGCTTGCTCCTGTTCCCTTTGCATATACAACTGTCCGGATATCATCTTCACTTTCATATTGAACCTTGGATGTCCAGCTCTTCTTATATGCTCCCGTATCCTCTGGAGCAGCCTCCCTGATATCTTTAACACATTGCTTAGTTGTTGTTTTCACCTCATCTCGCAGAGTCTTATTTACTTCTCTTGAATAATTGCTTAATTCCTGTGCTACGGTTTCTGACAAACTATCTATTCCTATCTTCACATTATTCCCACCTTTTCTTCAAGATAAAGTTCAATCGTCTCATTATCAGACTTATATGTACGATATATGCTGTATGCTTTCTTGCAAAATCTGCATTCACTCTGACCATTATAGTTTGCTGAGGCTGTCTTAAATGCTAACTGTGCTTTATGCCCGCTATTACCGGCATTATAGAACTCACTCCGTGTAACAGATATTTCTTCAACCCATACAGAATCAACCTTTTCTCCTGTCTTAATGCTTTGGTTCAGTTCATCATTTTCATATACAGGCGTTATAAGTTCAAGATATCCCTCCATCACTTAACTCCTTCCTGCTTAATTTTCGGTTATTAAGTGCCAGCCTTAACATTCTCGGCATAGGTTTATCCTCTTTCCTGTTTCGGTACAGATATGATGCATACATTTCAACAAGCATACCGTCCTCAATATTATCAAGAACGGTTATGCCTTCCCTTGCGATGGCAGCTCTGGCCAACTCAATATAATTAGTCAAAAATACTTCTCTTTCTGGTGGAAGTTCAACTGATATGCCTATATCCTGTTTCATGATTTCCAATATGCTTGCGTTGTCCAAAGCTTATCACCTCTCTTACTTAGCTGTATCTGTTGGAAATGTTACCGTTGTTGTCGGTGCTGCTGATGAAATTGTGAGTACACCAAATGCCTCAGCAATTGCAGGCTTTCCATCATATCTCGCAGTTCCCTTAAATACAGTCTGGTCCTGAATGAATTTTACATGCTCTGACTGGCCTATTTCTGTGCCTGCTCTCTGTGCAAGTAAATATGCTGGTAAATATCCAAATACAATATTGTCATCTGGTACAAATGAAAGTTCAATGATATCTCCATTGATAAGCGGCATTGTATTATTCATACCAGCAACAATAAGAGCGTTAGTATTCTTATCAAGGGACTGAATCTTAATCTTATCATGTGTTTTCTTATTCATCAGCCATGCCAGACCATCTTCAATATAATCATTTTCAATTACACCTGAATTAGTGAGTATTTCTTTAAAAAGATTAAGTCCTGTAGCACCTGTTCCTGTAATTATATGTGATTTATGTAAATCAGCCCATGGTCTTGCTGTTGCGCTATATGTTTCAGGCTGTGCAGCCTGTGCTAATCTTGTAACTATACCTAATGGCATCTTTGTTCCTGTTCCATATACAATAGCTTTATCAAGTGCTTTTCCAATTGCCTTACCTAATGCATCAATAATAGTAGAAGCAAGGTCTACATCATTATCTTCAAGTATAGAATTAGGCACTGGAATAAATCCTCCCACCTTATAGCCATCAACTTCGTCATCGTAAAACTTAAGATCAAGTTCATTAAGTGTTCCAACCATTTCTGTCCATATTGCTTCCGGTATTGTGCCGATGATTCTTGTCCTTGCTTTACCACTCACTGTAGCAAGATTTACCCTTCCGACAAGCTTAGATGTTTCCTCTACCTTAGTCCTGATAAGTGGAAGCATTACCTCTGGTACTGTTAATCCAACATTGGTTAATGCTCTCTTTTCCTTGATACATGATCTGATTTCGCCAAGGAAATTCTTAACTCCATCATCGGCGAAGAACCTGTCTCTTTCCTGCATATCCATTCCATAGAATTTTCTTGTTGTCATTGTCTTTCTTTCTCCTCTCTCTTCTGGCTTTGCCGCTGGTTTTGGCTGTTCAGCCTCTGTATCTGCAAGATCTTTTTCTATAGCAGCTACATCATTTTCCAGCTTAGAAACCTCTTCATCATGTTCCTTCTTCTCTGTTTCAAACTTTTCAACTTCCTCTTCTACAGCCTGCTTTTCCTCATCAGTTTCAGCTTCACTTATAGCCTGTTCAAGCTCTGCTTCTCTAGTCTCAAAAGTGGCTGTCTTCGCTCTTGCTTCATCAAGAGCCTTCTTTGCGTCTGTGAGCTTCTTACGAAGCATTAATGCCTTTAATGCCATTATTTTCCTCCTTTAATTCGTGCAGTCATCTGTGTTTTCCACAATTCTGACCATCTCTTTTTTATATCCTCGTAATCCTTCTTACGAGCTGACACCGAAGTGTCCTCATATGCTGGGAATGTGCATACTGATACTTCATACAGCTTTACGCTCTTGATTGTCCAATGAACTGTTCCATCTTCCCGGTACTCGGCCTCCTGGTCAAGAATGTCAAATCCAAAAGAACACTGGTCAACATCTCCACGCTTCACTCTTTCATACAGGTTCATTGCATCAGAATCTTTCGGATTAATTCTGATTTTTCCCCATAATCCGTGCGAATCAATTTTCAATTCAAGTGTGCCTGCTTTATTCCTTGCAAGTACTAAGTGCGTGTCATGGTCAACCAATGCCCGGATATCATCACCAAGCGCATTGTCGAAAGCGTGAGAATCAATAGATTCTGTTGCTCCCTGCCATAATTCATAGTTGCTATTAAAAACGGAGAAGTATCCTTCAATGTAAAGGTCTTCTCCGTCTTCCCTCGTATTAAATTTACTTTCTGCAGAGCGAATCTGCATTCCTATATCTTTAATTTCCATCCGTATCTCCTTCCTGTATAAGTTTTTTCTGGTCTCCTATCTTATCCAGTGGAATATAGTTTTCTAATAAAACAAGTTCATTAAGTCCCTCCATAGGAGATGCCCCAAGCTTATCTCTTACCTCATTTCCCGTAAACAGACCTCTTACATAGAGATTGCTGTATACATCACTGATTGTTTTAATATCATACGCATAAAGGCTCTGTACATTGAATTTCCAATACCAGTTAGGACTTATCAGCAATTTTCTGGTTAATTCCTGTTCAATTTCTTCTGCAATTGCCTTTATTTTCCGCGATATAAAATTGTTATATTCGTCTTTATTGTAATTTCCTACACCTAAAAGAAATGCTGGTATTCCAACAATAGATGCAACCGTCTTTTTATCAAGAACAACAGAATCGTTTAATGCTAAATCTCCTAGAGTCAATGGTCTTATCTCTTTTATATCAATCATTTCTCCAGGCAGCATCCAAGGCCTTCCCTGTTCTACCCCCGCTGTGTAATCCTCTAATAACTTTTCTCTGCCTTCTGGCGACTGGAACTCCTCTACAGAGGCATCTACTTTAACAATCAGGCTTGGTTGAAACTTGTTTGACATGAATGCATTCTTTGTATCTGATGCCTGTTTAAGATTCTGGGCTACATCTTTAAGCTCAACCGTTATCCCGCGGCCTTTCCATGGATAATTTTCATCCGGGTTATATACAAAATGCAGTACATTATCAGGATCATAATATCGTCCATTTATCCCTATCTGATATCCATATCCATCCTGCAGAAATGATGTCTGACTTGGTGGGATTAATATCATATCTCCTAATATGCCATCGTCCGTTGTTGGATATACAACTGCATTCCCTTTTCCGCCAAGCAACATATTCATTACAATCCACTTTACCCATGTATGTCTCGTCATGAATCTGTTAGGGTTAATGTCAAGCTTCCTGCTTAATTCATTCTTAATCCTTATGTCGCCATTGTCTGTATTACACATCAGATAAATTGTCATTGACGCAATCAGTTCTGCTATTACTCCACATGCTGTCACTACTTCCGGATTTTTGTTTAATGGAGTATATCCATCACCACATAGCGTCGTATATGCATCTCCAGAAAGAAGGAATCCAACTGAAGCATCTCTTTTTACATTTTGTTTCTTTCTTCTTTTACTCACTTTTTACTTCCTCCAAACCAGCCTGACGCAATGCTGGCTTTTTCCAGATTTTCCAAATACCTTATGCACGCAAAAACAGAGCAGTCAAATATATCTATTCGCTGCTCCGGCTGAACCTTATCATATTGAATCATGTCATCTGTTTTTTCTATTGCGCTCACATTTTCAACACAATATTCATAAGCTTCTGAGTGAAGATAGTACAATTTACCATCTTTAACAGCTTTTTCTATGTGTCTGAAACCTTCTGATTTCTTGTAAAAATACTGTGGCTGGTCAACAATCTTAAAGCCGGCTCTTTTCATTCCAATAAAATATTCCCTGCAGAATTTTCTGTCATGTCCAACTTCAACAATCTTGAATCCTTTCTTTCTCATGCTTATAAACCAATTAACTATATCCGCATGATTAACAGTTGCACTGTTGCACATATCCAGCCAACCATTATCTTTCCAGCCAAACAGAGGAATATTATCCTCATCCGCCTTTTTATATGCTGCCGTAACAGGAAACCATGCATGAGGTATTATTATGTCTGTCCCGTTATAATTACCATATAACGATGCAGCCGTAAGATCGTGCATCTTTGACAGGTCTGCGCCACCATACCATTTTATTGGGAGCTTTGCCAACTGTTCAAGTGTCCAACTGTACTTAGAATCGGACCTTCTAAATTCTTCAATGTCAAAATATGCTTTAATAGCAGATGTATATACATTTAATGACTTTGCCAAGAAATCTTTTCTCTGCTGTGGATCATTCTGTGCCTGTAATGAATCATTCAGCAGTTCTTCAGGACGGATCGAAACACCGTAAGCAGGATTGGCCATTTCATGAACTTCCGGATTCGTATAATCAATATCGCCATTCTCATCAGGATTAGCACAGCACATAAATATAAAGTACTGTTCATCTTTAACTGTCTCATCTAGCACTTTTCTGCAATATTTCAATCTGTTTCCCAAAAATGAATTCTCATTATCTCCTGCTGTTGATATACCTATAATCAGTTTATTGGTGTATGCCTTCATAGCTTCTTTAAAAAGATTGTATTGCTTAGGCTTTTTTAAAGCATGTATTTCATCAACGATTGCAATATTGCAATTAAGAGAATCCTGTGCATCTGGATTTGCTGCTAATGCCCTTATATAAAAGCTCCCATCCGGGAGGGTGGCTTCCATACTGTGCTCATTGTTGTTATCAATAACATTTACGCTTCCCCCTTTCCTTCCTCTTACTTTCTTTTCCCCCATTGCTGTGACATTGTAATCAAGGAAATTAAAGCTTTCAAGTGACTGCATTAATGCCGCTGAAGCAATATAAACCTTTGACCCTGAACGTCTGTACCATAATGACAATGCCCATGCTAATGCAGCCGCAAAAGAAGTCTTTATGTTCTTTCGCGGTATAAATATAAGAGCCTCATGAAATCTTACAATGCCTGTACCCTTGTGATAAAAACCAACAAGGTTATATATTATAAATTTATGAAATGGCTCTAATAAAAAAGGAGTGCCTCTCAATGGTGTTCCATCGATACGCTCTCCTTGCTGATGCTTTATTGTTTTTTCAATTATCTGTATGCAGAACTCTGGCGCTTTGGGATTGACTTCATATTCTGGATTGTCCAGATCACGAAAGAATCTGTCTACTGCCTGCTTAAGTTCCAAACAAGCTACTTTCTTTCCATCTCGTATTGATTCTGCATATTCAATTACTGTACTCCAGTTCTTAGCTTTCAATTGAAGCAAGTGCTGCTGCAAGACCTGTCGGCTTCTCCTCTGGTCTTGCCCCTCCAATCTTCTTTAAGCTGGAAGGTGTCAATCCAAGTTCCTTCCAATACGACAACGCTGTCTTGTTAAGCTCATTCCATAGTACAATCTTAGGATTTGTTACCATGTTTGTCTTGCCTGCTTTATTGGTATACTCAACAATCATGTCTTCGTCATTTTTCTTATAATTTCCGTAAACTTTATCGCGCTGTTCCAGGGTATCTGCCAGGGTATTTATAACAGAGTTATAAGCTGCATCATAAGTACCTAATTTCTTAAGATTGTCTTTGATTTTTCTTCTCCATTTTTCAGACTCCATTTTGGCATTCCCCCCTCCCCTGTCTCTTATACACATCTGACGCTGCCGACGATACTCCTTGTGTAGATC
>ENA-OXVJ01000224-OXVJ01000224.1-human-gut-metagenome-genome-assembly--contig:-NODE-224-length-19446-cov-37.707699_pt1 | contig 19446 bp, 20 predicted proteins | sample MGYA00249248_ERZ652692 | MGnify/ENA primary metagenome ERZ652692 (study PRJEB26925, sample SAMN05826544) | human gut metagenome | biome: ENVO:2100002; feature: ENVO:00000062; material: ENVO:00002003... | reverse complement strand
TAGTAGAAAATCGCCTTCGATTTTCCACCAACACAAAATATTATAGAACCTAAAAAAGTAGGAGGATAGATTAAATGGTTAAACGATTGAATGTAATTTCAGTGTGTGGCTCAGGAACAGTAACAAGCTCGATGGTGGCTGGCAAGGTAAGAGATTTTTTGGATGATCATGGAATTAAAGCAAAAACAGTTGAAGTGAATCCTGGAGGTGTAGAAGATCAGCTTTCTAGCGGTTCTTGGGATTTGATCGTTCACACGAGTCCTTTAAAAGGAAAATATGACTTACCGACGATCAATGCAGTTGGTTTATTATCTGGTATGGGAGAAGAGGAATTCTTTGACGAACTACTTGAGACTTCTGAGAAATTAGTAAACTAAAGAGAGGAGAAATGACATGTTAGATGTTTTATCGAAGGTTATGGATGCTTTTGGCGCGGCGATCGTAGTACCAGTAATTATTTTCTTTATTGCTTTGCTGATGAAAGTAAAGCCCAAAAAAGCTTTTAATGCAGCCTTGAACGCAGGAATCGGATTGACTGGGTTTAATATGATCATTGGTGCTTACACACCAATCGTCACCCCAGCCATCAATCGAATGGTAGAAGAAACTGGCGTTAATCTAAGGATTCTTGATACTGGTTGGCAAGCTACAAGTGTCGTGGCCTATTCGACCCAAGTAGGGATGATTTTCTTAGCTTTAGGGTTAGCACTACAGGCGATTTTATTTGTTATCAAGTTTACAGATATTTTTATGCCATCAGATTTATGGAATAATTACTCCTTCATGCTATGGGGATCAATGCTCTATATTTCTACTAAAAATCTTTGGTTGTCGATTGGTTTAATGGTACTTTCTAATCTTTATTGTTTAGTCTTTACTGAAATCGTTGCTAAACGCTGGTCGGTTTATTACGGATATCCACGCTGTACAATGAGCGCACCTCATCACATTTGTTCCGTACCACTAGCCATGGCAATGGACTGGATATTAACCAAGTTAGGGGCGAATAAGGTACGTTGGAATCCAGAAACTTTGCAAGACAAATTAGGTTTTTTAGGAGAGCCAACGTCATTAGGTTTCATTTTAGGTTTGGCATTAGGTTTTGCTGGGAACTTCATGCGTTTAGGTTCATTGACTGGCTGGGGGGAAATCATGGTTATCGGTATCTCAACTTCAGCGATCATGGCAATCTTTCCAAAAATCGCCGGGATTTTTGCGTCAGCATTTACGGCGATCACAGATGCGTCAAAAAGTACTGCGAAAACTTCAGGAGGCAAGGACCGTGTTTGGTATTTGGCAATCAATGATGCCGCCGGTTACGGTGAGACAGCAACCTTATTAACAGGAATGCTATTGATCCCGATTGTTTTGTTATTGGCGATCTTTTTACCTGGAAATCAGACTTTGCCGATGGTGGATTTAATTGCAATCCCTTACATGATCGAGCTGGTAATCTGTATTTCTAACGGAAATATTTTCAAATCACTAATCAGCGGAGCAATTTGGTGTGCTGGAGGGCTATATATTATTACTGCAGTAGCACCTATCTTTACACAAATAGCTGTTGATGTGGGTGTTAATTTGCCTGAAGGAGCAATGATGATCTGTAGTTTTGCGGTAATGACGAACCATATCATGGGAATCTTGTTCTTGATATTTATGACACAAAATCCGCTTTGGATTGGTCTTTCTGTTGTGGTCTACATTGTGCTTTATCTTTTTGTTCGAGCAAAAAAAGAATCGATTCACGCATATTTAGAAAATATGGCGAAGCTGGAGGAAGAAGCCGGCATTGTGTCTAAGGAAGGAGCGGCTGTTTAAATGACAAAAGTTGTTGTTGTTGGAGATGGTTTAGTTTCTGCTGAAACCCTAGCCGAAGCTGCGTTGGAGCTAAATATTGAAGAACCGGTAGAAGTAACGAAGTATCATTGGTACGCTGATTTAAATAAAGAGCAATTCCAAGAGAAAATCAAATTGATTGAGCAAAAAGGCCCTGAATCAGTTGAGATACCAGCTGGAATTCTGGATGATATGAAGGAGGCGGATTATTTACTTGTTCATATTGCGCCGGTTTCAAAAGCGATGATTGAAGCAGCGCCTCGACTGAAATTAGTAGGTACTTGCCGTGGTGGTATTGAGCATGTTGCCGTAGAGGAATTAAAAAAAAGGCAGATTCCATTAATCCATGTTATTCGCAATGCAGAACCAGTCGCTGATTTTACTTTAGGATTGTTTTACGCCGTGACAAGAAATATTGCATTTTCCTATCAACAGGTCAAAGAGGCAAAATGGCCCAAGAAATTTCCTAACGATCCCTATAAAACGACATTGGCTAATCTAAAGGTTGGTTTGGTAGGATTGGGTTATATTGGAAAATTAGTAGTAAAACGATTGAATAGCTTAGGAGTCGAGGTCATCGCTTATGATCCTTTTGTGAACCAAGAAAAAATACGAGAAGAAGGATTGAAAATAACCTTTGTCGGATTAGAAGAATTGTTTAAAACCGCGGATATCGTATCACTTCATGTACGGGTGACACCAGATACCAAGAATATGATTAACGCTGATTTACTTTCAATGATGAAACCATCAGCCTATTTAGTTAATACTGCTAGACCAGATATCGTGAATAAAGCAGATTTTGTGGAAGCGCTACAGATGAATATGATTGCTGGTGCTGCAACAGATGTTGTTTGGGAAGAACCGATCCCAGCAGATGATCCATTACTAGATTTAGATAATCTAATTATTACCTCTCATATTGCGGGAGATACGATCGATGCTATTCCACGTTCGCCTTACTTGTTACGAGATGTCTTAAATGATTATTTTGAAAGAGGTAGGAGTGATATGCTCATTCGTGTTTAAAAAATGATTCAAAATGAGGAGGATTAAAAATGGATGTTACGGCGATTCAATTGTTAGATTTATTTCTTTCAAAAGGCAGTCATACCTCACTTTCTTTAGAAAAAAAGTTTAATTTGACTAAGGGGCAGTTAGATTACCGAATCAAAAAGGTCAATCAAGAATTAGCTGATTTAAAATTAGGAAAAATTAAAAAGAATGGATCTTTTTTTCTCTTAGATGGTCCGAGTGCAGCGATAAAAAGCTATTTAACGAAAGTTTCGCCGTCAATCCACTTATCAGATAGAGAACGAGAATGTTATCTCTATCTGATTGTTTTACTTCATCAGGGCGAGACACTGAAAACATTGGCTGAAAAACTTTTTGTTAGTAAAAATACTATTTTAAGCGATAAACGGAAGCTAATTGAAAATCATTTGAAACCGTTGGACATTGACTTACAATTCTCCAGAAAAAGAGGTTTTTATTTTTCAGGAAATGAGATGGACATTCGTCGATTAGGAATCAAATTCATTCGCGAAGTAGAAAAGTCAAAAAATAATCTTGATTATTATCTGGCAATGATTGGAATCAAAAGTCAAACTTTAGCAGAAATAAAAAAAAGAATCCATTTGTTAGAGCATGAGTTGGGCTTAGAATTTACAGAATTCAAACTAATTGATCTCTATCTGACAAGTTACATGTGTTCCGTTCGATTTGGACAAGGGAATGAATTGTCAGCGGGAGTCTTAGGCAACTATGTTCAAATGGTGGAAAAGGATTTTTATTCAAAAGTTTGCCAAGCGTTGAAACCTTTTTTCAAGGGTTCGAATTATTTAATTGAAATTCATTTTATTTCGATCCAGCTGTTAAGCACCAATCTGATCAAAATCCGTTCGAATTATAAAGATCAGGAATTGATGCGGCGGATTCAATCTTTTATCAATAGTTTTGAGATTTTAGGAATTACCGATATCAAAAACAAAAGTCAGTTGGAGGAAGCAATCTATCAGCATATTATTCCGGCTTATTATCGAATAAAATTCGGTTTGCCGGATAATGATCTGCTTTTTTTAGATAATGTTGAAAATTATGACTTCATTCATCCGTTAGTTCATCAATCAATTGGGATTATTGAGGACTATTTAAAGATTATTTTTCCAGAAGGGGAATTAATCTATCTATCAGTTATTCTTTTGAGCTTTATCAATGAAGAGCTGGAAAAACAAAAAAGGCGAAAAATTCGGGCGGTGGTGGTTTGTCAACATGGAGTATCCGTTTCAAAACTATTATTAGGAGAATTAAAGCAATTATTTACGACGATAGAATTTGTACGCAATATGTCTTTGCGAGAATTTTATGAAGAGGGTCATAACGTTGGAGATGTCGTCTTTTCAACAGTTCCGGTGAATACTAAAAAGGAAGTTTTTTTAATCCCGCATTTTTTGACGGATGAAGACAAGATGAATTTGATCAGCGATGTACGTAAACGAATCGATTTCGATGAGACATTTGGGCTGTCAAAAAATCGTCAAGTTGTTCAACAGTTACTGTCAATTATTAAAAAGAATGCCCAAATTATTAATGAAGAGCAATTAACGCGAGAAATACAAGATTGTTTACTTGCAACAGAAATCAATGAAGGTGTGAATGCTCAAAATCAGAACCCTGATTTGAAGGATCTATTGCCTCTTTCTCATATTCAAATTTATCCTAGTGTTCGATCTGTCGAGGAAGCGATTCGGATTGCAGGCAAACCTTTGGTCAATGAAGGCTATGTTTCTCCAACATATATTGAAACTGTGATTGAACATTACGATCCAGAATATCCCTATTCTGTAATTTCACCAGACTTGGCGATTCCACATGCTGGCCCAGAGGATGGTGTATATCGAGTGGGAATGTCTCTTTTAAAACTGGATCAGCCAATTGCTTTTGCGGAAAATATTTCGATTAGTTTAATCGTCGTGATTGCACCAAAGGATAAGAAGAGTCATATCAAGGCTGTGACTCACCTTTATGAATTAGCTAAAATCCCTAGTTTTATTTCAGCGATGAAAAATGCGAATTACGAGAAGGACATACGGAATTATTTCCAGTTAGAAAACCATAAATGATAAGGAGTAGAGGATGGGAAATCAAGGAATTCTGTTGCGCAAAGTAACGTTAGACAAGACACTCAATCAACTGAATTTTTTTCTTAAAGGAGCTTTCATGATCTTATTGATGTATCTCATCAATGGGTGGCTGATCGAAAAAAATCTGCAAATCAAAGATGTTCAAATGGTGGTAGGACTGTATGTGCTAGTTTTCGTCGTTTTTTTCTTTCTTAAAAAGAGAAAAAATAGTTTAAGTGAGAATCAGATCATGCACGATTTAAAGAACTATTTTGATGTGCAGAAATTTTCTGATGTTGAATACTTAGATAAAAAATTGATTCAAGAGATTAAGCAACAACGGAAATTTGTTGCGAATAATGGTCAAATCGTAGGAACACAGCATTTCCTATTGTTTGATTTGACGGATGGTCAGTTTTTATTAATTCCTATAAAAAAAATAATGGGAGTGCAACTAGAAAGGGTCAATCAATATTTTTGTATCAACATACGAACAGAGGTAAAAAAGGAAAAAATATTTTTCAAGAAAAAAAACGAAGCGAATGGCTTTATCCATCAATATGAAAAATATTATTTAAGAAATAGTTAAGTACGTCACATTTTACAGCAAATATTTATAATGAGAAGTCATGGAAAACGTTTTCTTGCTGTGGGATAATCAGCTGTGAAATAAAACACAATAAAGGAGAGAATACAATGGCAGTGAATCGAATGATTTTGAATGAAACATCTTATTTTGGTAAGGGAGCAATTCAAGAGGTAGCGAATGAGGCTAAGATGCGCGGATTTAAAAAAGCACTAGTTGTTACGGATAAGGATTTATTGAAATTTGATGTAGCGACAAAGGTTACAGCAATTTTAGATGAAGCAGAGCTAAGTTACGAGATTTTTGACGGTATTGTACCTAATCCTTCAATTGAGGATGTACAAGCGGGTGTCAAAGCCTGTCAAGCGGCGGAAGCAGATTATATCGTTGCAATCGGCGGTGGTTCTCCAATTGATACAGCCAAAGCGATTGGAATCATTATGACCAATCCTGATTTCTCAGATGTAATCAGTCTTGAAGGCGTAGCTGAGACGAAAAAGCCTTCTCTGCCAATTTTAGCAGTGCCGACAACTTCTGGAACAGCTGCAGAAGTCACAATTAACTATGTAATTACTGATAAGGCCAATCAGCGTAAATTTGTTTGTGTTGATCCTCACGATATCCCGATTGTTGCATTTGTTGATAGTGATATGATGATGGGAATGCCAACAGCATTATGTGCGGCAACAGGTATGGATGCTTTGACTCATGCGATCGAAGGATTTATTACTAAGGGAGCTTGGGAAATGAGCGACATGCTTCACATCAAAGCAATTGGGATTATCGGACATGCGTTGCGAGATTCAGTTGCGGGAGATCAAGAAGCACGGGAAAAAATGGCGTTGGGTCAATATATTGCCGGTATGGGATTTTCTAATGTAGGGTTAGGTTTAGTTCATGGAATGGCGCATCCATTATCTGCTTGGTATGATACTCCTCACGGTGTCACCTGTGCGACACTCTTGCCATTGATTATGGATTTCAATAAAGAATACACTGGTGAAAAATATCGTGAAATTGCTGTTGCAATGGGCGTCGAAGGTGCGGTAGATATGTCATTAGCAGAAGTTCGTAATGCGGCAGTCCAAGCCGTGAAGCAATTAGGAAGAGACGTGGGAATTCCGCAAAGCCTAACTGAGCTTGGTATGAAGGAAGAGGATGTGCAAAAAATCGCTAAAGATGCCTTCCGTGATGTTTGTTCACCAGGAAATCCCCGGGATGCTACATTAGAAGAGATCATTGATCTTTACAAATCTATGCTAAAATAATCTGATTTTAAAAAATAATATAATGCAAAAGCGGGTATGCTAATCAGCACACCCGCTTAGTTTAATATTAATCGTCTTCTTCAGGAACTTTGTTGTCTAAATCTGTTCGAACAATTAAAACGTCACAATCGGCATTGCGAATGACATATTCAGAGACTGAACCGATAAATAAACGTTCCACAGCATTCAAACCAGTTGCGCCAAGCATAATCAAATCAATTTGATTATTTTCAGGGATTTGATTAGCAATCATTACTTTTGGTGCGCCATATTCAATCACCTTACTAATGTTTTTAACACCGGCTTTTTGTGCTTCAGCTTCATAATCGTCTAGAGTTTGCTTCGCCATATCTGTTGCTTGTTCTGCTAAAACATTGTCAAAAGAAGAAACTGTTTGAAACGCTCGTGTATCAATGACGTGAGCTAGTAATAGTTCAGCCTGATTTCGTTTTGCGACATTTACCGCTTTTTTAAACGCCAATTCAGCTTCATTAGAGCCATCGACTGCCACCATGATTTTACTATATTCTTGATCCATCGTTCCCAACTCCCTTTTTTGTTTTAAAGTCTTTATTTTTCTTTCTAGAAAAAATAGAACTTAAATACAAGTCATATACTATCTTCTCACCTATTATTTTAAAACAAAAGTCTTGAAAATGGTACTGTTAACCTTTTTTTGTTTTTGAGCCCATCAATAAAGCAAAGATCGCTGCGACAACCAAAAGTAAGATCAAATACATCATCGAATAAGAACGGTTATTAATCAAACCGACCAAAATTGCCATAATCCCTAAGACAGCATAAATAATTCCAAATTGGCGTAAAAAGCTGCGAGACTCATTTTGTTTTTCCTCGCTAAATAGAACTAGCAATCCCTGAGGTTTTTTGATCAAATAATAGCTGCAAAATAATAGGATAAGTGCCAGTAAAAATAATAAAATGCGGATCATCTTTTTTCCTCCTATACAATAAAAAGCAATTTGCGTACGCAAATTGCTTTCACTCCATAAAAAATGGAAAATTCCGTCGATGCCGTTATTCACCCGATAGTATTGATCCCGCAAGATACAGCAGGTGGGTTCCATGGTCTAAGCATTGAACTACCAAATGTAAAGGCATGTTACCAACTTTGACACAAGACAGATCCCAAGATATCAATAAAAATGTTCGGTCAACACTGAAATAGGCAACGCGCACATCACAGAATTTCCATCTCAATCATAGCATAGTCATTATTGAGACGCAACGAAGTGGCTTATATCTGTAAATGAGAAGTCATCCAAAACATTCACGTCTTCTATAGGTACATTGTATAAAAAAATAAGCGATTTTGTCAAAACAAAATGCTTATTTTATTTTGATCTTTTGGTGAATAGAAGAAAAGATTTTTTACGGATTAATTAAAGTCTTTTCAATTTGGGAAATGTAGTATTTGTCTTATTTTTTCTTTTTCCATTCTTCGATACGCTGATATTGTTGACCAAGGGCTTGCTCGTACTTCCCCGTAGCTTTTGGTTCGTAATAGTGGGCATCTTTGATTTTGTCTGGTAAATATTGCTGATCCACCCAAGCATTCTCAAAGCTGTGTGGGTATTGATAACCAACGCCGCGGTTCAGGGCTTTGGCACCTTTATAATGACTATCCCGCAGATGATCGGGTACTTCACCAGCATTTCCCATTCGAATATCTGTGATCGCCGCATCTAAGGCTGCGTAAGCCGAATTTGATTTTGGTGATAGACAGAGATCAACGACGGCATCGGCTAAAGGAATCCGCGCTTCAGGAAAGCCTAATTTTTCTGCCGCTTGAACGGCTTGAACCGTACGGGCAGCGGCAGCAGGATTAGCTAGGCCGATATCCTCGTAGCCAATCACCATTAAGCGCCGACAAATAATCGGAAGGTCACCTGCTTCGACTAGCCGACCTAAATAATGTAATGCTGCATTGACATCACTGCCGCGGATTGATTTTTGAAAAGCGGAGATTACATCATAATGAGCGTCACCGTCTTTGTCATGAGTAAGTGCTTTTCGTTGAACACATTCCTCAATGATGGATAAGGTTAAATGAATTTTTCCCTCATCATTTTTGGGTGTGGATTTCGTAGCTAATTCTAACCCATTCAATGCACTTCTCAAGTCGCCATTCGTTGCACGGGCTAAGTGGTTTAATGCCTCCTCATCCAATTCAACTGGGTATTCTCCTAATCCTCGCTCTTTATCGTCCAAGGCCGATTTGACTGCTGTAATAACATCCTCTTCATCTAGAGGCTTCACCTCAAAAATCTGAGTTCGGCTGCGAATAGCGGGATTGATTGTAATATAGGGATTTTCTGTTGTAGCGCCGATCATGATAATTCGTCCGCTTTCTAAATGAGGGAGCAAAAAATCCTGCTTCGTTTTATCGAGACGATGAACTTCATCCAGTAGCAAAATAACCGTGCCGCTCATCTTGGCTTCTTCAGCGACAATCTGTAAATCTTTTTTTGTATCAGTGGCGGCATTTAGCATCCGAAAGGCGTAATTCGTTGAGCCAGCGATAGCACTGGCAATGCTGGTTTTTCCAGTGCCGGGTGGGCCATATAAAATCATAGAGGATAGCATTCTAGCATCCACCATCCGTCGAATGATTTTCCCGGTACCGACTAAATGCTGCTGACCGACAACTTCATCTAAATTGCGGGGACGCATGCGATAAGCTAAAGGCTGTTGCATAGGGAACCTCCTTTTAGTAATAGTTCCATTTTATTAATATGTATGATCAAAACTGGCAGTAGCTTTTAATAAGAATACCCTTTTTCAAAAAAAGAAAAATAGTTGGATCCTCGTAGCCATACCAATTTACTAATCTATTAAAGCAGAACTGGCAAATGTACGTTCCCATTATAGCATTTTTCCTTTGTGTTTGCTGAGTTTTGATTGCTGGGCGTAGCATGAGGCAGGATTATTGTGTATCATGTAGAAGGTGAGGAAAATGGAACAAGTAATCAACTATTTTAATACAGAATCAACGGAGAATATCGCCAAATACTTACTAGGTATGTATTTAGAGCATGAGACATCGGAGGGGAAACTAGGCGGTTATATTGTAGATTGTGAAGCCTATTTAGGTCCTGATGATGAGGCAGCGCATAGCTATGGTATGCGAGATACACCGCGTGTGCGAGCAATGTATGAAAAACCGGGAACAATCTATTTATATACGATGCATACCCATTTGATCTTGAACATGATCACACAACCGGAAGGAATGCCGCAAGGAGTGATGATTCGTGGCTTTGAGCCAGTAGAAGGCATTGAGCAAATGGTTCAGAATCGTCATGGCAGAACCGGCGCGATGATTTCAGATGGGCCAGGAAAACTAGTTGAAGCATTAGGAATTACTCGAGAATTATACGGCGAATCAATTTTTAATAGTTCACTGCATTTAGTACCAGAAAAAAGACGTGTTCCTAAACAAATTGATGCACTTCCGCGTATTGGAATACCTAACAAAGGGATTTGGACGGAAAGACCTTTGCGATTTGTCGTTCATGGCAATCCTTACATAACCAAACAACGAAAGCTTTTAATAGAAGAAAATAATGGATGGAGGAACTGAAAATGGCAAAAGAGACCATGGTTACTTATTTAGATAACTACTTAAACAAGAAAATTCCCGATTATGAATTAGCACTGGATTGGGATACACGCAATCATAGCTTCGAGATTGCTTTTCGAATTTATGGCGAAAATAAGGGACAGGTTGAGATTGATGACGTGGATGGAGTGGCTTCTGAAGAAGAGATTATTGAATTTGAAGATGCGATTTTATTAGTCGATCCTGAAAAATCTACCTACGATTCAGAAGATTTTTTAGCGGTAATCCCGTATGAAGGAAAAAAAGGCATGAAGAAAAATGAATTGACGGCAGTTGTCGATTATTTGAAAGAGGTCATTGAAGAGGGCCAAAGCGATTTGTTGGATTTCTTAGCTGATGATAGCGAGGATGCGATTTTTGAGATGAAATGGGACGATGCTGTGTTTAAGGCATTAATCAAACCAACTGACAGCAGTTATTTGCCGTATCCAAGTTATTAAGGATTTCAGTTTCTTAATCAACCAGTCAAAATATAATGAAGTATAGAGGAATGACATACGGCATGAAATTAGCCCACTTACTATGAATAAGGAGGTAAAAAGATGAAGTGGAATGAAGTCAAGGTAACAACAGAAAGCGAAGCGGTCGAGGCTGTTTCGAATATTTTAATGGAGGCAGGCGCATCGGGTGTCGCGATTGAAGATGCGTTGGACTTTGAGAATTACCAAGAAGATCAATACGGAGAGCTTTTAGATAAGAAAACATTTTCTAGTCTAACGGAGGGTGCCGTTGTAATGGCCTATTTTCCAGAAACGATTTTCTTGCCGGAAATTTTGCCCTTCATTAAAACGAAGATCGAAAAATTACCAGAGTTTGGATTGAACATCGGTAAAAATATTGTGGAAGTTAGTGAAGTAGAAGAAAGCGATTGGGCGACGGCTTGGAAAAAGTATTATCATCCTGTTCGGGTGACCCGTTATTTGACGATCGTACCTAGCTGGGAAAAATACGAAGCGCAACATGAAGATGAAAAAATCATTACACTAGATCCTGGAATGGCTTTCGGAACAGGGACACATCCGACAACGAATCTGACTTTGCAAGCATTAGAAACTGTTTTGCGTGGTGGTGAGACAGTCTTGGATGTCGGCACAGGTTCTGGCGTATTAAGTATTGCTAGTTCGCTTTATGGGGCAAAAGATATCTATGCCTATGATTTAGACGAAGTCGCTGTTCGTTCGGCGCAAGAGAATGTTGATCTAAATGCGAATACTGAAAATATTCACGTTTCTGCCAATGATTTATTAGTTGGCGTGGAGCAAGAAGCAGATGTGATCGTGGCGAATATTTTAGCGGATATCATTGTTTTGATGATTGAAGATGCTTGGCGTTTATTGAAACCAGATGGGACATTTATCGTTTCCGGCATCATTGAAGATAAAAAAGATATGGTGTTGGAAGAAATGTATACGCAAGGTTTTGAAGTTGATCGAATCTTCCAACAAAAAGATTGGTTCGCGATTATTTTGAAGAAACCAGAGGAAGACTAGAATGCAACGCTATTTTTTAGACCAGGCCTATCAACCAACGGTAGAAGTCAGCGGCGAGCCGCATCATCATATGTCGCGTGTGATGCGCATGACGGTCGACGCGGAAGTATTTCTCGTATTCAATGATCAAACTGCGATTAAGGCGAAGATCATCGCCATCGATAATGACAAGGTGACGTTGAAAGAGGTTGAAAAAGAGCGACTACAACGAGAATTACCGATCGATATCACGATCGCCAGCGGTTTTCCGAAAGGGGAAAAACTGGAGCTGATCGTCCAAAAAGGGACAGAACTCGGAGCCCATGATTTTATTGCCTTTCCTGGTGAGAGTTCGGTAGCTAAGTGGGATGCGAAGAAGCAGCAAAAAAAACAGCAGCGGTTGAATAAAATCGGGCAAGAAGCAGCGGAACAATCCCATCGTCAAGCCTTACCAGTGGTGAAATTTGCTTCAGAAAAGGAATTGATCGCTGGTTTTGCTGACTATGACGCTGTTTTGATCGCTTACGAGGAATCGGCCAAGCAAGGAGAGCAAGCCCAGCTAGTTCAAACATTTCAACAATTAACTTCTGGACAAAAATTATTAGTCGTATTTGGTCCAGAGGGTGGATTGACTCCAAAAGAGATCGAAAATTTTCAGGAAGCTGGCGGAAAGCTTTGCGGTTTAGGACCACGAATTTTACGAACAGAAACAGCGCCCTTCTATCTTTTGAGCGCGGCAAGTTTCTATTATGAACTACAACACTGATTTGATTGAAAAAGCTTACGAGAGTTTGTATAATAAGAACAATCATTTTCAGAAAACAAGGGGGAACGTCACATGGCAAAAGAAGTTGAATTGACCGGTCCTGACGTCATCAGGATGGTTAGTACGTACATGGGAAAAGAGCACGTGGCGTTTGTACAAAAGGCCTACGACTTTGCATATGAAGCCCATAAGCCTCAGATTCGCAAATCAGGAGAGCCTTACATTATTCATCCGATCCAAGTTGCAGGGATTTTAGCGGACTTACATATGGACCCTCACACGGTTGCGACAGGTTTTTTACATGATGTTGTAGAAGATACGCCTGTAACATTAGAGGATTTGAAGGTTGAATTTGGTGAAGATGTGGCATCGCTAGTTGATGGCGTCACCAAACTAGGGAAAATCAAATACAAGTCTCACGAAGAACAATTAGCAGAAAATCACCGAAAAATGCTGTTAGCGATGGCGCAGGATTTGCGCGTCATCATGGTCAAGTTAGCCGACCGTTTGCATAATATGCGGACTCTGAAATATCTACGTGATGACAAGCAACGTCGAATTGCCCGCGAAACGCTGGAAATCTATGCCCCACTAGCTGATCGTTTAGGGATGAGCCGGATTAAATGGGAATTAGAAGACACCGCATTACGCTATTTGAATCCAAAGCAGTATTACCGGATCGTTCATTTGATGCGCAGTAAACGTGACGAACGAGAAGGTTTTGTTGCCGAAGCTGTCGAAGAAATTAAAGAGGCAACGAAAGAATTAGGGATCGAAGGTGATATCTATGGTCGTCCCAAACATATCTACTCCATTTATCGCAAAATGCGAGATCAGAAGAAACAATTTGACGAAATCTATGATTTGTTAGCAATTCGTGTAATCGTGGATTCGATCAAGGATTGCTATGCTGTGCTTGGTGCGATTCATACGAAATGGAAACCAATGCCGGGACGTTTTAAAGATTATATCGCGATGCCAAAGGCCAACATGTATCAGTCGCTTCATACAACAATCATCGGACCGAGCGGCAATCCAGTAGAAGTTCAAATTCGTACTCATGAAATGCATCAAATCGCTGAGTTCGGGGTTGCAGCTCACTGGGCCTACAAAGAAGGCAAGACTGATAAGCAGGAAACAACACAAGATAACAAGCAGTTGGATTGGTTCCGTGAGATCATCGAGCTACAAGATGAAAGCTACGATGCGTCTGAATTTATGGAAAGCGTTAAAGGCGATATTTTCAGCGATAAGGTTTATGTGTTTACCCCTAAAGGTGATGTGACAGAGTTGCCTAAAGGTTCAGGACCATTGGATTTTGCTTACAGTATCCACACCGATGTTGGTAATAAAACAACTGGAGCCAAGGTCAATGGCAAAATGGTGCAGTTGGATTATAAATTGAAAAATGGCGATATCATTGAAATTATGACCTCGGCTAACTCCTTTGGTCCAAGTCGTGATTGGCTAAACTTAGTAAAAACCAGTAAAGCAAAAAATAAAATCAAACGGTTCTTTAAAACTCAAGATCGGGAAGAAAATGTTACCAAAGGTCATGATGCAGTTGTTAAATGCATCAATGATCTAGGTTTTGTACCCAAGGAGATGCTGACGAAGGACAAGCTTTCGGATGTGCTGGACAAGTTCAATTTCCACAGTGAAGAAGATTTATATGCAGCGATTGGCTTTGGTGAAATGAGCGCCTTGACCTTTGCTAATCGTCTAACCGAAAAAGAACGCCGGGAACAAATGAAGCAAAAACAGCGTGATGCTGTTGATGAGATGGTCAATAATCCCAAAGAGCCTGAAAAAATCAAGGTACGGCATGAAGGCGGTATTGTCATTCAAGGAATCGACAATTTATTGATTCGGATCAGTCATTGTTGTAATCCTGTTCCAGGGGATAATATCGTCGGTTATATCACTAAAGGTCGCGGGATCTCGATTCACCGATCCGACTGTCCGAATATTACGAAGCAAAAAGATATTCAACAGCGGTTGATCGAGGTGGAATGGGAAGATACGACAAATTCAGTCCAAGAATATAATGCTGATTTGGAAATTTATGGCTTCAATCGTGATGGTTTGCTAAACGATGTTTTGAATATCGTTAGCGGTATGACTAAAAAATTGGTTAGCGTCGAAGCAAAACCAACCAAAGATCGATTGGCTGTCATCAACTTGACCTTTAAGATTCAAAACTTGAATCATTTATATTCAATCGTTGATAAGGTCAAGACCATTCCAGATGTCTACAGTGTGAAACGGACGAAAGGGTAGGAGGTTTCTTATGCGAGCAGTTATTCAACGTGTGAGTGAGGCAAGTGTAACAATTGATGAACAAGTTGTCGGCAAGATCGGTCGCGGCTTCATGATTCTTCTAGGCATTCATGAAGAGGATACTCAGGAAGATGCGGATTATTTGATTCGCAAAATCCCTTTATTACGTGTCTTTGAAGATGCAGGAGGAAAAATGAATCAGTCATTGCAGGATGTTGGCGGCAGCGTTCTAAGTGTTTCACAATTCACACTATATGCGGATACGAAAAAGGGAAATCGACCAAGTTTCGTGAAGGCAGCACGTCCTGAAACAGCGATTCCCCTATATGAGTATTTTAACGAAGGCCTACGCAAAGCAGGGTTAGTCGTTGAAACCGGAGAATTCGGTGGCGATATGGATGTAGCATTAGTCAATGATGGGCCTGTCACGATTCTTTTTGACACAAAAGATAAATAACGAACGAAGTACAAAAGTTTGATCGCTTTTGTACTTTTTTTGTATCCATTTCAGTATAAATAAGAGATAATTGTACAAAATAGGAGAATAAGTATTTCAGTTCCTCCTAATATAAACAAGGAGTCGAATGTATGAAAACACGAACGGAATATGATTCAATGGGCCCGATTGAAGTGCCAAAAGAGACTTGGTGGGGGGCGCAAACCGAACGAAGTCGCCAAAATTTTAAGATTGGCGGTGAAAAAATGCCACCGGAATTATTGCGTGCCCTTGTATTGGTCAAAAAAATGGCAGCTGTGGCCAATCAGAGGACGGGAAAACTAGCTGCGGAAAAGGCATTGGCAATTCAGCATGCCGCTGATCTGCTGTTAAAAGGTGAAAACTGGGATGAGTTTCCATTGGTGGTTTGGCAGACAGGCAGCGGCACACAGAGTAATATGAATGCAAATGAAGTCATTGCTCATTTGGCAAGTCAAAAGGATTTGACTGTTCATCCGAACGATGATGTGAATATGTCTCAAAGCTCGAATGACGTTTTTCCAACTGCGCTACACATTGCTGGAACATTTGCTATTGAGAGAAATTTACTACCGGCAATCCATGGGATGATCAGTGTATTAAAAGAATTAGAAGAAAAGAATCAGCATGTGATTAAAATTGGACGGACGCATTTACAAGATGCGACTCCAGTGACCTTTGCACAGGAAGTCAGCGGTTGGCGTTCATCCCTAGAGCACAATGCAACGATGTTGGCCAATAGTTTAACAGAATTGCGACAGTTAGCAATTGGCGGGACAGCTGTTGGAACTGGTCTGAATGCATCGAAAGCTTATGAGCGAGCATTTATTGAAGCGTTGAATGAAGAGACTGGGATTCAATTTAGCGGAGAAACTAACAAGTTTCACGCATTAGCCAATCGCGATGCGGTTGTTTATGTTAGCGGCGCGTTAAAGGCATTGGCAGCGAATTGTATGAAAATAGCAAATGATATCCGATGGTTAGCAAGTGGGCCTCGTAGTGGTCTAGGAGAGATTACTCTGCCAGCGAATGAACCAGGAAGCTCAATCATGCCTGGAAAGATCAATCCAACACAGTGTGAAGCGCTGGCGATGGTTGCAGTGCAAGTAATGGGGAACGATACGGCAATTGGAGTTGCGGCTTCACAGGGGAATTTTGAGTTGAATGTTTATTTACCATTGATCGCTTTTGACCTGCTGCAAAGTATTCGATTGCTGACAGATGCGCTGCATTCCTTTAGTGATAAATGCTTAAAGGGATTGGTTGTGAACGAGGATCGGATGGCAGACCTTTTGGAACAGTCTCTAATGCTGGTGACGGCTTTGAATACGCATATTGGCTACGATAAAGGTGCTGAAATTGCTAAGAAAGCTTTCAACGAGGGAACGACTTTGAAAGATTCTGCTTTATCGTTAGGTTATGTGACAGAGGAAGAATATGAGAACTGGGTTCGTCCGGAAAAAATGATTGGAGAGAATGTTGATGACTATTTATGATGAAGCCTTAACTGCACATGAAAAATGGCATGGAAAGATTGAAGTAACTAGCAAAGCCAAAGTCCACAACAAAGATGATTTATCTTTAGCCTATACGCCAGGGGTAGCTGAGCCTTGTCGGAAAATCGCCGAAGATAAAAATAAAGCTTATGACTATACTTGGAAAAGTAATAGTGTTGCGGTTGTTACGGACGGCACAGCTGTTTTAGGCTTGGGGGATATCGGACCAGAGGCTGCCTTGCCGGTAATGGAAGGAAAAGCACTGCTATTCAAAGAGTTTGCAGACATCGATGCTGTACCGATTTGTTTAAACACAAAGGATCCGCAGGAAATTATCCAAATTGTTAAAGCGATTGCGCCTACTTTTGGCGGAATCAACTTAGAAGATATTAGTGCCCCACGTTGTGTAGAGATTGAACGTGCCTTAATTGAGGCATTAGACATTCCAGTCTTTCATGATGATCAACATGGGACTGCCGTTGTTGTGACGGCTGCCTTAATTAATGCATTAAAGCTGGTTAAGAAGGAAGCGAAAGATTTGAAGGTCGTGATCTCGGGAACAGGCGCGGCCGGCAGTGCGATCATCCATATGTTGGTTGATCTTGGTGTGAAGAATATCATTGCCTTTAATAAAGATGGTGCGTTGAATGACGAGATGACAACGGCTACTTTTGTTGAAAAGGAAATCTTGGAATTAATCTCGCCAACTGATTTTACTGGTACGATGCCAGAAGCTTTTGTTGGTGCAGATGTTTTCATAGGTGTTTCTGCACCGAATTTAGTTACCAAAGAGATGGTCGCTTCTATGAATGACGGCAATATTGTTTTTCCGATGGCAAATCCAGAACCGGAGATCACTTATGACGAAGCGATTGCCGGCGGTGCTTCAGTCGTGGGGACCGGGCGTTCAGATTTTCCAAATCAAATCAATAATGTCTTGGCCTTCCCTGGTCTGTTCCGAGGAGCATTTACTGCTGAAGCCACAAAAATTACTTCACGGATGAAATTGGCCTGTGCGCATGCAATTGCTGATTCAATTCCTTATGGGGAACTGAACTCTGATTACATCATTCCTTCCGCTTTTGATGAAAATGTCGTGGATTTGATCACAATGAAGGTAGCCGAGGCCGCTAGAAAAGATGGCGTGACACGCTAACACGAATGCTGTCATATCAAGGGTGGAAAGAATTTTCTATCGAGCTGCTGCCGTAGTTTAAAAGTATCAAATCCAACTTTTGAAGGTGATCAAATGGAAATCAATCAAAAAATCAAAACAGAACGGCAAGCCGCAGAATGGACACAAGAACAATTAGCAGATAAAATTTTCGTATCGAAGCGTACGATTTCAAATTGGGAGACGGGCAAGACTCTTCCTGATATTGAGAGTGTCCTGCGCTTGGCGAAAGTTTTCCAAATTTCGTTAGATGATTTATTGGTAGAAGATTCTGCTGTAGTGAAAGAATTGAAACGAAAAGAAGAGCTGGCGAATATATCCGGTATTTATTATTTGGGGCCAGTGTTGACAGGGATTATTCTGATACTTTTAATGTATTTGCCTTTACGAAATGCTAATGAAGTATTTTTGTTATTGATCGTTGCCGCCTTAATAACAAACTTTAGTACTTTATCTGCACTTAAGTGGAAGATCGCTCACTTGAAAGGCCAAGAAGAAAAGTTTTATAAAGAATTGAAATACATGAAAATCGCCGGTGTGAGTATGGTTGTAATTACTTTTATTTTTATCATCGCATTACATTTCATTTAGAGAAGAGGTCCTTAAATGAGTAAAATATTCAAAATGAGCTTTGGTTCGATTTATCTCCTGTATCTTAAAAAGATCGAAAAAAAGGGTCGAAGTAAAGAAGAGTTAAATCAAGTTATTTATTGGTTGACTGGATATGACGAAGAGGGACTGCAAAAGCAAATTGATTCTGGTAATGATATGGAAACTTTTTTTGCTGAAGCTCCAGAATTGAATGAAAATGTTTCTTTGATCAAAGGCGTAATCTGCGGCTATCGAGTGGAGGATATTGAAGATCCTTTGATGCAGAAAATCCGTTATATGGACAAATTAGTAGATGAATTAGCTAAGGGTAAGAAGATGGAAAAAATCTTACGGAAATAATTGTCGCAGCGAGTCTTTTTTGATTCGCTGTTTTTTTATAACCTTTTTTATTGAATGATGTCATGTTAAACTATGTGCAATTAAATAGGAAATGAGGATTTGTGATGGATCGAAAGTGGCGAGTGATCAATAGACTGGGAAGTATCATTTTTGTGTTACTTGGAATCTCGATGTTCTATATTTCTTACGATAATTGGCAAATGGATCAAGAATTTCTTGCAAGTGCTAAGGGGCGTTCTTTGGGAACGGTCCATATTGAACAAGGCGTTCAGACTGTCAATTTTCCTGAGAATAGTTATGGAGTATCAATTGATGGGAAACGTAAAGAGACTAACTATATAGAGTCAAGTAAAAATTAGCCAAATCAAAAAATATTTTAT
>ENA-OXVJ01000215-OXVJ01000215.1-human-gut-metagenome-genome-assembly--contig:-NODE-215-length-20109-cov-37.128204_pt1 | contig 20109 bp, 18 predicted proteins | sample MGYA00249248_ERZ652692 | MGnify/ENA primary metagenome ERZ652692 (study PRJEB26925, sample SAMN05826544) | human gut metagenome | biome: ENVO:2100002; feature: ENVO:00000062; material: ENVO:00002003... | reverse complement strand
AAATACTTGGTGTTCTCACTCAGAAAGAGTAACAACACCAAATATTATAGAACCAGTTTTCGCCGGTGACTTGCTTGGTCACTGGCGTTTTTTTGTTTATAATAGAACTATTATGAATAGAAATGAGGGATAAAAAATGTCCTTTGATGGAGTTTTTACCCATGCGATGGTACGAGAATTAAAGGATCAGCTCGTTACTGGAAGAATATCGAAGATCCACCAACCTTATGAAAATGAAGTTGTTTTAGTGATCCGAGCTCAAGGAAAGAATCGGCGCTTGCTGCTTTCAGCTCATCCAAGCTACGCGCGAATTCAATTAACTGAAATTGCTTATACAAATCCAGACAATCCGCCGAATTTTGTAATGGTGCTGCGAAAGCACTTAGAAGGCGCGATTTTAGAAGATATTCATCAAGTCGAAAATGATCGTGTGGTTCACTTCACCTTCAGTAAGCGTGATGAATTAGGTGATTTACAAAATATCGTCCTGATCGTTGAGCTTATGGGACGTCACTCAACGATTATCCTGTTGAATAAGCAAACAGGAAAAATTCTTGATGCCATCAAGCATATTGGGCATTCACAGAATACCTACCGCTCCATCCTTCCAGGCAGCGAATATATTGAACCGCCGAAGCAAGAGCAGCTGAATCCATTTCACGCAACCAAGGAGCAAGTGTTTAAGATTCTTTCAACTGCCGAAACGTTGGATGGACGATATTTACAGCAAAATTTCCAAGGATTGGGCCGCGACACCGCCGAGGAATTGGCTTATCGTATTGGCAAACGACCAAATGAAAAAATGGTTGTTTGGGCTGATTTTTGGGAAACAGTTCAATCCGAACTTACACCGACATTGGGACTCAAAAATAAAAAGGAATTCTTTGCACCGTTGGACTTTGAAACCTTCGAAGAAAGTACCGCATACGATAGCTTGAGCGCTTTGCTGGATGCTTTTTATGGGGAAAAAGCCGAAAAAGATCGCGTGAAGCAATTAGGAAATGACTTGATTCGCAAAGTTGAAAATGAGATCAAGCGCAATCAGACAAAACTGGCTAAACGTGAAAAAACGTTAAGCGACTCTGAAAATGCCGAAGAATTTCGTCGTGATGGTGAATTACTGACCACCTTCATGGCACAGATACCACGGGGAGCGGAAAGCATTGAATTACAGAATTACTATGAGGACAATGCGCCAATAACGATCAAATTGAATCCCGCATTAACTCCTAATCAAAATGCACAGAAATACTTCCAAAAATACCAAAAGCTGAAAAATGCAGTCAAATTGATTTACGATCAAATTGCTGAGGCTAAAGACGAAATTGCCTACCTCGAATCCGTCCTAGCTCAATTAGAAATCGCTGGGCCGATGGATATTGAGGTCATCAAAGAAGAGCTGATTGCCAGCGGCTACTTAAAGAAAAAGCGCAGCAAGAAAAATCGCAAACAGGCCCCTTCTAAACCAGAACGCTTTGTTGCGAGTGATGGAACAGAGATTTTCGTTGGAAAGAATAATCTGCAAAATGATCAATTGACCTTGAAGCAAGCGCGGAAAAGTGATATTTGGCTGCATGCCAAAAACATCCCTGGCTCGCATGTCATAGTAAAAGATGACGCACCTAGTGAAGAAACGTTGCTGGAAGCTGCTGAATTGGCAGCCTACTTCTCAAAATTTCGGCAATCGGCACAGGTCCCGGTTGATTATGTCGCAGTCAAGCATGTTCATAAACCAAATGGTGCTAAACCGGGGTTTGTGATTTATGAAAATCAAAAAACGTTGTTCGTAACACCAGAAGAATCAGTTGTTGAGCAATTACGAAAAAATGGAACAGCCTAATCTGGCAATGTCATTAACTTAAGCTACTTGACATTTTTTGAAGACGCACAAATTCGTGTTCGCTACGAATTTGTGCGTCTCTTTTGTATTTTCACGCTATAATTAGGAGAGAATGATGAATTAAAGGGGGATTTCACATGATTGCATTGACTGATTTCCATGAATTCATTTATGAAGCACCTACCATTTTTTTAGAAGATATTCGTCAGGGAAACCCTCACGCATTCACTCGGAAAAGAAAGACTACGCCTCTTAACGTGATGCTTCAAATGTTCTCTCAAAAAGGAAATTCCCAGTTTTCAGAGCTCCTCAACTTTTACGCTTCCCAAAACCAGCCACTGGATATTTCAACCGTTGCTTTTTACCAAGCTCGAATGAAGGTGAACCCTGAAGCACTTCATTTAATGATGGGAGATTATATTGCCATGACGTATGAAAAGTATAATGATTACTTGGCAAAATTAAACGGATATATTGTCACGGCAATCGACGGTTCAGACATTATTCTGCCATCGACAGAAGAGAATGCTAAAAAATATGGAATACATGATCCTCAAAAAAATGTTAGCCCAGTGATGGCAAAAGTCTCACTGATGTATGATTGCATCAATAAGATTGGACTTGACACTTGTATTGAACCTTATAAATTCAGTGAACGAATCTGTGCTGTACGGCTCTTGACCAATTAAAGAAAAATCTAAGACAACCAACGATTACGACTTTTGATCGCGGATATTTCTCGATGAGATTAGTGGATCAAATGATTGAAAACGATCAAAAGTTTGTCTTTCGAATGAACAAACAATATTTGAAGCGTTACTTCGAACGAATGGTTTCAGGAGAAGACAAAGTTATCCCCGTTACATTTAATCGTAAAGAAACAAGTGATTATCGAGCTGACCGATCATTTCGAATAAAGTTAATGTCTACTACCTACAATTTCCGCTTTGTGAAAATTCCATTAGTGAAAGAAACTACAGGTGAAACTTACGATGAACTACTTTTGACGAATTTGACACAGGAAGAATTTTCATTGGAGGGATTAAAAGAAGTTTATCGATTGAGATGGGAAATCGAAACAGCATATAACATCTTGAAAAATCGAATGAAGCTCGAAGAATTCAGCGGTGTTCGGGAACGATTAATTCGCCAAGATATTTATTGTAGTGTATGGCTGTATAATCTAGTTAGCTTTTGTATCATTGAATTAAACGAAGCAGAAAGGATTCCACAAGAACAGTATAAGTATGAAATGAGACGAAATATCACTATTTCAATCGGTATTGTAAAAACGTATTTTATCCAAATCCTTCTCGAAGAGCATCCAGAAAGACGAAAAGAGTTGATGGATCAAATGGCGTCATTGATTAAGAAATATCTTGTGCCAGTGCGTCCGAATCGAACAGTAAAAAGGAAGTCCCCGATAAACAAATCTAGGCGAAGAAGCTATCGTTATACCTATTAGATAATAGATCAGATACAAGAGCTTATTTCGTTGCGCCCTCAAGTCGAGAAAAGCGAAAAAAATAGAGTTAGTTGAATGAAAAACTTCAACTAACTCTACTTCTATTTGTCAACAGGCTTAAGTTAATGACATTGCCTAATCTGGCTACTCCATTTTTTTGTTAGATTAGTCTTTTGTCAACTTCGTACGGATTTTAACTCCTAAGATTTCTAAGAAGAAATTGAAAATTGGAATACCCACGATCAATCCCCATACACCTAAAAATTTTTCACTGACTAATAAAATAACGAAAGTATAAAAAATCGGTAGCTTTGTCCGGCTCGACATAAACTTTGGATTCAAAATATAGGCCTCAATACAATGAACCACCACAATCAAAATTAATACATAAATGACGGTCTGAATCCCTCCTGTTGAATAAGCAATTAGCGTTAATGGAATACAAGAAAAAATCACTCCGGCAACAGGGATTAAGCTCAAGAAAAAGATCATAATCGCTAGTGTCGGCAATTGTGTAAAACCAATCAGACCTAGACCAACTGTGGTAATTACTGTATTGACGATCGCAATCAGTAATTGAACCTCTACGACAACACCGAATGTTTCAACGAAGACTCTGGCAAAGTAAAACAAATCCTGGAAAAACCACGCATAATTACTACTCAGAAAATTCTTTGAAAATAGGATCGTTTTCTCTTTTTCTACCATGAAGAAAAAGCTCAATATAAACGAGACAATAAAAGCGATGGCTAGGCGACCAACATTTTGTAATTGTTCCAAAATAATTCCAGCTCCGCTTTCAACCTTATCCTGCCAGTTATGATTCTTAAAATAACTAGAAATGAAGTTCGTTACCACGTCAGAATTGAATTCTTTATGCTGATAAAAATGAACGATTGAATTATAGGTCGAGACGACTTGATCAATCAAAATGGTTGAATATCTTGAGATTAAAAGATATAAAAGCCACAATTCAAACAGATAAAGAATGGTCGCCAGCAAGAATGTCGGAGCCTTGATATAGCGCTGAATAAATTTGACAATCTTAACGGAAATCAATGTAAAAATGAAAGTTAATAGGATGGGTGTCATAAAATCTCTGATCATAAATAGAACAAAAATAATCATTGCCAAGACGGTGAATCTTCGTAAACGAAGATTACCTATAAAGTTTTCATACATACAAAACCCTCTTATTCATTTAAATGTGTTTATTCTTCAAAGCTGAATGCTATCATTTTGAAAAACTACTGAAAATACTATACCATTAAACAGCTTTTTCAGCTTCTAATATACTTACAGACAATAATAGGAGTTAATTATTTTACTAAAAAAGACCAATAGAGTTACCTCTACTGGTCAGGATACGATGGCTTATAAATAAATTTATTAAATATCCAAATTACAGTAACTCTATTTGAATTTCTCCACAAAAAAAGCACCCGAAGATGCTTTTTGTTAACTCAACCAGTTCTCAGGATCTTTCCGCCATTTTTTTAACAGCTCAAGCTGTTCCTGATTGATGTAATTTTCTTGTAAGGCACTTTCAATCAAGGTTGAATAGTTTGTTAAAGTGGTTAATGGTGTGTTAGCCTCTTCAAAATTTTTCTTGCCCTTAGCTAGTTCGTAGGTGAAGATTGCTGCAACTCCTAAGACATCTGCGCCTTCGCGTTTTGCTGCGGCAGCAGCTTCCAGCACACTTCCGCCAGTTGAGATTAAGTCTTCGATTACGACCATCTTCTGGCCTTCAGTAATTCGGCCTTCGATTTGATTGCCACGTCCATGGTCTTTGGCTTTACTGCGGATATAAACCATTGGTAAATCTAGAATTTCTGCTACCCAAGCAGCATGAGGAATCCCAGCCGTTGCTGTTCCGGCAATCACTTCTACGTTAGGAAATTCTTCTTTGATTTTTGCGGCTAAGCCTTGCGCGATGGCACGGCGTACTTCTGGATAGCTCATGGTTACACGGTTATCACAGTAAATAGGTGATTTGAGTCCGCTTGCCCAAGTAAAAGGCTCGTCGGGACTTAAAGAGACTGCTTCGATTGATAATAAGTCTTTGGCGATTTGTTCTGCGATCATTTATGCTTCACCATTCCATTCTTTTTTGATTTGTAAGTAACTTTCATAAGGATTTTCAGCTTGCGTGATAGGTCTTCCAACCACGATATAATTTGAACCGTTCTCACGAGCTTTCGCAGGTGTCATTACGCGTTTTTGGTCGCCAACGCTGGCACCTTTTGGACGAATTCCCGGTGTTAAGCAGATAAAATTATCGTTTGTTGCGTAATGGATTTTTTCTACTTCATGGGCCGAACAAACAACGCCCTCTAATCCAGCTTTTTCTGCACATTTTGCGTAGTGCAGCACGCTTTCTTGCAGACTGACTTCAATTAGCTGATCCTCATGCATTTGTTCTTCGCTGGTAGAGGTTAATTGGGTAACAGCGATTAATTCAGGAATTGTTTGATTCTCTTTTGTTCCTTCAGTCAACCCTTGCTTCGCTGCTTGCATCATTTCCACACCGCCGGCTGCGTGAACATTCGTGATTTTCACGCCCATCTTTGCGATCCCCCGCATTGCTTTTTGTACGGTATTAGGAATGTCGTGAAGCTTCAAATCAAGGAAAATGTCATGTCCTTGACTACGTAGAAAATTAACGATTGCTGGTCCTTCTTGATAAAAAAGTTCCATCCCGATTTTCACGAATAGTTTTTCACTGATGGGAAAATGGGTTAAAAAGGTTTCAATTTCCTGTTTTGAAGCAAAGTCAAAAGCAATAATCGGTCGATTTTCCATTAGAACCCTCCTCTAGTCTCTTGTCTTAGCTGCTCCAAAGATTCGATCCCAAGCTCTGCCATTCTGATCGGCAGCTCGTCGATTAGTTTTGGACAAATATATGGATCGGTAAAGTTGGCTGTACCAACTGCTACCGCACTTGCTCCGGCCATAAACATTTCTAAGACATCATCAACGGTTTGCACGCCGCCCATGCCGATGATCGGTAGTTCACTGACTGCTGCTACTTGATTGATCAGACGGATTGCGACTGGTTTGATGGCTGGTCCGGATAAGCCGCCGGTTCTATTTGCTAAGATTGGTTGGCGCGTTTTTAAGTCGATCCGCATGCCAAGTAAGGTATTGATCATAGTGAAACCATCAGCTCCGCCTTTTTCAATGGCCTTTGCGATCGGTACGATATCGGTCACGTTGGGACTTAATTTGACATAGACCGGAACTGTTGCGACTTCTTTGACTGCTTTTGTTAATCGATAAGCAACCTCTGGGTCGGTCCCAAAAGCGATTCCGCCGTGTTTTACATTTGGGCACGAAATATTTAATTCGATTGCTTTGACATTTGGTGCATCACCGATTTTAGCGCAGACTTCGACGTAGTCTTCTTCGCAGGCACCTGCCACATTGGCGATAATTGGCAGTTCCTGGTACTTTTCTAAACTTGGTAAGATCTCTTCTAATACGACATCCATGCCGGGATTTTGCAGGCCGATGGCGTTTAGCATCCCGCTTGGTGTTTCCGCTACGCGCGGTGTTGCATTACCAAAGCGTTCCTTTGGTGTAGTCGCCTTAATCATGATGGCGCCTAATTGATTCAAATCATAGTAATCCGCATACTCCTTGCCAAATCCGAAGCATCCGCTTGCCGGCATAATCGGATTCTTCAGGTCTAATCCAGGTAACTTCACTGCAATACTCATTAAAAGATGACCTCCCCTGCTTGGAAAACGGGCCCGTCTTCACATACTTTGACACTCTTGTTTTCATCCTCAGGTACATGGCAGACGCAAGCATAGCAGGCGCCCATCCCGCAAGCCATGCGGGATTCTAATGAAAGCTGCACGTTGGCGACTTCACTGTACAATTGTTCGACTGTTTTTAAAAGACCGTTATTGCCGCAAGCAAAAACTGCATCTGGTTGACGTTCTTCTGCCAGCAATAAATTACCGACATTACCTTGAATCCCAAGTGTTCCGTCATCTGTCGAAAAACGGGTTTCTCCTAGGGCTTGAAATTCATCCGCATAATAAACCACCTCTTGGGTCCCAAAACCCAGAAAATGAATCACCTTCACGCCCTTTGCCTTCAGCTCTTTTGAAAGCTGATAAAGCGGCGGTACGCCGATCCCTCCACCAACGATAAAGGCAGTATCTCCAGCGTTCAGGCTGTCAATTTCAAAGCCATGTCCTAGTGGTCCCATCACATCTAGCTGATCTCCGGCCGACATTTCAGAAAAATATCTGGTTCCATCTCCTTCAACACGATAAATGATCGTGCAGGTTCCCATAGATTGGTCGTATTGATTAATACTGATCGGACGACGCAATAATAAGTCGCTTCTTGGTACACGAATATGCAAGAATTGCCCAGGCGTTGACATTTCTTTGACTAATTCTCCGGTTAAAACCAGTTCATAGATTCTCGGAGCTAACTCTTGTTGATGAACAATCGTCATCATTTCCTGCTTCATAACGGCCTCCCTATAAATCGACAGAGTGAAGCATGCTTCACTCTGTGTGAATTAAATTTCTTGAATTGAAAATGCCCGTGATTCCATCACTCTTAAGATGGCATCCGCTGTATCTAAGGATGTGAACAATGGTACACCGTGCTCAACTGCTTCACGGCGAATGATAAAGCCGTCTTCGGATGAATTTTGGCGATTTTTATCGGTCGTATTGATGACCACTTGCGCTTTGCCCGTGCGAATCAACTCAATCACATTGTGATCATCTGATTCAGAGATTTTCGCGATTCGTTCCGCACTTAAGCCATTTTCTTCTAAGAAATTGGCTGTTCCATCTGTCGCAACTAAGCTGTAGCCGACATCCTTGAAGCGTTTGGCTAAATCTAAAGCTTCGTCCTTGTTTTCATCGGCTACTGTAAACAAGACTGCGCCGAAATCTGGTAAATGTAATCCAGATGCTGCGAAGGCTTTATACAGAGCTTTTGCTAAATTACGATCGGTTCCCATGACTTCACCTGTTGATTTCATTTCAGGTCCTAAGTAGGTATCGACCTTTTGCAGCTTCGTGAAGCTGAAGACTGGTGCTTTAACGTGAACCATGTCGCTTTCAGGATAAAGTCCATCTTCATAGCCAAGCTCCTTCAAGCTTTGACCTAGAATCGCCTTGGTTGCGATCTGCGCCATAGGAATATTCGTGATTTTACTCAAGAATGGCACCGTTCGACTCGCACGAGGATTGACTTCGATGACAAAGACTTCATCATTATGGATAACGAACTGAATGTTCATCATGCCGATGCAGTTCATCCCTAATGCTAACCGTCGTGTATAATCTTCAATCGTTGCCTTCAACTCGTCGGAGAAGGTTTGTGGCGGATAAACCGCCATCGAATCGCCTGAGTGAACCCCTGCGCGTTCGATATGTTCCATAATTCCTGGGATCAAGACGGTTTCGCCGTCACAGATGGCATCTACTTCACATTCCTTACCGACTAAATAGCTGTCGACTAAAACAGGATGTTCAGGAGAGGCTTTGACCGCGTGGGCCATATAGTCTTCCAAATCGGATTGGTTTTCAACGATTTCCATCGCCCGTCCGCCTAAGACATAGCTTGGACGAACCAAGACTGGATAACCGATTCTTTCAGCGATTTTAACTGCTTCTTCCGCGCTCGTTGCTGTATCACCTGGCGGTTGCGGAATGGATAGACTTTTCAGCACCTGTTCGAACTGATCACGGTCTTCCGCGCGGTCTAAATCTTCGATGGTTGTTCCTAAAATTTTAACCCCGTTATTAACTAAAGGTTCAGCTAGATTAATCGCAGTTTGTCCACCGAATTGGACGATCACGCCAATCGGTTGTTCTAACTCGATCACGTTCATCACATCTTCAAGGGTTAACGGCTCGAAATAGAGCTTGTCTGAGATGGAGAAATCAGTCGAAACAGTTTCTGGATTACTGTTCATAATGATCGCTTCATAGCCAGCTGCTTGAATTGCCTTTACTGAGTGAACGGTTGCGTAGTCAAACTCCACTCCTTGCCCGATTCGGATCGGACCTGAGCCTAAAACTAGAACAGATTCTTTGTCAGAACGGATACTTTCATTTTCAAATTCGTAGGTACTGTAAAAGTACGGTGTTTGTGATTCAAATTCCGCCGCACAGGTGTCTACCATCTTGTAGACTGGAACGATTTTTTCAGCAGTTCGGAATTCCCGCACTTCATTGGCTGTCATGTCCCAAAGCTGTGCGATCTTCACATCCGCAAAACCATTCTGTTTGGCTTTCTTCAATAGCTCAACATCTTTTTTGTTTTGGGCTAAAGCTGTTTCTAATTCAACAATATGAAGCAGCTTATCTAGGAAGAAAAGATCGACTTTGGTTAGCTCATTGATTTCCTCGATCGAATAGCCGCGACGAATCGCTTCAGTTAGATAGAATAAGCGATCATCTTGTGCCTTGACCATTTTTTCAGTTAATTCATCATCGGTAACTTCGCTTAGTTCTGGTAATTCCGCATGGTAAGTTCCAATTTCTAGTGAGCGAACGGCCTTCAATAATGATTCTTCGATGTTCCGGCCGATCGCCATGACTTCACCAGTGGCTTTCATTTGTGTGCCTAAGACACGTTCGCCACTTTCAAATTTATCAAAGGGCCAACGTGGAATTTTGGCAACGACATAATCTAGAGCCGGTTCAAATTCTGCATAGGTCGTTTCTGTTACTGGATTTTTCATTTCATCCAGCGTCAAGCCTACCGCGATTTTTGCTGCCAACTTCGCAATTGGATAACCTGTTGCTTTACTTGCCAAGGCTGATGAGCGAGATACTCGCGGATTTACTTCGATTACATAGTAGTTGAAGCTATGTGGGTCAAGAGCCAGCTGCACATTACAGCCGCCTTCGATTTTCAAGGCGCGAATGATCGATAAGGAAGCATCCCGCAGCATTTGATATTCATAGTCAGATAGCGTCTGGCTTGGCGCGAATACGATAGAATCTCCGGTGTGCACACCAACTGGATCGAAGTTTTCCATGTTACAAACCACGATGGCATTGTCGGCTGAATCCCGCATCACTTCATATTCGATTTCCTTGAAGCCAGCGATTGATTTTTCAATCAAACATTGCGTCGCTGGTGAAAGCTTCAACCCGTTTTCAGCGACAGTCCGAAGCTCTTCTTCGTTGTCACACATCCCGCCGCCAGTTCCGCCAAGTGTAAAGGCCGGACGAACGATGATCGGATAACCGATGGTATTGGCGAAGGCTACAGCTTCTTCAACGGTATTCACGATTTCAGATTCAGGAATTGGTTGGTTCAACTCTTCCATCAATTGCTTGAACAAGTCGCGGTCCTCTGCTTGGTCGATCGCCGACAATTTTGTTCCCAGCAATTCAATTTTTAGCTCATCTAAAATGCCTGAATCTGCTAATTCCATTGCCATGTTCAAGCCAGTTTGCCCGCCTAATGTTGGCAGGATCGCATCTGGCAATTCTTTGCGCAGGATGCGAGAAACAAATTCGAGCGTGATTGGTTCGATATAAACACTGTCCGCGATTTCTTTGTCGGTCATGATCGTTGCTGGGTTTGAATTTACCAGAACAACTTCATAGCCTTCTTCTTTTAACGCTAAGCAAGCTTGTGTGCCGGCGTAATCAAATTCCGCGGCTTGTCCGATCACGATAGGTCCAGAACCGATCACCATGATCTTTTTAATATCTGTACGTTTTGGCATTTATGCTTGCTCCTTCCATGCATCCATCATTTCCATAAACTCATCAAATAAATGAACCCCGTCGTGTGGTCCCGGCGCAGCGTCTGGGTGATACTGAACGCTGAAGGCTGGGTAATTCCGATGACGAACCCCTTCAACCGTGCCATCATTGACTTCTACGTGGGTCACCATTAATTTTTCTGGATCAATTGTTTTTTCATCGACTGCAAATCCATGATTCTGTGAAGTAAAATCGATGCGACCGGTAGCGATTTCCCGCACCGGATGATTCAATCCGCGGTGTCCAAACTTCATTTTGTAGGTATCCGCACCGTTGGCTAACGAGAACAGCTGGTGTCCAAGACAAATCCCGAAAATCGGCACTTTTCCTTGAATCTGCTGAATCATTTCGATTGCTTCTGGAACATCTTTTGGATCTCCAGGGCCATTGGTCAGCATCACGCCATCCGGACAAAGGTCTAAAATCGTTTGAGCATCAGTGTTATAAGGCATCACAGTCAAATTACATTCGCGACGTGATAATTCTCGCAGAATACTGTGTTTTAGACCGAAGTCGATCACGACCACATTGCGGCCTACGCCTGGACTTGGGTAAGGAGTTACTGTCGAAACTTGTGCAACTTGGTTCGTTGGTAAGACCGTTGCTTTTAGTTGATCAAACGAATGTTCAAACTGATCGGCTGGATCAACAATGCTGCCTTTCATGGTTCCAACGCTGCGTAATTTTTTCGTTAATGCGCGGGTATCAATTCCGGAAATCCCAGGAATCCCTTTGCGCTTCAAAAATTCGTCTAGCGTCATTTGATTGCGCCAGTTGCTAGCTAAGCGGGCGTGTTCTTTTACAATCACGCCTTTACAGGTGGGTGCGATGGATTCATAATCATCGCGGTTCACGCCATAATTTCCGACCATTGGATAGGTGAAGGTAATGATTTGTCCATTGAAGCTTTGGTCCGTAATCGTTTCTTGATAACCGGTCATACTTGTGGTGAAAACCACTTCGCCGACCACATTTGCTTCAGCGCCGAAGCCTTCCCCTTCAAATACTGTGCCATCTTCTAATATTAAAAGTCTTTTCAACGTCTTAGTCCTCCTTGTTGTATACCAACTGACCATCCACGAAGGTCATCAGTGTCGCACCCTTGACTGGCCAGCCAGTGAAAGGCGTGTTCACTCCTAGTGATGCAAATTTTTTGTCATCGATTTTTTCTTCGTGACTAAGGTCAAATACCGCGATGTCCGCTGTCTGACCAATGTTTAAGGTTCCCACCGTCATTCCGAAAATTTCCGCTGGCTTGACTGCCATCCAATCAATCACTTGTTCTAAAGTAAAGCGTCCTGTTTCAACAAAGTGTGTATAGATTAATTGGAAGGCTGTTTCACTGCCAACGATTCCGAATGGTGATTTCAAGAAGCTTTGATTTTTCTCTTCGAAGCCGTGAGGTGCATGGTCAGTTGCGATACAATCGATCGTACCGTCAAGCAAACCTTCGATCAAGGCTTTGCGATCCTCCACCCCGCGTAACGGTGGATTCATTTTCCAGTAGCCGTGATCCTCTGGAATATTTTCATCGACTAAGATCAAGTGATGTGGAGAAACCTCTGCGGTTACGTGTACACCGGCTTTCTTCGCGTCGCGGATGACACGCACACTTTCTTTCGTAGAAACGTGGCAAACATGGTAGTGTACACCGGTTTCTTCAGCTAAAATCAAGTCTCTAGCGATTTGCGAGGACTCTGTTGCACTTAAGATACCAGGTAAGTCTAGCTTTTCGCTGATTTTTCCGTGATGCATCACGCCGCCGAATAATAAGGATTCGTCTTCGGTGTGAGCGACTAGCGCCATATTATTTTCCGCTGCTTCCTTCATGGCTAGATACATGGTTCCAGCTGTTTGTACCCCTACTCCGTCATTCGTGAAGGCAAAGGCACCGGCTGCTTTCAAGCCTTTTTGATCGGTTAAGGTTTCGCTGCGAAGCTCTTCTGTAATCGGTGCGTATTGATGGACTTTTACGACTGCATCCTTATCAATAATTGCTTTTACGTCGTTGAATTTTTCGACGGTGTCAGGAACTGGATCAAGATTCGGCATCGCGCAGACTGTTGTGTAGCCGCCGCGAGCTGCCGCTTTTGAGCCATCCTTGATGGTTTCTTTATAAGTAAAGCCTGGTTCTCGTAAATGAACATGAACATCAACTAAACCTGGTGTGATTAATTGATTGTTTGCGTCGTACTCTTGATCAAACGAAATGCCCGAAAAGTCTTTGCCGATACCGGCGATAATCCCGTTCTCTAGCCAAAGGTCACATGCCATTGTTTGATTGTCTTTTGTTACGATCTTTCCATTTTTAATTAATGTTTTCATATTATCTGCCCCTTTACGCTTTTCCATTAAGTACTGCTTCTAAAATAGCCATCCGAATATAGACACCGTTAGTCATTTGCGGAACGATTCGTGATTGTAAGCTTTCAACTAAACTGTCTGCAATTTCGACATCGCGATTGACTGGCGCCGGATGCATGATAATCGCTTTTTCTTTCAATTGCTTCCCGCGTTCAATCGTTAAGCCGTATTTTTGATGATATTCTTCCTTTGAAAAGCTTTCCTGTCCATCATGTCGTTCGTGCTGCACTCTTAAGAGCATCATGACATCCACCTCAGGTACAAGCTCATCCAATGGACGATAGGTACCATACACATCAAAGCTTTCGTCATACCATTCTTTCGGTCCAGAAAAATAAACTTCTGCGCCGAGGCGTTTCAACATTTGCATATTAGATTTTGCGACGCGCGAATGGGTAATATCTCCTGCAATCGCGACTTTTAATCCAGCAAAGCGGCCAAACTCTTGATAAATCGTCATTAGGTCAAGCAAACATTGAGTAGGATGCTGCCCACTGCCGTCCCCGCCGTTGACGATCGAACATTGAATCGTTTTGCTTTGGATTAATTCATCATAGTAGTTCTCATCGCTATGGCGAATTACTGCTACATCCACCCCCAATGCCGACATCGTTAAAACCGTGTCATAAAGAGTTTCCCCTTTTTGAACCGAGCTGGTTTTTGCGTCAAAATCAATCACATCTAGTCCGAGTTTTTTCTCAGCGACTTCAAAACTTTTATGGGTTCGGGTACTATTTTCAAAGAAAAGATTGGAAACAAAGTATTGGTCCTTGTGGGGTGTCCATCGCGCACCTTGTTTGAACTGCTGCGCTCGACGAATCAGTCCCATCACCTCTTGATCGGTTAAGGCTTCCACCGTCAATAAATGTTTCAGACTGATCTCTTCAGACTGGATGATCATGAAATTTCCTCCTTTAATTCCTAGATAAAATGCTTGGCTGTCTATTTCTCGCTACGTGCCTGCTCCGGCAGGATTAAGTTCAAGATAATTCCTAAGACTGTGGCTAAAGCCATAGCAGATAATGTGAAGGTGCCTGCTTCAAAGACCAATCCGCCAATTCCAATGACTAGGATAGTTGAAGCAATCAATAGATTCTTTTTCTTATCAAAATCAATTTTATTTTCGATCAAGATTTTCAATCCGCTGGCTGCGATAACTCCGAACAAGATGAAGCTGATGCCTGAGATTACCGGCCCTGGGATACTTAAGATCAAGGCGCTGAGTTTGCCGACAAATCCTAATAAGACTGCGAAGATCGCGGCACCGCCGATAACGAACACACTGTGTACGCGGGTGATTGCCAGTACGCCGATGTTTTCTCCGTAACTGGTTACCGGAGGTCCACCTACTAGGCCTGCGACGATTTGCGCTAAACCATCCCCCATCAAGGTGCGATCCAAACCAGGATTTTCGAAGAAATTGCGTTTCGTTAATTTATTTAATACCATCAAGTGGCCGATGTGTTCAGTCATGGTGACAAAAGCGATTGGCGCCATTGTTGTAATCGCGTTAACGTACAGTTTTGGCTGATAAGTAGCGAATGGCACACTGAACGCTGGCATCGCCAACCATTTTGCATCGATGATCGGTTGATAGTCGATGATGCCGAAGATCATTGCTGTAATGTAGCCGCCAACGATTCCTAACAGAATGGGAATCAATCCTAAAAATCCGGTGAAGAACATATTGAAGAAAATTGTTAAGGCTAAAGTAATCAAAGCAACTAACACATATTTGAAGCTGTATTCGCCGTTGTTATACATGGCATTTTGTGCGGCGTTGCTGGCTAGGCCTAAGCCAATAACCATTACCACTGGTCCAACGACAATCGGCGGTAAGATTTTATCCAGCCAGCCAGAGCCGATTTTTTTAATAATGAAGGAAACGATCAGATAAACCAAGCCGCAGGTCAAAGCCCCTTGGGCAACTGCTGGATAGCCGTCACTTTTCATTAATAATTTCATCGCCGCGATAAAGGCGAAGCTGCTGCCTAAGTAAGCGGGGATTTTTCCTTTGGTTACCGTTAAGTAAACCAAGGTTCCTAACCCCGAACTTACTAGAGCGATACTTGGATTGATTCCGACTAAGATCGGTACCAAGACGGTCGCACCGAACATGGTGAATAAATGTTGAATACTTAATCCGACCCAGTGGCCTGCACTTGGGCGGTCGTGAATATCTAAAACAACGTCATCATTGTGAAACTCTTGCATTGGATTTCCTCTTTCTAGTGTCTAAATATTTGTCTGATTAGTCTTCTTTTTGAATTAAGATGCGGTCCTGCCCGTCGTTTTCTTCCATTTCAACGACAATTTCCTCCGTCAAGGCTGTTGGGATATTTTTCCCAACATAATCCGCGCGGATTGGCAATTCGCGATGGCCGCGGTCAACTAAGACTGCCAGAGAGATACGGTTTGGACGACCTAAGTCGATGACAGCATCTAGAGCTGCGCGAATTGTTCTGCCGGTGAACAAGACATCGTCGACCAAGATTACTTCTTTGCCCTCGATTGAAAAAGGAATATCTGACGAATGTAATTCCGGTTCAGCTTCCGCTACATTCACATCGTCCCGATACAATGTAATATCCAACTCCCCAACCGGGACATCGATGTGCTCCAATTGCTTAAGGCGTTCTGCGATTCTTTGCGCGATAAAAATCCCGCGGGTTTTGATCCCGATCAAGACGATATCCTGAACCCCCTTATTTCGTTCGATGATCTCGTAAGTAATCCGAGTCAACGCTCGTTTCATTGTTACCTCATCTACTACCTCTTTTTTATACATCCTGTCTCCTCCTTATTTGTTTTAATGAATTAATTTTTCAGGGAAAAATTAGTTCGATTCAAATGCCGTATATCATTCAACTAGAGTGTTCACGCGGATGATCGGCTCAGCTTTTGGAACTAGTTTCTCTTCCTAAAGTAAACTGCGAAAAGTTGAACTGACATCCTTATTCGTTTAAATGTCTTTATTTTTCGCAAAAAAAACTCCTACCCGTAGTTAGGTAGGAGGAATGTTATCGACTTCGTCAAAATGATAGTGTTCACCTAGGCGCACCTAGTCTAAATCACTATCTACTTCCTTCTTAGCCTCACGGGACTACTCTTAAAGGATTACTATTTAGTTATTTATTTCTTACTACAAACACTATACTATTCCTGATTTAAGAAATCAATCTTTTCTTTTAACTGTTTCAAAGTTTTTTTGAAAATTTCTGGCAGCGGTGCTTCAAAGACCATCATCTCGCCTGTCGTGGGGTGTTCAAAGCCCAATAATTTCGCATGCAAAAATTGTCCATTGCCCTTCAAGGTTTTCTTTGGTCCATACAAAGGATCGCCAGCGACTGGATAACCGATGTATTGCATGTGCACTCTAATTTGATGGGTACGTCCCGTTTCTAGCTGTAATTCAATTAACGTGAAGCCTTCAAAACGTTTCAAGACTTCAAAATGTGTCACAGCCGGTTTGCCGTCTTCGATCACGGCCTGCATTTTTCGATTAACTTTTGAACGACCAATTGGTGTTTCGATTCGTCCCTTTTCGTGAGGAATCTCTCCGTGAACTAGCGCCACATATTTTCTTAAAGAGGTTTTATCTTTCAGCTGTTTCGCTAATGCTTCATGGGAGCGGTCATTTTTCGCCACCATCAATAAACCAGAAGTATCCTTATCGATACGGTGGACGATCCCTGGGCGAATCACATCATTGATCGTTGATAGGCTTTTGATTTGATACAATAATCCATTCACTAGCGTACCTTTGGGATGGCCCGCAGATGGATGAACCACCATGCCTTGAGGTTTATTTACCACCACGACATCGTCATCCTCATAGACAATATCCAAATCTAAATTTTCGGGAATAAGATCCAATTCTTCGGGTTCAGGAATCTCGATCAGGATTTTATCTCCAGCATTTACTTTGTAATTTGCCTTGATGACTTTGCCTTCAATGGAAACATGTTGTTCCTTGATCCATTGTTGAATCTGTGAACGAGAATAATCAGCCAGGCGGTCATTCAAGACCTTATCGATCCGCCCGGTTTCTTCTTTTATCATTACTTCAATTTGATTAGTCATTTTTCTTGTCTCTCTCATCTAATAGAATATAAATAAAAATCATAATGACACCTATCACTAAAGCCATGTCAGCGATATTAAAAATTGGAAAATTAATGAAATCCAAACGGAACATATCCACGACATAACCTAAACGGAAACGATCGATGAAATTACCGATGGCCCCAGCTAAAAAGAAGCTCAAGCCTAAGGTCAGCCATTTACTCTCCTGTAAATGTTTGACTAGATAATAAATCACCGCAACTACTGCAACAATAGTGATAACAATAAAAAAGATTTGCTGTCCTTCAAAGAGACTAAACGCTCCTCCGGTATTGCGAATATGGGTTAGTGACAAAATATTTGGAAGGATCGTTTGACTTTCGCCAAAATTATACTGATTGACGATCCACCATTTGAACCATTGGTCGAGCGCGATGATTCCTGCACTTAATAATAAATAAATGACTAACAAGCTTATTGCTCCCCTTCTTGACTATAAATATCTCGCGGCCGAATGATGCCCAACAGGTTGCCATCCGAATGTCCATCTTTGGTAATCAAGATCGCTTCTAAAATGGCTTCTGTCTGAAACATTTTTTCTACCTCAGAAACTTTTGTATCAGCTGAAACAAATTTGAAATTCGTGCGCTTGCCGTTTCCTAACAGTAAATCTTCAGCTATACGCCCCTTAAGACTAACAGAACCAGATAGACTAGCTTGGGCAAAATAAAACCCAATGGTTCTCAAAGTAATCAAGCCCATAAACTTTCCAGAGTCATAAACCGGAAACTGGGAAAAACGTTTTTCCGTGATGATTTTCATGATTTCTACCAATGGCAGATTTCGTTCAAATCCAGTGACTTTTTTACCAAACCTTGGCAACACCTTTTCTGGACGCAATAAGCTTTCCTCGATTTGTTTAATGCGTGTAACTGCCCAATCATTCGGCTCAGCAATGACAAAATCATCCGCCACTTGATCATGCACAATCGCATTGCGCAATTGTGCTAGTTGCAGCAAATCATTCTCGCTGTCGCCAATTAAGTTATCTCGCCGTTTTGATAAGCGTCTCACCGCTTCACTAAAGCTCATATTCACCGGATTGCCTAATTGTCGCTTTAGTTCCTTTTCAATCCGATTAAAGGTACTCAAAAAAATATCCGCCCGTTCTCCCATTCGACTGCTCCTTATTTCTTACTAATGAAATTTTTTCTTTTAAATCACCTAACTAGATTTTTCAAACGATTTCTGAAAAAATTTTTTTGATTCTAATTCAGGTAAAATTCGATAGCTCCAGTATAAGTGAAAAAAAGCGTGATGGAAAGTCTCAGGTGTGAGGAAAATTAGAAGTGAACATTTAGAGAAGTGTTTGAGGAATAAAGGTAAGTGAAATTTACTTGGTTCGCTGAACGTTACGCAGCTGACTCTCAGCGAAGTTAATAAAACTGTGAAAAATCGGACTCGTCAAATAACCCGCTATTTCAGCAGGTTTAAAAATTCTGATTTTTTTCTTACACCAACTAAGCCTATTATTGTTGAATGTCCGCTTTATACCAACGTTGGATTTCTGATAAAGCAAACAAAAGTTTTATAAATGCTGTTTTTGTATTTTCTTTAAAATGATTGGTTAGCTTTTCAATCTCTCAATCAATGTAATTTGATTGTCTTCAAGCCAAACATCCTTCAGCTCAGCATTGACGTGCATGCAAGCAATTAGGACCGAAGTCGTCTGTTGATCATTCAATTCTTGAAGATCAATTCCCTTAGGCAGTCCAATTTTTTGGATCAAAATATCTGGTTCTGGTCTTTCTTCTGTAATGATCAGATCCTCTGGAATTCGAATCAATTGTTTTTCGGACGCCGCACTTTTTTCTTGAAGCGTATCTTCATCGTTTCGGTTATCAAAGATTTTTGACTCAGTGGTTTCGACAAATTTTGCTTCAACCGCTTTTTTGAAGAGTCCCACACCGTCTTGGTCAAATAGATCAACGATTGCTAGTTTTCCCAAAGAGGATTTGATTTTTTCTGCTGGCAAGTCACGATTGACGTCTTTGATACTAAATCGATGATAGTTTCCGTTGCTTTTTTCATATTTAACTTGTAATCTTATTCTCGTTTTGCCTATACTCTCCACCCCTTTTCTATTTATCCTGAAAAAATCAGCTTCATGAACCGACCAAGCTTTCCAAAGGCATTTTGGCAAAATGGGTATATAGTTTTTCTAGCTTATCGGCAATGAAATGTTTTACCGTAAATAATCTTCGTGATAACACTTTCCATTCTTTTTTATCAAAGTAATCTTCGAAAAAAATAGACAAACGGCGCAATAAACGCGTATTTTTAGTTTTCATGAAGATATGTTTGACGATATCCACCATCATAAAAGAAAAATCGTCATTGGTTAATTCTTCTCGTACTTGCAGTACAAGTAAAAATTCCAAAGTATCTTTTGCATCGCCAGTTTCAAAATAGTATTTTCTGATGCGCTTTTCTAACGTCTTTCGCTTCAGTGAAAAAAGCTGATTTTTGTTTAATAGATGCTTCTTCATAAACATCCTCCTTGTATATTAGAGTTAGGGTTTTAACCTTCCCGTTTTGATTGGATAACCCTA
>ENA-OXVJ01000213-OXVJ01000213.1-human-gut-metagenome-genome-assembly--contig:-NODE-213-length-20457-cov-26.681404_pt1 | contig 20457 bp, 19 predicted proteins | sample MGYA00249248_ERZ652692 | MGnify/ENA primary metagenome ERZ652692 (study PRJEB26925, sample SAMN05826544) | human gut metagenome | biome: ENVO:2100002; feature: ENVO:00000062; material: ENVO:00002003... | reverse complement strand
CTGCTTCTCGCCGCCCTTGGCGGTCACGGTGACGGGGCGCTTGGCGATCTCGAGCTCGCCGTCCTCGGTGTGGACCGCGAACTCGCTGGTCACGTCGTTGCCGGCGGGGTCTTTGACCTTGAAGTCGCCGGAGACGTTGTTGGTGTAGACGCCCGCGGCGACCTCGGCCGGGTCCTGGGTCTCGTAGCCGGAGACCGCGTACTCGACGTCGTCGATGACGAAGCGGTCGGTCACGACGCCCTTGGCGGACTTCTCGGTGCCGTCGTAGACGTTGCCGGTCGAGGAGTTGGCCTTGAGGGTCACCTCGTACTTGGCGTCGCGGTTGGTCACCTTGAGGCTGCCGTCGGCGGTGGCGACGTCGTAGTTGTTGGCCACGTCGACGTCGCCGTCCTTGACGGCCACGGACTCGACCGTGGCGGGCGAGGCGCCCGGGGCGGTCTGGCTGCCGGAGAGCGCCACGTCGGCCTCGTGGCCCTCGACCAGGCCCTCGCCGCCGATGTCGTAGCCGGTGTCGGCGGCGGTCAGCGGCTTGCCGTCGTACTGCTTCTCGCCGCCCTTGGCGGTCACGGTGACGGGGCGCTTGGCGATCTCGAGCGTGCCGATAGTCTCCTCATCAATGAAGTAATTCGACTCTTTAGCCGAGCCACTCCAATCGATTTGATATGCATTATCGGAAGTTCCGACATCGGTACGACTTCCGATAACAATAAGGGTGGCGGTCTCATCATTGACCAAGCCCGAAAGCTCAGCGCCTTTTGTAGCAATCAGCGGAGCGCCATCGTAGAGCTTAGAATCATCGGGCGTAACAATCGAAATCGGGGCTTTTTCTACAATCAAAGTAGGCTCGCTAGCTTCAACCACTTCGAATTGATTTGTAACGTCGGAGCCAGACGATTTCTCAAAAATGCGCATCCCAGAATAGTCTATGGTGCCCTTATACGTCCCCACGTCGGTGCCCTGTGCAAGCGCTTGTACGCCAGAAACCGTATAGCTACCCATGTCAAGTCCGGAAACAGTAAACCCAGTATAGCTCTGTTTCGTTCCACTGTAGGTTTTCTTCGTTTCATCGCCGAGAAGCTTGATGGGGATGACGCCCTGCCATTGCGCGACAAGCGTAACGTCGCGATCCGGCATAATCATGCCGGAAACACCAGCAGAATAAACGTCTCCTGTATCTTTATCTTTCCATCCCGTAAAGACATACCCATCTCGCGAGGGATTCGAAATGAAGGAGACACGGGCGCCTACTTGCTGAACGGCCGTTTTGTCCTGGATAGTACCATCCGAAAAAGCGCCACCGTTGGCTTGGTACGTCAATGTCTTCGTGTTGGCGATATAACGCGCATAGAACGAGGCTGACGATGACGGGGAAACGCTGTCAGGAGCTTTAGTGGTATAGCTTTGATCGAGATACCAGCCGTCGAAGACATAGCTGGCTCCATTATGGTTGACACGAGAATTGTACGTATACCCATCGGTCTCAAAAGAGGGGGCATCCGTATTAACTGTGCTATTGAGCCCGAACGCAACATTTTTGTCATGAGAGGTGGAGTTGGTGACCACACTTCCATCAGGTTTTTGCGTGAGGTATGTCACGCCGATGGTCGTATCCTTATTGATGCTCAACGCACCGTCGGTATGCATCGACTTGCCATAATCAAAGGTGTTATACCGGTAATCGACCGACGAACCCGCAACGCTCAGCGTAGTCCAGTCTATGGTATACGTCCAATCAGGAGAGTAATCTGCGTAAGCTGCCCTGATACCATTTCGGATGGCCTCGTCGGAAGGAGTGGAGACGATATAATCAGCAATGCTGAAATTTGACCCGTCATACCAGCGGTCGCCACTATTAAACCCATCGGGAACGATCATGGTTCCTTCACCGGCATACATATAGTCCTTGGCAACCGTGCTGGTGTTCGAACGCCCCTCAAGAACGAAATAGAAATAGGCTTGAGAAGTGAATACAGCGTAGTACGACACATCTTCGGTTACGGCAGGCAGCTCGCCCTCAGTCAAATAATTTTTCGAGTTGGGAGCTGTGGCCCAACCAACAAACTGCTTGTACTGCCAATCGCCTGCACGATTAGGAGTCCCTCCATAGCTGGGCACCTCCCCGTCTCGCACCTTCGTGCTTTTGGAAACATCGCCATTGACGTACCACGATACCGTGTGCTTGACGACCGACGGAACGACGTGCACTTTGGCGGTGTCGGTATACGTTCGATTGCCCACCTTGTAGCTATAGGTAATCGTGGCAACACCCGGACTCACACCGACGATGTCTGCGCGATTCTCCTTTGAGAAAGCGACTTTCGCCACCGATGCGTCAGAGCTAGTCCAAGAGTATCCTTTCGAGTTCCACTTCCGCTCTCCAAGAGCCTTAATCGTTTCCCCTACCTCTATTGAAGAAGAATCCAACTTGATGCCTGTACTGGCATAATTGCTTCCCGTGGCCACATAAATAGTAAAGTGATCCACGTCGAAGCTTTGGACGGCGGGGTCGGCTTGGCGGGCGCCGATGGTCTCGACTTGAGACGCATCGTCGGACACGCGGTACACGCCCACCTCTTCGCCCTCGACGTTCGCGTCGAAGAAGCAGACGTTCAGAGCGCCATTGGGCTGGATCTCGTTGCCGTCTTTGTCGAGCAGCGTCACATCAATGGCGATCGCATCCTCGAGCACCTTGCCCTGGCTCTCCACTCTCTCGGCCACGGCGTCCACAACGTCCTGACGCTCGATCCGCGTCGCCTGCACGGTCGCACCTTCGGGCAGCACGCCTTCGGCGGCGGTTACCTTCACCAGCACGTTGCCGGCTTGGGCATAGCCCTCGAACGCCGGGTTGCTCACGTCGGCTTCGACCTCGACGACGTCTTCGTCGGCAACGGGGGCTTCAGGCTCATCGGTCTCGGGCTCTTCCGATTTCGGCTCTTCGGGTTCGCCCTTTTCGTCCGCCTCGCCCGGCTCGATCTTGGTATCGCTGGTGATAGGCGTGGTTTCAACTTCGGGCTCATCGGAGACAACCGCAGCGGCGACAACGGACACGACCAAGGTGCTGTCGACATACTCGGCCGCGATGCTAGACACGCCGTCCTGGGTGGTGACGGGCACGTCGGCGTTCGCGGCGTTCTTCGCGGTGATGGCTCCCAGCTCGAAGCCGGTGTCGGCGCTTGCTGTAAACCTCAGCTCTTTGTGCAGTTCGGTGGTCAGCATCGTGCCGGAGAGCAGCTGATCCTTCACGGACACGAACGCGTTCTGAGTTTCGAACGTTACCACGGCTTCGTCGACCGTCGTCGAAACAAGAGGCTGGGAAGGCGTCGTCTTGGACGCATCGGCATCCTTGGCCGCAGCGCTCTCGCCATGCTGCACGGCCTCGTCGACCGCTTCCTTGTCGGACTCGCCGACCACCTGATCGGTGGGAGCGGACTCGGTTTTCGAACCGTCCTTCTGACCTTCGTTGCCTGCGAACGCCAGGATGTTCGTCATCGACATGACCAACACCACAGACATGAGGACGGCAAGGAACTTGCCTTCGAACGTGTTTTTAAGATCTAGCATTTTCTCCAACATACCTATCACCCAGACTTTCGCCAGCTACGGAAGGATCGGCTGTTCGTCGCGAACCGCTTCGCAGTTCCGATCCAAGCACGTAGACGCACTGCGCTTGTCGATGAGCTCATACGTTGTCGAATATGCTGAAAACTCGTCTATCTTATGGTAGGTGACAGACCTGACATACCACGTTCTGCAATACAGAACAAGGGCATAGTCTATAACCCAATCTATATTCTATCACGTTGCGACCCCAAATGCTCTAGTAGTGGCCTCATTAAAACACCAATTGGACAACGCGTTAACCAAATCCGCATTTTATCTGGCCGTTTAAGAAACGAGCATCTGCATCTAACGTAGCGGGAATCGCTTTTTCGTGCCAAAATCAACAGTATCCGGTATGTGCGCAAGGAGGGGTATAATGCCCTCCGAGACAATGAATCGTAGAGAGGGCGCATGCACCTGCTCGGCATCACAGCCGCTGGACGGAAACAACGCGACGGAGCTTGCACGCCGCAACATCGGCGCGCCCGCACGCTGCGAGCGATCGTCCGCAGCGCATGCGCGGCGGTTCTGGCGACGACGCTCGTCGCGCTGGGAGGATGCGGCGAAAACGACGCGGTCGGCAAAACCACGAACCCCTCAGGCAGCCAGAGCCAGACGAGCGGCCCGGCCTACGAGCGGCCGGAGCTTGCGCTCTCCCCGTTCGACCAAGCGACGGCCGGCGGCGAAAACGGCGTGAGCATCGACGCTTCAAACCTGGCGAAAGGCTACGTGGCCGTCTCGACAACTGCATCAACCCGACTCAAGTTTCAAATTTCGTTTGAAGGTTCCGAAACGCAGTATTATTTCGATCTGCCCAGCGACGGCACGCCCATCTCATGCCCTCTCGTTCAAGGCAGCGGCGCGTACACGTTCACCGTCTGGGAAAACACTACCGGACAACGGTATTCGGAGCTGTACTCGCTCGCCGATCAGCCTGTGACGCTGGCTGACGAATTCCAACCGTTCATCCGGCCGAGCGTCTACTGCGACTACGACGCATCCAGCAAAAGCACGCAGCTGGCGAACGACCTGTCCGCCGACGCCCAGAACGAGGGCGACGTGGTGCGCGGGATCTACGACTGGATCGTTGAAAATATCGCATACGACGAGGACAAAGCCGCTCGGCTTGCCGATGCGACGGGCTACCTTCCCAACCCCGATTCATGCATCGCCGACGGCTCGGGCATCTGCTTCGACTACGCATCGTTGGCGGCCGCCATGCTGCGCAGCCAAGGGATCCCCTGCAAGATAATCACCGGGTATGTATCGCCCGATAATATATACCACGCTTGGAACATGGTGTATATTGACGGCACATGGGTCGATGCCCATATCGATATCAAGCAGAACACGTGGACGCGTATCGATACGACGTTCGCAGCCGGAAGCGGGTCGAGCTACGTGGGAGACGGAATCGCGTACACCGACCTCTACACGTACTGATTATGACGATACACGTAGCAGCACGAGACAAAAGGAGCGCGTAGGACATGGCCACGAAGATGCTTGAGAGCAGCGCTGTTTCCGCCTTCTGCGAAAGCGTCGCCGTCATGCACTCCGCCGGCATCCAGATGGACGAAGCCGTCTTTCTGCTGGGCGAGAACATGGAAGACGCCGCGTTCAAACGCGCGTGCGACGACGTATACAAAGAACTCATCGTCGGCAAGCCCCTGGCGCTCGCTATGGACGATTCAGGATGCTTCCCCTCCCACGTCGTCGACATGGTGGGCGCAGGCGAGCACGCGGGCCGCTTAGAGAACGTGCTGTGGAGCTTGGCGAGGTACTACGACGAGGAAGATCGCCTGTACGCCAAGATAAAGAACGCGATCGCCTACCCGGCTGCGCTGCTGTGCGTCATGTCGGCGATCCTGCTGTTCACCGTCATCGTGATTCTACCCGTGTTCGTGGATGTGTACCATGGCCTCACCGGCAACTTGACGGCCGGCTCCTTCGGATACGTGAACGCTTCCATCATCATAGGCTGGATCGCTCTGGGCGTTACGATGCTGTGCACCGTGCTCGTAGTGCTGGGCGTGCTGGCCGGCCGCTCGGCGGCAGGGCGCCAGCGCTTGCTGCGCCTGTTCGAAAAGGCGCCCCTCACGCGCGGGCCTATGCGCCAGATGGCCGTTAGTCGGTTCACCGCGGCGCTCGCCACGTTCGTAGCTGCCGGCGTGGACACCGATACCGCTATGGAGAAGGCCGTGGCCATGGTGGACCATGGGAACTTGAAATCCCAGCTGGAAGCGGTGCGGATGCAGATGACGGATCCCGCCCAGGCCAAGAGCCTCGCGCAAGCCATCTTCGACAACAACGTCTTCGAGCCCATCTACGCCCGCATGCTGGTCGTGGGCACGCGCTCTGGCAGCTTGGAAACCGTGCTGGCAAGCCTGTCTGACACGTTCTTCGACGACTCTATCGTGCGCCTCGACGGCCTTATCGACAGCGTCGAGCCCACGCTGGCCGCGTTCCTCACCGTGGGCGTGGGGGCTACGCTCATCGCGGTCATGCTCCCGCTCATCGGCATCATGGGATCGATCGGCTAGTCCCATGTACCACGAGCTGACCAAACAGGAAATCAGGAGGCGCACCCGCAAGCGCATGGCCGGATTGCTCGCCATCGTGCTGGTCGTCGTGCTCGTCTGGCTTTCCTCGAACGCTATCGGAGCATCGCTGCGCGAACAAGGCGAACTGTCGGTGCGCAACGCCATCTTGAACAGCGCGAAGCAGTGCTGCGCCATCGAGGGCGCATACCCCTCGTCGCTCGCCTATCTCGAGGAGAACTACGGGTTGGTCGTGAATCGCTCCGACTACGCGATCACGTACGAGGTGTTCGCCGACAACGTCATGCCGAACGTCGTGGTGTTGGCGAAATGAGGGGCGATATGGTGCAAACGCTGATCCAGGCGACAGGGTCCAACCGCAGCTCCGAAGCCCGCGATGGAAAGGCGCGCGGACGGGCGTTCATCACGCTGCTGTTCGCCGTCATCGCGCTGTTCCTGCTGCTGGCGCTTCTGGTGGGCACGAGCGCCTACCGCGCAGCGAACGACGTGCGCTCTTCCTCGGACAATACCCGACTGGGGCTGTCGTTGATAGCGAACTCCATCCGAGCCACCGACGGGACCGACGCCGTGGGCGTGGCCGACGGTCCCGAAGGGCTGGCGCTCGTGCTGACCGAACACCTGGGCAACGGCGACTACGAGACGCGTTTGTACGCCTACCAGGGGGCAATCGTGGAAGAGTACACGCGCGCCGGAACGGCGTTCACGCCCGAGAAGGCTCGGGAGATCGTGAGGTCTTCCACCTTCGACTTCACCTACACCGACGGCCTGCTGACCGTGCACACCGACCAAGGCTCCACCTCGGTTGCCCTGCGCAGCGTAAGAGGAGGTGCCTGATGGGCATCGACCTTTCCCGCCTGCGCCGCGGCAACGATCACGACCGTCGACCCTGGCACGGCGCGGCTTTCATCGTGGAGGCGCTTGTGCTTCTGGTGTTTCTCATCGCGTCGCTTGCCGCGATCATGCAGGTGATCGCCGGAGCGCACGAACGAAGCATCGAAGCCGACCGCCTGTCGAACGCCATCATCCTCGCATCGAACGACGCCGAAGCGTTCGCGGCCGATCCGACCAGCGGCAACACGGGAGGAGAGTACGTCCTCGTCGACGGCCAGCTGGTACAACCCGAGGGGCCGATCGACGTCCTCGACAAGAGCGTGTACGACTTGACGCGCATCGTGGAAGCCCAGAGCCAACCGGGTGGCACGCTTTACACCGCCCACATCTACGTATCTTGCGGCGGAGAAGCAACCTACCAGATAGACACGGCTCGCTACGTGTCGAACGAGGGGGTGCAGCGATGAACAGCACCAACGGCAGCGTTCGTATCGGCCCCATCAGCCTGTTCACGTTGGTCATCATCTTGTGCCTGGCCGTGATGGCCGTGCTTTCGGCTACCACCGCGCAAGCGACGTATTCCGCCGCCGAGAAACAGGCCCTGTTCACCAACGACACTTACCAGAACGAGCAAGCCGCTCAAAGCGCGGTGGCCGTCATCGACGCGGCTCTGGAAGACGTGCGAGCCTCCGGAGGCGGTCTGGACGAAGCGCTTGCCGCCGTGGACGAGGCGCTGCCGGCCGACGCGCAGCGCGACGGGTCGAGAGTGCTCATGACGTTCGCCTCCCCCAGCGGGCGCACGCTTGACGTGGAATTAACCATCACCTCGAACGCAACATACGAGATCAGCCAATGGAAAGCGACAACGCAGTGGACGAACGACGGCCCGGGTGCCACGCTCTGGTCGGGCGCCGCGCAAACACGATAGGAGAAGCACGATGAAACTGGAGCAGCTCTTGCAAGAGATGGTGGACGCGAAGGCATCCGACGTCTTCATTATCGCAGGACTTCCTTTGGCGTACAGCGTGAGCGGCCGCCAGGTTCGACTGGATTCGGCACCGTTCAAGCCGGCCGACACCGAGGCCTTCGTCGGAGCCATCTACGAGGCATCTGGCCGCAACATGGACACCTTCATGCAGAACGGCAATCACGACGACGACTTCTCGTTCGCCCTGCCCGGCATCGGGCGCTTCCGCGCAAATGTCTTCCGTCAGCGCGGTTCGTACGGAGCGGTCATCCGCGTCATCCCCTTCGGCCTGCCCGATCCGGCGGAATTCCACATCCCCGACGAGGTGCTGCGCCTGGCCAAGTTCCAGAAGGGGCTCGTGCTGGTCACCGGCCCGGCGGGCGCCGGCAAGTCCACGACGCTGGCATGCATCATCGACCGCTTGAACCATGAACGTTCCGGCCACATCATCACGATGGAAGACCCCATCGAGTACGTGCACAAGCACGGCACCTGCATCGTCACGCAGCGCGAAGTGCCCACCGACGTGGCAACGTACAGCGAGGCCCTGCGCTCGGCCATGCGCGAGAGCCCTGACGTCATCCTGCTGGGCGAGATGCGCGACCAGGACACCATCGGCACTGCGGTGACTGCGGCCGAGATGGCGCAGCTGCTGTTCTCTACGCTGCACACTACGGGCGCCGCGGGCACGGTGGATCGCATCATCGACGCCTTCCCCGCCTCGCAGCAGCGACAGATCCGCATCCAGCTGTCCATGGTGCTGCAGGCAATCGTGTCGCAGCAGCTTGTGCCCACCGTCGACGGCGGCACGGCGCCGGCCTTCGAGATCATGATCACGAACACGGCAATCCGCAACCTTATTCGCGAGGAGAAGACGCATCAGCTGGACAGCGCCATCGCCTCGGGCGGTGCCGAGGGCATGCGCACGATGGATCAGAGCTTGTTCGATCTCGTGAAGAGCGGACGCGTAGCAAAAGAGATGGCGCTGCAGTACAGCATCCATCAAGAGGCGCTTGAGAAGCGCTTCGAAACAGAAGGCCTGTAGAGCCGCATCGCGCTTCGGCCAGCAACGACAACGCCCCGCAGCTTGTAACGAGCTGCGGGGCGTTTTCTTGCTTGGACGAGACGCCGGATGAGACACTAGGGACGGGGTTGGTGTCTCACGCGAGATCGACACGAGACAGCATCTCCGTTCCTTTGTCTCATTCCCTTTGTCTCATTTTCGATTACGCTTGCTTCAGGGCGTCGGCCACTTTGCGGGCGGCGGCGGTGATGGACAGGTCGTTCACGTCGACGGTGACTTCGGCGTACTGCTCGTACAGCGGCAGACGCTCGTCGTACAGCTCGCGCAGGCTCATGCCGATGCCTCCCTTCAGCACCACGCCGCGCTCCTGCAGGTCGCTCAGACGGCTGACCAGCTGGTCGTACGTGATCTTCAGATACACGATGGTCCCGATCTCGGCGAGATGCTTCATGGCCTCGTCGGAGTACACGGCCGAGCCGCCCGTGGCGATGATGGACTTCGACGCGTTCAGCTCGCGCAGAATCTCGTTCTCCACCTGGATGAAGCCCTCGGGACCGCACGCGTCGATGAGCTTCTGCAGCGTCTTGTCGCAGCTGTTCTGGATGACGAGGTCGGCGTCGATGAAGTCGTAGTTCAAGATCTTCGCCAGCACGATGCCGAGGGTAGATTTGCCGGCGCCGGGCATGCCGATGAGCACGATGTTGTCTTTTTCTGCCATGAGGTTCCTCCCTTACTGCACACATTGGGAGCAATTGTATCATGGCAGCTCGACCGGCACCGCTTCCAGTTGATTGGTTGCAACGTCCTTGCGTTTCAGGGGGAACATCTCGCTGACCAGGATGGCGCCGAAAATCAGCACGAATCCCACGATCAGCTTGAGCCCCACCTGCTCGCCGTACAGAAGCACGCCGAACAGCACGCCGAACACCGATTCCAGACTGAGGAACAGCGACGCCTGCGCGGGCGGCACATGCGCCAGCGCCACGTTCTGGATGACCAGAGCCACGCACGACGCGAAGATGACCAGGTAGGCCATGTTCCAGAAGAACTCGGGCGTGAGGGCCCACGCGGGAGGGAGCGTCTCGAAGCAGGCGCCGCACGCCACGCCGCACGCGCCGCCGATGAAGAACTGCATCACCGTGAGCACCAGCACGTCGTTCGTCCCCGAGAACTTCGACACGTACACGATGTGCACCGCGAACAGCAGCGCCGACACCAGCGGCTTGACGTATCGTCAATCGGAGAGTATTCCGGCAGGAAGAAGCTCGAAAGCCGGGATGTTTCGCAGGAACGCCGCGGCGAAGAGCGCTCAAAAGCCGATGCTTCCTGCGTCCGAAAAGCCGGCCGAGTTTCTCTTCCGTACGCCCTGGTTTCGTGCGCTTCTATATATTACTTAAAGAGTCATGGACAAAAACAGGCACTTTTCCGTAGTTTTGCTTTGGCGCGCGATAAGAGGCGTTCCGTTTACCTGGGGTTTCTTCCAGGCTCCTTTTCCACTCTGCTGGTTTTCCCTTGGAAAACTACCGAAAAGTCATGCTTTTTGTCCATGATGTTTTAGGTCATGTTCATACTGACTAGCAGACCCTGTCGTCCTGAGCGGAGGCCGCAGGCCGGAGTCGAAAAATGACAGTGGTGGTGCACACGGCCAGCCCGTGCTTGTTCATGCTCCGGCGCTTCGCGCCTTCGCTCCGGACGCAAGGCGCGCTCCAGTCGCCCATCGGATGGCAACGTGGAACCTCGTTCGCGGATACGCGCACAAAAAACGCGACCCCTTGCCGGGGCCGCGTTCGTTCCTGCCTGGTTTACCGGGCGCCGCCTCCGCCGCCGAAGCCGCCTCCGCCGCCGCCTGAGAAGCCGCCGCCGAATCCACCGCCGCTGGAGAAGTTCCCGCTAGCGCCCGAAAGCGCCGCCTGAGCCGTTGACATCGTGTTCGTCATCGACGTTTGCAGCATGTCGCTAACCGAAGGCATCGCTGAGCCGGCAGCCGTATGGCCTCCCGTGTACCAGAACCACCAAGGCATGTACGTCATGCCCATAGATCCGTCGTACTCGAACAGCTGCGGCATGGTGGTTTGCAGCTGCTTGATGGCCTGGTCGGCCACGCCGAACAGGTAGGCGTACACCATGAACTCGCCCCATACCTTCACGTCGGTGGGCGGACGCTCGTCAAGAGACGAGAAGTCGGTCAGCCAGTTGCGCAGCGCCTTGCTCTTGGCCGTCAGCTCGTTGCCCTTCACACTGCGACGCGGCATGTAGTTCCCGATCACGCCCAACGCGATGGCGGTGGGAATCATGAATATCAGAGGGATGAAGTTCGACATGAGTATCCAAATGGCGACACCGGACAAAGCGACCACCACGGCAAGCGCGATGAGGTAGCCCTGGTATCGCTTGCCTTTCGCCTCGAAGAAATCCTCGCGGTTCGTCGCCGCCGAAAGCGCGCCCTGCCAGCCCTGCATCGCGTCGACAAACTCCTGCGGATGATCTTCGCCGTACTTCTTGATAGTGCCGAACCACAGCGAGTCGGCTCCCCCGGCCAACGTGCCGAACAGCAAATCCAACGCCTGACGATCGATGGGATCGGTCACGTTGTCGGCAGCAGGCAACCTTGTGATGTAATAGTCGTCCACGGTCTTCATGCGCCCGAACGCGCCGGGTTCCTCGTAACTGCCCGCGTCGATGCGGATGGCGCCGACGTGCGCAAGATGCATGAGCGTAGCCGTGAAATCGTCTTGGCTCTCGCGATCCCAGCGCCACAGGCGTCCGATAGCCGCCGGATGGATGGAGGGGTCAGGCACGTCGCGCCAATACTCGTCGGTAAACCGGGGCTGGTATTCGCGTCCGTACTTGAAGTAGGCGCGCAGCGCCCAGGCGAGCAGCAGCACGCAGACAACACCGCAGCCGATGACGAACGCCAACGAAAGAACGCGAGTGCGGTTCGCCTGGTCGCTCCAGTCCTTTTCTTCTTTCAGCACCGTGTCCAAACGGTTTTCCCCTTGATGCAGCGCCGCGCTTTCGGGCGACAGGTTCGTTAACCACTTCACCGGAAACGCCACGCGCGCTTCGGCGAATTGACCTGCCGCAACATGCGGCACGGCATACGTCACGGTTCCGTCGGCGTTCACGGTCACCTTGCCGTCGAGCGGTCCATGACCCCATGCGCGCACGTTCTCTCCCGGCACGACCTCGGTACCCTGCGGTACGGGCAGCGCCAACGTCATGGTGACGTTGTCGGAAGCCTCTTTCCATTGGGAGCCCACGTATTTCCAATACACCTCGCCTATGTCGGAATACGCCTGCGCCCCGTTGACCACCGTATAATCGAGCTCGATGATGCGACGGTCGTCGGAGGCGTTGAAGAACACGTACACGCTGTTCTTCGGCGCGTCGAACGAGTAGGAATCTTTCCCAGGCCCGCCCGATTCGCGCCAGCCGAGCACGAACGCCTCGCTCGGCAACGTCGTCCAATCGCCCACCACCGTGCCATCGGCATCGACGTTCGCCATACGCACGCCGTTGATCTTGAGGGAAGCGTTCTGCGGAAGCCCGTCGAAGGCCCACCACACCGCGGAGAAATCGCCGTCGAAATCGAACGTGCGCTGCTCGGTCACTTGCAACGCGCCGTCGGTTTCCACCTGGGCCTGGATATCCACCTTCGGCATGGTGTACGATTTCGCGTGAGCCTGCCCGGGAGCCAGCGCCACAAGCGCGCATGCGAGCGCCAGGAGCGCCGCGCAAAACAGCACGGCGTTTCGTCGGGAAAAAGCGAAGGATTCGCGGAGTTGCGAACCGCTCATGTTTTGCATGATCATGCTCCTTGCAACTTGGAGGTGGTCACGGTATCATAGCAAACCGCACCTATTATACCGCGGAGAGCTGACCGAGAGGCCGAAGGTGCTCGCCTGCTAAGCGAGTACACCCCAAAAGGGTGTCTGGGGTTCGAATCCCCAGCTCTCCGCCAGTCGACAGTTACGCGAACCCCCATCAGATTCAGCCTGGTGGGGGTTCTTTTTTATGCCGTCGAACGAGAACGCAACGCGCATCTCCCCCGCCTCCCTGTCGAGCACGACGCGGTCCACGAACAGGCGCACGGCCTCCAGCGGGTCGGAGCGGCCCATGAGCCTGCGCACCCAGAACTCCGCCCGCTCCTCGTCGACCATGGCGCACGACAGCTCCATCTCCGCGAGCGACGCCTCAAGCTCCTCCCTCTCGTCGGCCAGCTGCCCGAGCTTGGCGGCCACCGCGTCGACGGCACCCGTCTTGGCCGCGAGGTCGACCACGCGCGACTGCTCGCGCGCGTTCTGCTCCAGCCGCTTGCGCGTCGCGTCCGCGGCGGCGATGGAGTCGGCCATCTCCTCGGCCTGCGCGGCCATCACCATCGCCACGATAGCCGCCACCGCGTCGTCGTCCGCGGCGATCACGTCGGCGGCGGCCTTGGCCACGGCGTCCTCCAGCACGTGCTGCGGCACCTGGTGGCCCGTCGCCGGGCAGCGGTAGTACGTGTACTTGCGGCCGGACTTCCCGTGGCCGCTGCAGGACTGGTAGCGGTGGCCCTCCGCGTCGAACAGCTTCCCCGTCAGCAGGTACTCCATGGTGCTGCGCCTCCTCCTCGCGCGGGCGGCGAGCATCCCCTGCACGCCCTCGAACAGCTCGCCGTCGACTATGGCGGGCATGCCGTCCTCCACGCGCGTCTGCCCGTAGCTGTACACGCCCCGGTACTTCTCCAGGCGCAGGCTCTTGCTGATGAAGCCGACGGACAGCGGCTTGCCCATCTTCGTGCGCGCCTCCGGCATGGCCGCCGCTATCTCGGGCATGCTCGCGCCGTCCGCGTACATGCGGAACATGCGGCGCACCACGGCGGCCTCCTCCTCGTTCACATGGTAGTAGCCGTCCTCGCCGAGGTCGTAGCCGTACGTGCGCACGCCGTTGTGCTTGCACTTCATGGCGTTGCCCAGCTGGCCGCGCTTGACGTTCTCCGCCAGGGCCACGCTGTAGTACTCGGCCAGGCCCTCCAGCATCGACTCCAGCAGGATGGACTCGGGGCCGTCGCCGACGGCCTCCGTGGCGCTGCGCAGCTCCACGCCGCAGCGGCGCAGCTTGGCCTTGTACACGGCCGCGTCGTAGCGGTTTCGCGCGAAGCGGTCCAGCTTGTACACGTACACGACGTCGAACAGGCCGCGGCGCGCGTCGGCGACCATGCGCAAAAAGCCGTCGCGGCCCTCGGCGGTGCGCCCCGTGGTGGCGTCGTCGTGGTACACGCGGGCGACGGCGGCCCCGTCGCGCTCGGCGGCCTGGCGGCACACGCGCACCTGGTCCTCGATGGACTCCTCGCGCTGGCCCGCGCTGCTGTACCTGGCGTATATGACGGCGTTGGCCACGGCTAGCCCTCCTCCGCCGCGTTCGCGGGGTCCTTCGCCAGCGACGTGGCCACGCTGTGCAGTATGTGGCGCCCGTTCTCGTTCATGGAGTCGTAGGCGTCCTCAATGGCCTCAAGGCGTTTGTCGATTACCCGCACGGGCTGCGAGGTCGGCTCGTCCGGTATCCCCATAGCGTGCGCTATCGCCCCCGGCTCCGCAAGGTCGTAACCATATAGCTCAGTAACGCTAACCCCAAAGAAATCAGCTATTCGCTTCACCTCGGAGCTTTTCTGAGGCTGATTTTTGCACTGTTCCCAATTTCGATACGTGCCAGGGTTCACCCCAAGCATTTCAGCGGCTTCTTTTTGCGAGAGATGTGCACGCTGCCTAATGGCCTTTAGCTCGTAAAGCATGCGAGATTCACCGCCTATCTGTGTACCTAAACATTGCCGACAGTATAAATTACAAATTTATTGTTGACTAGTACACGGCTTCTGTGTATCCTCGAGCTGCAAACAGTTCGTGTATATCTACACGGATTGCATGTATCAGCACGAAAGGAGAAGGCAATGACGAGGAACAGCTACTGGGTGGCGATGGTGAACGAGTGCCACGTGGACAGCCCGACGAACGAGGCGTTCGCGTTCGAGATGGCCGAGAACGGATGCATGGAGGAGACCGAGGAGAGCATCTGCTGCCGCGCCGCCGCCATGTTCGGGTTCGACTTCGAGCGCATCGTGCCGCTGGAGTGCTCCATGCGCACGATGTTCGAGGTGGGCGGCGTGCAGTTCAACCTGTGCGACTCGCTGCAGTTCAGCGTGGCCGGCAAGGGATGGAGCACCGACTTCGACACCCTGGCCGAGGCCCCGCAGTACGACGAGAAGGAGGAGGAGTAGTGAACGGGAAGCTGATGAAGGAGCGCCGCAAGGCGCTGGGCATGACCCAGATGCAGCTGGCGGTGGCCGTGGGCGCTTCGAGCGTGGCCCTGGTCAGCAGCTGGGAGCGCGGCTGCACCGTGGCCAGCGTGCCGAAGCTCAAGAAGCTGGCGGAGGTCCTTGGCGTGACCATGGAGCAGCTGCTGGAAGAGGAGGAATAGGAATGGCGGTGATCATCGACCATGGCGGAGCGTGGCGAGGAGCGCAGGGACGCGGCGAAGAGGATGGCGCGGTCGCGGCTCATGTCGGCGGTGCGCGCGGCGTTCGATGCGCCGGGCGTCGAGGAGGAGTTCGAGAGGTGGAAGGCCGCGCGGGAGAAGCCTGCAAGCAAGCCCGCGCAGCCGGAAGCCATGCCCGCGGGGGCGTGACCGGGCGAGTATACGCCAAGGCGGCGGCGAACGCCAACGCCGTGCTGGCACTCGCGGCGGCGGCCGTGCTGCTCATGGCGCTGCTGACCGGCCAGATGTGCCACAAGGCGTACCTGGACGGCCAGGCGCACGGCATCGCCTACGGCAAGGCGCAGGCCCAGCAGCAGGCCTACGACCGCGGGTACGCCGACGCCGTGAGCGACTACGAGGAGGGCGAGGCCGCATGGGCGCGCTAGGGGCCATCGTGGCCGTCGACCCGGGCTGCCTGCACACGGGCATCGTGTACATGGACGAGCGCCGCGTGATCGACTCGCGCACCATCGGGTTCCCGAAAGGCGTGAGGGGAGACAACGACCTGCTGGACGAGCGCTGCGAGTCCATCTGGCGCCAGCTTGAGCGCTTCCTGGCCGAGCACCCGCACGGCATGGTGGTGCTCGAAGGCTACCAGCAGCAGGGCGGCCGCGGCCACATGAGCATGAGCCACCAGACGCCGTGGCTGGTGGGCAGCCTCACCGCGCACCTGCACAAGGCCGGCGAGCCGTTCACCATCCAGCTGAGCGCCAAGGTGCTCAACCCCAGGGCGCGCGGCAACTGCGCGTGGGCGGTGGACGAGGCGCTGCAGGGGCGCGAGGTCCTGCAGGGCTGCGGCCGCCTGGTGACCAACGAGCACCTGCGCAGCGCGTTCGCGCACGGCCTGTGGTTCTACCAGCGCCATGGCGGGCGCTGATGCGGCGCGGCGAGAGCCTGCGGCCGTGGACCGTCGCGGAAGAGCGCAGGCTGCGCGAGATGGCCGGGCGCGTCCCCCGCCGCGAGATAGCGTGGCGGCTCAGGCGCTCGAACGAGAGCGTGCGCCAGAAGGCCAAGCGCATGGGGCTGTCCCTGCGCTGCTGGGAGCCGAGGTGCGCGCAGACCTGCCCGCGCTGCGGGATGGCGCGCGCGGTGATGGGCAAGAGCGGGGCCTGCAGGCCGTGCGAGCTGCGCGACCTCATAGCGAGGGCCGACGCGGACGCGTCCACGGCCATGGCGATGCTCGGCCATGCCGACCGGGCCACCTACCAGAGGACCGAGGCGCGCACCCAGTCGGGCGTGCCGCCGAAGCCGCCCGAGCCGGACACCAGCGGCATGACGCCCTACCAGGCGGCGAAGGCCCGCGACGAGTGGGCGGGCGCCATGGAGGCGTGGGACGTGCGCAGGCTGACCCGCGTGCTGAAGGCCAAGCGCAGGCGCGTCGAGCGCATGCGAAAGAAAATCCCGAATCAATGACACTTTTATATTTTGCCTGATAGGAGGCACCGAACATGGAACTGAAGCGAGTCAAGACCGCCGACGTGTACCCGAGCGAGGGCAACCCGCGCGAGGACATGGGCGACCTGGAGGCGCTGGCCGCCAGCTTCGAGCTGAACCCGAAGAGCCCGGGCGAGCCGCTGAACCCGCCGCTGCTCGTGCGCGACGGCGGCGTGTACCGCATCGTGGACGGCGAGCGCCGCTGGCGCGCCATGGGCATCGCGGGCACCAAGGAGTTCGACGCGGTGGTGTGCGAGGACTGGGCCGACGCGGACGCCGCGCTGGCGATGCTGGCCACCGACGACAAGAAGCCGCTCGACGAGGTGGAGCGCAGCCGCGGCGTGCAGCGCGCCCTGCTGCTGGGCGTGGAGCCGCAGAAGGTCGAGAAGGCCGCGCGCCGCAAGGGGCTGCGCAAGGTCAAGAAGGCCGCCGAGCGCCTGGGCGGCGAGGCCGAGATGATGAGCATCGACCACCTGCTGGCCGTGGCCGAGCTGGCCGACGACCACCCCGAGCTGTCCGACGAGGTGGCCAACGCCGACGAGGGCGCGTGGGAGCGCGTCTACAGGGAGGCCAAGGCGCAGGTCGAGCGCGAGCGCGCCGCCCAGGCCCTGCGAGACAAGGCCGCCGAGCTGCGCCTTGACCTGGAGGAGCGCGGCGACAGCCCCACCATGCCCGAGGGCATGTGCTACGCGCTGACGTGCCGCACGCCCGAAGACCTGGAGGCCGCGGCCGAGGAATACGCCGGCGGGGCGCTGTACGCGCTGCTCGTGAGCAAGTGGGACGGCGCGCGCGTGGTGGTCTACACCGCCCTGCCCGACGACGCCGTGGACCCTTCGCGCGAGGCCGCCAAGGAGCGCAGGGACGCCATGGCCGCGCGCATCGAGGACATGCTGCACAGCGTGCGCGCGTTCCTCGTGCCGAGCCTGATGCGCCCCCTCGGCTGCCGCGAGGCCCGCGAGTGCATGGAGGAGGCCGTGAAGTCGTGGCTCGGCGACCGCGAGAGCAGGTGGGACAACGGCGGCAAGGCGTCGTGCTGGCTCGACGGGGCCGAGTGGGAAGGCGCCCGCCCCGACGGAGCGGCCAGCGGCATGGTGGCCGCCTGCATCGCCCGCGACTGGCTGGCCGGCGCCGAGCCGAACCTCACGGCGCTGGGCATGGCGTGCGGCCTGGACGAGATGAGCGACTACGGGCGCGACCAGCTGGCGCATTTCCTGGACGCCATGGGCGCCGCGGCGGGCGACGGCTGGGAGCCGAGCAGGGAGGACATGGCGCTGATGGCCGAGCTGTCGGCGGCGTGCAAGGAAGACGAGAGCGAGGAGCTGTAATGGTGAAGATCGCATCGGTGGAGGCCGAGAACGTCAAGCGCGTGAAGGCCGTGTACCTGGAGCCGAAGGCCGACGGCCTGACGGTCATAGGCGGCCGCAACGGCCAAGGCAAGACGAGCGTGCTGGACGCCATCGCGTGGGCGCTCGGCGGCGACAAGATGCGCCCCAGCAACGCCAAGCGCGAGGACGCCGCCGGCGACCCGCAGCTGCGCGTGGTGCTGGACAACGGCATCGTGGTGGAGCGCAAGGGCAAGAACAGCTCGCTGAAGGTCATCGACCCGAGCGGCAACAAGGGCGGCCAGCAGCTGCTGAACTCGTTCACCGAGCAGCTGGCCCTGAACCTGCCCAGGTTCATGCAGGCCACCGACAGGGAGAAGGCCGAGACGCTGCTGTCCATCATGGGCGTCGGCGAGGAGCTGGCGGCCCTGGACGCACAGAAGCAGGCGGCCTACAACCAGCGCCTGGCCGTGGGCCAGATGGAGCGCCAGAAGCGGGGCGCGGCCAACGACATGCGGCACTGGCCCGACGCGCCGGCGCAGGAGGTGAGCGCGTCCGAGCTCATCGCCGAGCAGTCGGCCATCCTGGCGCGCAACGGCGAGAACCAGCGCAAGCGCATGGAGGCCCAGCAGGTCAAGGCGCGCCTTGACGCGGCCATGGGAGAGCTGGCGCGCATGAACGAGCAGAGCGCCGAGCTGGCGCGCCGCATGGCCGAGAAGTCGGCGGAGGTGGAGCGGCTGAGCGCCGACGCTGCCACCGCCGCCAAGACCGCCGAGCAGCTGCGCGACGAGTCCACCGCCGAGCTGGAGGAGCAGCTGCGCCAGGTCGAGGCCGTCAACGACAAGGTGCGCACCAACATGCGCCGAGCCGCCGCGATGGCCGAGGCCGACGAGCTGAAGGCCCAGTACGACGAGCTGGACGGGCGCGTGCGCGGCCTGCAGAAGGCCCGCACCGACCTGCTGCGCGGAGCGAAGCTGCCGCTGGAGGGCCTGGCCGTGGAGTTCGACGCCAAGGGCGAGCCGCGCCTGACCTACGAAGGCCAGCCATGGGACTGCATGAGCGGCAGCGAGCAGCTGAAGGCCGCGACGGCCATCGTGCGCGAGCTGAAGCCGGAGTGCGGCTTCGTGCTGGTGGACAAGCTTGAGCAGATGGACCCGCAGACGCTGGCCGAGTTCGGGCAGTGGGCCGAGGGCGAGGGCCTGCAGGTCATCGGCACCCGCGTGGGCACCGGCGGCGAGTGCAGCCTGGTCATCGAGGACGGGCGCGGGCAGCTGGGCGACCCAGAGGGGGGCGAGGAGCGCATGGTGGCCGAAAGCCTCCGCGAGTGCGCGGCGGACAGCGGCCGCCCGGAGTGCACCATCCCGCACGACGGGACGTGCGCGCCCGCGGCGGCGAAGGGCTGGGTGATTCAGTAATGGCCATCCAGATAACGCGCGGGGCCGCGCAGAAGCCCCAGAAAGTCGTGATCTACGGCGTCGAGGGCATCGGCAAGACGACGCTGGCCGCGCAGTTCCCCAACCCCCTGTTCGTCGACACCGAGGGCGGCACCGAGGGCTACGACGTGGCCCGAACGCAGGCCCCGCAGAGCTGGACGGCGCTCAAGGGCCTGCTGCGCGACGTGGCGGCGGAGCGCCCGTGCGGCACGCTGGTGCTCGACACCGCCGACTGGGCCGAGCGCCTGCTGTGCGCCGAGCTGTGCGCGCAGCACAAGTGGGACTCCATGGAGACGCTGGGCTTCGGCAAGTGCTGGCAGTTCGCCCTGGAGGAGTTCGGCCGCATGCTCGACCTGCTCACCGACGTGCGCGACGCGGGCATGAACGTCGTGGTCACGGCGCACGCCATGGTCTCCAAGTTCGAGCAGCCCGACGAGGCCGCGAGCTACGACCGCTGGACCATGAAGATGTACAAGAAGGACGCCGCGCTGCTCAAGGAATGGGCCGACGCGCTGCTGTTCGTCAACTACAAGACCATCGTGGAGATGGTCGGCGAGGGCTTCATGGCCAAGGGCAAGGCGCGCGGCGCCAAGCGCACGATCTTCTGCACACACCAGGCCACGTGGGACGCCAAGAACCGCTGGGGGCTTCCCGACGAGGTGCCGCTGGGCTACGAGGCCATAGCGCCGCACGTGCCGAGCCTCGGGCCCGACCCGCGCATGCCCCTGTCTCTTATACACATCTGACGCTGCCGACGATACTCCTTGTGTAGATC
>ENA-OXVJ01000212-OXVJ01000212.1-human-gut-metagenome-genome-assembly--contig:-NODE-212-length-20482-cov-32.722818_pt1 | contig 20482 bp, 17 predicted proteins | sample MGYA00249248_ERZ652692 | MGnify/ENA primary metagenome ERZ652692 (study PRJEB26925, sample SAMN05826544) | human gut metagenome | biome: ENVO:2100002; feature: ENVO:00000062; material: ENVO:00002003... | reverse complement strand
GAGCCAACAGCGGCAGGGACACCTGGAAGAACGTGCGGAACTCCGAAGCTCCATCAACTCGTGCGGCTTCAAGCAATTCCGTCGGAACCGCCTGCTCGCTGAAGATCCACATCAGGTACAAACCGAACGGGCTGATCAGCGACGGGATGATCATGGCCCACGGGGTGTTCGTCAAACCCAATTTGGCGAACAGGAGGAACTGGGGAACCGCCAAAGCGATGCCCGGCACGCTGATCGCGCCGATGATGACCACGAACACCGCGTTGCGGCCCGGGAAGCGGAACTTCGCCAGAGCGTAGCCGCCCATGATCGCCAGGAGGGTCGCGCCGCCGGCGCCGACCACCACGTACAGGATCGTGTTGAACAGCCAGCGCGCGAAGATCCCGTCCTGATAGGAGAACACCGTCGCGATGTTGTCGAACAAAGCGAACGTCTTGCCGAACCCCAGGCCGAACGTGCTCGTGAAGTCGGCCTGCGTCTTCGTCGCGTTGATCAGCAGGTACACGAACGGGAACAGGCAGTACACGGCGAAGACCGCGCACAGGACGGTCAACAACGTGGAACGCCTCGGGTTGTTCACGTTCGCGAACCCGGCCTTCGCGCTGCGCTTGCGTTCGGCGGCCTCGTCGGCGGCGATCCTCTTCTGGCGGGCCTTCTCCGCCTTCCTGGCGGCCTTCTCCTGGGCCTTGAGCTCGGCGTCGGTCAGGCGACCGGCGGCCGAAGTCGTTGCTGCACTCATCACATACGCTCCTTCACGATCATCATCGATTCCTCAACACGAACAGCGGTCATCGTCACTTCATCTGCTCCTTGAGGCTGTTCAACTGGACGATGTAGGCGATGGCCATGGTGATCACGGCCATCACGATCGCCAACGCGGCCGCGTAGTTCGACTGGTTGCCGCTGAAGCTCAGGTTGTACGCGTACATGTTCGGCGTGTAATACGTCGTGATCGCATTACCAGGAACCATGTTCTGCAAAATGCTCGGCTCGTTGAACAACTGGAACGAGCCGATGATGCTGAAGATCACCGTGATAGCCAGGCTGCCGCGCAATTCGGGAAGCTTGATGCTCTTCACGATCTGCCACTCCGACGCGCCGTCGATGCTCGCCGCCTCATACAGGGAATGCGGGATGGTCGACAGCGAGCTGTAGAAGATGAGCATGTTGTAGCCCGTGAACTCCCACGTCACGATGTTCCCGATGCTGGCCAACAACACGGAAGGGGCGAGCACGTCGATGTCCGTGCCCAGGAAATCGTTCAACGAACCCACCAGGCCGTACTTCGCGCCGTACACGAAACCCCAGATCAAAGTCGACACCACAGCCGGCACCGCGTAGGGCAGGAAGGTGGAGATGCGGAAGAACTTCGTGCCATGCAACTTCATCGAATCCAGCGCCAACGCCATCAAAGCCGACAGGCACAGCATGATCGGCACCTGCACGCACGTGAACAAAGCCACACGACCAACACTGCTCCAGAACTGGCCATCGCCCAACAGGCGCACGTAGTTCTCGAAGCCCACGAACTTGGTGCCGCCGATCATCTGCTTCTTGAAGAACGAAATATAGACGGCATACACGATCGGCACGATGAACACGAACACGAACACCACCGCAAAAGGCCACATGAACTTCCATCCACGCCAATCGGCCTTGTGCTTATTCACACGAGCCTTGCCCGAATGCACGGGCGCAGCTGCGATATCGGCTGAAGCCATTTCCAACCCCTCTCCTTCGAAGGTTGACCAAAATGTTTGCGTTATCATCATAACACTATCTGTAACATTGTCCAATCGTGTTGAGTACCGTGTTGAATTAAGGGTTCCTCAGTCACTCTGCTACAATGGTCACGAAAACAACGATGTTATCGTTAACGTAAGCGGCCTAAGATAAGCGCTGCAAACGAAACACCGACATTAATGAGTCAAGCGAGGGTGAAATGTCGAGGCCAACACAGGTGTCCATGCAAGACGTAGCGAAAGCCGCCGACGTTTCGCCACAGACAGTGTCCCGCGTGGCGAATGGCAGCGATGCGGTGAAACCCGAAACACGCCAGCGTGTCGAAGCTGCAATGGAGCGCCTTGGATATCGTCCGAATTATGCGGCCCGAGCCCTAAAGCACGGCCGCTTCCAGGATATCGGCGTGGTGATGTTCAACACCGCCACGTTCGGCAACGCCCGCATCCTTGATTCTATTGTGGCCAACGCGGCCGATGACGATTATTCAGTCACCATCCAGACCATGCGTCACGGTGCGGAACGCACGCTTTCCGCCGCCATCGATCACATGCAGCGTCAGCCGGTGGATGGTGTCATCGTAGTGCTGGAGGAACGCATCTCCGATTTCGTCGGATACAAGCCTCCGCGAGAACTTCCAGTCGTGCTCATCTGCGAATCCGCCGCCGACCACTGCCCCACTGTTGACGCCGACCAGTATGGCTGCTCGACCGCTATCGTCGATTACCTGATGAGCAAGGGACACAAGACCGTCTACCACATTGCCGGACCGTCCACCTCGCGTGCCGCCGAAAGCCGCGCCCGCGGTTGGCGAGAAGCGTTGGAACAAATGGGAGCACGCGTACCGAGCATGTATATCGGCGATTGGTGCGCGGATTCAGGCTACCAGGCCGGCGTGGCGTTGGCCCACGACCCCGACTGCACGGCCATCTACGCCGCCAACGACCAGATGGCGTACGGCGCAATGCTCGGGTTGCAGTCAGTGGGCAAGCGTGTGCCCGAGGATGTCAGCATCGTGGGCGTCGATGATTCGCTGGTCGATATGGTCCCGCGCTTGAACCTGACGACCATGAAGCTGCGCTTTGACGACATTGGCGCCACCGCCTTCTCCATGGTCCGCCGTCAATGCGAAGGCGAGAAGATACCGGTCGGCGTCAAAACCGTAATCCCGCCGGAACTGATTGAACGCGGTTCCGTGCTCGACATCAGCTGACGAGCGGCATGCGCTGGCATCCACTGGTACCTGCCAGTGATCCACCTGCCAGTGATTCATAGGCAACGCCAGGGCATTAGTCAGACCGACATGGCCCAACGGCTGGGCGTGTCACGTCGCTGGCTGATCGAATTTGAACACGCCCGAGTCCCCAATCCCGAATTCTCCACCATTCTCAGCGCCCTGACTGAGCTTGGCTTGTCGCTGGATGTCCGCAAAACCCCGCAGCCCGCCGAACTCTATGAATGGTGACACCATGAGCGAAAACACTCTCAATGCATAAGAAATCAGATCTTAAGCGGCACACGGGAAACGAATTCGCGCTTCTCGCCTGTTATTGGATCGGTGAATCGCAGCATGCGTGCTACCAACTGCAATGGTTGGCTGAAATCGTCGTAGGGGCGCGTCTGGATGCGCGGGTAGAAGTCGTCGCCCACGATGGGCAGGCCGAGCGAATTCATGTGGACGCGCAATTGGTGGGTTTTGCCGGTGCGCGGGTGGAGTGTGTAGCGGCAGATGGGGTGATTCCCCGGATGGGGACCACCCTCCGGCGCTTCGCGCCACCTCCCGTCAGCGGGAGGGAAACAGAGGTCGCCGCGCTCGATGAGGGTTTCGGCGTTGGCCAAACCCGGTTCCTCGAATGCGGCCATCGTGCCGTGTTCCTTGGTGATGTGCGATCGGCGCAGCAATGGGAACGGGCGTGGCGGCTCGACCTGCATGATCGTGCCGAATCGCGGGCGGCTGATCGGCCGGCAGGGCGCCAGGCATTCATAGACCTTGACGGTCTGCCGGTTCTGGAACAGCATCTGATACGCGCCGCGGCAGGCCGGATCCCGCACGAACACCAATACGCCGGCGGTCATGCGGTCCAATCGGTGCGCTGGCGTGATGTCCGGCTCCCCCAGCCGCTCACGCAATCGGATCAGCGCGGTCTGCCGATACCACATGCCGCGCGGCATGGTGGCCAGAAAATGCGGCTTGTCCACCACGATGATCCGCTCGTCCTCATACAGCACGTCCATCTCAAACGGAATATGAGGCTCGTCAATCACATACCGATGTGGCTTACTCAACGGTCACGGACTTGGCGAGGTTGCGGGGCTTGTCCACGTCGTAGCCCTTGAGCTTTGCCATGTCCATGGCGAACAGCTGCAGCGGCACCACGTCAACCAGCGGGCTCATCAGCGTTGGGCAGGCGGGGCGCCAGAACACCACGTCAGCGTACCGTTCCACATCCGGGTCGCCCTGCTCGGCCACGGCGATGATGTACGCGCCACGAGCCTTGACCTCCTCGATACCAGAGATCACCTTGGCGTGCAACACATTGCGGCCGCGCTGCGGCGGCACGATGAACACCACGGGCTCACCCTCGTCCACCAGCGCGATCGGTCCATGCTTGAGCTCGCCGGCCGCGAAGCCCTCGGTGAACGTGTAGGCGATCTCCTTGAGCTTCAGTGCACCCTCAAGCGCCACCGGGTAGCCCACGTGGCGGCCGAGGAACAAGAAGGAGTTGGCGTTCACCATGCGCTCGGCGGCCGCCTGGATGGTCTTGGGCTGGGTGTCGAGCACCCACTGAATCTTGCGCGGCATGTCTTTCAGGGAGTCAAGCACCTGATGAATCTCATCGCGGAACATCGCGCCCTTGACCTGCGCCAGATACAGGCCCAGCAGGTAGGCGGCGGTGATCTGCGCCACAAACGCCTTGGTGGATGCCACGGCAACTTCCGGGCCGGCGTGTGTGTAGAGCACGGCGTCGGATTCGCGCGGAATGGAGGCACCCTGCGTGTTGCAGATGGCCAGCACCTTGGACCCCTGTTCGCGCGCGTGGCGCAGGGCCATCAGAGTATCCATGGTTTCGCCGGACTGAGAAATGGCCACCACGAGCGTACGCGGGGTCAGAATCGGGTCACGGTAACGGAATTCGTGCGCGAGTTCGATTTCCACGGGGATACGCACCCAGTGTTCGATGGCGTACTTGGCTACCTGGCCGGCGTAGCTGGCGGTGCCGCAGGCCACGACGATGATTTTGTCGATGGCCTTGAAGTCGTGTTCGTCGATACGCACTTCATCAAGGGTGATGCCGCCATTCGCATCGAAGCGGCCAAGCAGGGTGCGCTGCACTGCGGCAGGGTCTTCGTGGATCTCCTTGTCCATAAAGGAATCCCAGCCGCCCTTTTCGGCGGCCGAAGCATCCCAATCCACGGTGTAGGTCTTCGGGTTTTCGACCACGTTGCCGTCGAAATCGGTGACGATGACCTTGTCGGCGGACACGCATACGGCCTGATCCTGGTCGACTTCCATGGCGCGCTTGGTGTAGGCCACGAATGCGGCGACGTCGGAACCGAGGAAGTTCTCCCCCTCGCCAAGGCCCACGACCAGCGGCGAATCATGGCGGGCTCCGACCACGATGTCCGGCTGGCGGCAGTCGGTGGCCAGAATGGTGAACGCGCCTTCAAGCATGCGGGCCATGCGGCGCACAGCCTTGAACAGGTCTGGCTTGCCTTCGTCCGCGATAATCTTGTCCACGATCTTGCCGAGCAGCTTAGCGGCCACCTCAGTGTCGGTGGCAGAGGCGAATCGGTAGCCTTCGGCTTGCAGGTCGAGACGCAGCTGAGAGGCGTTTTCGATGATGCCGTTATGGATGATGGCCACCTTGCCGTCCATGCTGGTGTGCGGGTGGGCGTTCACGTCGCTCGGCTCGCCATTGGTGGCCCAGCGCGTGTGGCCGATGCCCACCGTGGCAAGCGGCATCGGCTTACGCTCGATGTCTTCGACCAGGTTCTTCAAACGGCCGGCCTTCTTGCGCACGACCACCTTATCCATGCCGGGCGCGGTCAGCGCCACACCGGCCGAGTCATAGCCTCGGTATTCCAGACGTTCCAGGCCTTGCAGGCAGACCTCCAAAGGCTTGCCGCATGCCGTTTCAATATTTCCCGCGTATCCAACGATTCCACACATGGTTCACCAGCCTAGCGGACGATTATTGCGCAAAGCGAATCCAACCCGCCGCCTTTGCAGGATTGGAACATGCCCCTTCGTGAAAACCGTACACTGACTACCACTCAGCGTACGTTCTTCACGAGATGGGGGTGCGATTAGGCGTCGCAAAAAAAACGTACGCTGAGTTCATCAGCGTACGTTTTTGGAGCTGCAACAACGAGCCTTCCTACAGCACGTGCTGCAAGAAGTCCTTAAACCTAGGCTCGGTGGGGTGGTCGATGATGTCGGGGCCGCCCTTTTCTACGACTACGCCGCCGTCCATGAACACGATCTGGTCGGCGACTTCGCGGGCGAAGCCGATTTCGTGGGTCACGCACACCATGGTCATGCCTTCCTTGGCCAAGGAACGCATGACGTTGAGCACTTCACCCACCAGTTCGGGGTCAAGGGCGGAGGTCGGCTCATCGAAAAGCATGATCTCCGGCTTCATGGCCAGAGCACGGGCAATGGCCACGCGCTGCTGCTGACCACCCGACAGCTGGGAGGGGTAATAGTCCGTGCGATCGCCCAGACCGACGCGCTGAAGCTCGGCCACGGCCAGGTCACGGGCGGCTTTCTTGGACTGGTGCTGCACGTGGATCGGGGCTTCCATCACGTTTTCCAGCGCGGTCATGTGCGGGAACAGGTTGAAGCGCTGGAACACCATGCCGAGGCGAGAGCGCTGTGCGGCGATCTCCTTATCGTCCAGGGTCTGCAGCATGTCCTGGCCGTTTTTGGTCACGTGCTTGTAGCCGATGAGTTCGCCGTCCACCTCGATGGAACCGCCGGTCAGGGTTTCCAGCTGGTTGATCAGACGCAGGAACGTGGACTTGCCGGAACCGGAGGGCCCCAGAATCACGGTCACAGTACCGGGCATAACGGTTAGATCGATGCCCTTGAGCACATGCAGCGGCCCAAACGCCTTGTGCACCTGCACGGCCTTGACAGCAGGAATCACGGAACCGTCAGCCGCCTTGCGCACGACCGGGGCAACACTGGTGATGTCATTCGTAGTCATAATCGCGCTCCCGCCTTATGCATTCAATCCGACAAATGTGGTCTGGTTGAGCTTGTCCACGTCATCCTTCGGTTCACCGTCGGTCTTACCCGGCAATGGCGTCTGCTTGCCCTTGGTGCCCACCGGTCGGGCATCGAAGCCCTTGCCGAAGTGCGCCTCGAGGCGGGACTGCACAACCATCAGAATGGAGGTGATCAGCAGGTACCAGAAGCAGGCCACGAGAAGCAGCGGAATCGGCTTGTAGATACGGTTGGCGATGGCGTTGGTGGCGAACTGCAGTTCGAGGGTGAACGGCACGGCGGTGACCAGCGAGGTGGTCTTCAGCATGCCGATGGTCTCGTTGCCGGTGGGCGGGATGATGATGCGCATGGCCTGCGGCAGCACGATGCGGCGCATGATGAGCGTGCGGTTCATGCCCAATGCCTTGGCCGCCTCGGTCTGGCCGGGGTCCACGGCTTCAAGGCCGGCACGCACGATTTCGGACAGGTAGGCGGCCTCGTTCAGGGCCAGACCAATCCATGCGGCGTTGAATGCGGTGACCACCACGTTGGAGTCGATGCTCCAGAACTCCACCGAGGTGAACGGAATTCCGAGGCTGATCTTGGGAATCAGCACGGCGAACAGACCCCAGAAAATGAGCTGCGTGTACACAGGCGTGCCGCGGAAGAACCAGATGAAGAACCAGCTGACGCCGCGCAGCACCGGATTGATGGATTTGCGCATGATGGCAAGAATCACCGACAGGATGATCGCCACGACCATGGAGATCACGGTGAGCTCCAAGGTATAGCGAATGCCTTCAAGCACGTTCTCGTTGAACAGGTACTTCCAGACGGTGGGCCAATCCAGTCGCGGATTGGTAATCAAGCCTTGAATGAGCATCGCGGCGAGCAGTACCACGATCACTGCGGCCACAATCGGGCCGGGGCGCTTGACCGGCAGCGCCTTGATGCGATTGGGGATGTTCAGCCCCTCACCGTCGACTTCTTTCTTCGCCATAATCTGGTTCCTTGGATGTGTTGGGCAGCCTGAACTGCAAGTTGCAACTAGCATTGAACCTTAGTGCACGAATGGGGCGACTGTGTTACAAACAGTGCGCCCCATTCGAATTTTCGCGACAGCTTGTCGACTATTCGACGGCCGGGTTGATTTCGGCCTTGTCCAGTGCGCCGGATTCGACGCCCCAGTGCTGGAGGATCTTGGTGTAGGTGCCGTCGTCCATGAGCTTTTGCATGGCCTTCTGCACGGCTTCGGTGGTCTGGGAATCGCCCTTCTTGATGGCGATGGCGTTCGGCACTTCATCGAAGTCCTTGCCGAGCTGTTCCAGCTGACCATCGGTCTGGGCGATGGCGTAGCCGACAACCGGGGAATCGGCGAAGAAGACGTCGGCCTTGCCGGTCACCACAGCGGTGGTGGCGTCGGTCTGCTGCTTGGAGGACTGGATGGTGATGTCTTTCTTGCCGTCCGCCTTGCACTGCTTGGCGGTCTTGTTGATGGCCTCTTCCTCGACGGTGCCGGTCTCGACGGCAACGTTCAGACCGCACAGGTCGTTCTCATCGACGTTCTTGGGGTTGCCTGTGGCCACTGCATAGCCCATGCCTGCGGTGAAGTAGGAGACGAAGTCGACGGATTCCATGCGCTCCTTGGTGATGGTGAAGGCGGCGATGCCCAGATCGTACTTGGAGCCGATGGCCGGAATGATCGTATCGAAGTTGGAGGAGACGATTTCGGTCTCGAGACCGAAGATGTTGCCCATGGCGCGGGCGAGATCCATGTCGTAGCCGATCTGGGTCTTGCCGTCGGCGTCGAGGAATTCGGCCGGGGCGTAGGAGGGGTTGGTGCCGATGGTGAGCTTGCCGTCCTTGGTCACGGATTCAGGCAGCAGTGCGGCGATGGTGTCATCCTTCTCCACGGAGCTGACATCGTAGCTGGTGATGGTGGCGGCATCGGAGCCCTTGGCGGAATCCGTACCGGCATCGGCCTTGTCGGAGGTGCCGCAAGCGGCGGTGGCGAACAGCATGGCCGAGCTCAGTGCAATGGCCATAATGGACTTCAGTTTGGTGGACTGCATAATCGTTTCTTCTTCTCTCTTACGCCGCTTCAACGGCAACGATCAACGGTTAAGCATATTTATACACTACAGTGCATACATATACAAAAAGACTCCCGCCGCAGGGCAACGGGAGTCTTCATAGTAACCGAAACTACTCGACGGACGGGTTGATCTCGGCCTTGTCGACGGCGCCGGAAGAGACGCCCCACGTGTCGAGGATCTTCTTGTACGTGCCATCATCCATCAGCTTCTGGATGGCCTTCTGTACGGCCTCGGCGGTCTTGGAATCGCCCTTCTTGACGGCCACGGCCTCAGGGGTCACACCAACGTCCTCGCCGAGGGCCTCGAGCGTATCACCGGTCTGCTTGATGGCGTAGCCGGCAACCGGCGTATCGGCGTAGAAGATATCAGCCTTACCGGAAGCCACGGCGGTAGTCACATCGGTCTGCAGCTTGGAGGACTGGATGTCGATGGCATCCTTACCGTCCGCCTTGCACTGCTCGTTGGCCTTGTTGACTTCCTCTTCCTGAGTGGTACCGGTCTGCACAGCCACCTTCACGCCGCACAGGTTCGAGGAGTCGACCTTGTTCGGGTTGCCCTTCTGCACCACGAACGTGGAACCGGCCTTGAAGTAGGTCACGAAGTCCACAGCCTCCATGCGTTCCTTGGTCACGGTGAAGGAGGAGATGCCGATGTCGTACTTGGAGCCGACGGACGGGATAATCGAATCGAACGTGGAGGAGACGGTGTTTTCCTTCAGTCCGAACACTGCGGCCAGCGCCTTGGACAGGTCGACATCAAAGCCGACCGGGGTCTTGCCGTCCTCGGCCAGGAACTCGGCCGGGGCATAGGAAGTATCGGTGCCGACGGTCAGCGTGCCGTCGCCGGCCACGGAATCGGGCAGCAGTGCGGCAATCTCGTCGTCCTTCTGGATGCTGCTGGTGTCGAAGCCTTGAATCGAAGTGCTGGACGAGTCCTTGGATGAATCGCCGCTCTTGGATGCGGTGTCGGTGCCGTCAGTCGTGCCACAGGCCGCCACGGCGATCAGCATGGCCGCGCTCAGGGCGGCGGCCGCAGCGGATTGTATTCCCTTGCTTAGAGACATTGGATTTCCTCTCTCCGGATAGTCAGCTGGGCGGGTATGTTTCCCAGATGGTTCCAGAGCGTAGGAGTGCAATGCTACGGAAGCGTTAATCGTGGGCGAAATGGCCCACAACGTGGACATCCTACTCTTGGCTCCCCTCCGGAGGGGAGCCAAGGGGCGGGACTAGTGGCGCATGTTGGCGTAGCGCATGGCGCGTAGGGCTTCACGCTTGTCCTGCTCTTCGCGCAGGGCCTGGCGTTTGTCGAATTCCTTCTTGCCTCGGGCCAGTGCGATCTCCGCCTTGACGCGACCGTCCTTGAAGTACAGGCTCAGCGGCACAATCGTGTATCCCTTGGCCTCGATGCCGCGGGCGAGCTTGGTGATCTGCAATCGGTGCAGCAGCAGCTTGCGCTTGCGCTTGGGCGCATGGTTGTTCCATGTGCCGTTCAGGTATTCGGGGATGTTCGCGCCCTCCAGCCACATCTCGCCACGGCGGTCGATGGAGATGAACGCCTCGGACAGCGATGCGCGGCCTTCGCGCAACGACTTGACCTCGGTGCCGGTCAGGGCCAGCCCTGCCTCGTACTTGTCTTCGATGGCATAGTCATGCCGGGCCTTCTTGTTCTGGACGATGAGTTTCTCACCGGTTTCCTTGGGCATGTCTCCTCCTTTCGTGGGCAATAACTCGTGAGTAGCAACTCGTGGGTAGCAACGCAACATCCGACGATATCACGGACCGGCCTCGAATACGAAAAGGGTTCCTCTTCAAGAGGAACCCTTCAACCGCATATATCGGCCGAACCAACCGGTCAGTGGACGAACCAGTACTGACCCAAATTGGTCAAGGTGCGGTAGTGCATGTTCCACGGACCACCCCAGTTCATTTCGGAGATCTGGAATGTGCCGTCGCCATACACGGCTTCGACTACGGCAACATGGCCATAGGTGCCGTCGGCGCCATCCTGGCCGGGCAGGAAGGAGAGTGCGGCGCCGACCTGCGGCGTGTGGTCCACGCGCAGGCCGTACGCGGGGGCGCTGCGCCACCAGAAGCCGCCATTGCCCAGATAGGACGGCGTGCCGATGCCCATCTGCCTGCGACGTTCATACGCCCAGTACGTGCACTGGCCGGCGGCATAGGCGTTGCCATAGTCGCCGTTCGACGTGCCTTGGCCGCCGACGCTGGGGGCGGGGACGGGAGCGGGAGCCGGAGCCGGCGCCGGAGCCGGAGCGGGGGTCACCGGAGTGGACGGCGTGCCGCCCTGGTTACCGGTATCCACCCGGTTGGCGGCGTCCTGCTGCTCCTTCTGGAACTGACGATTGTAGGAATCGACCTGGGAGGCGATCAGTACGGTCTGGGCCGCCTGCTTGGCGGATTGGGAATCCAGACTGTCGACCATGGAGGACAGTTCGTTGCGCCGCGTCTCACCCTCCTGGCGTAGCTTGTCCAAAGCGTCACGTTCGCTTTGCGCGGTTTCGGCGGCGGTCTGTGCGGAAGCGGCCTTCTCATCGGACTGGGTCTTGAGCACAGCGATCTGCTTTTCGATGGCCGCCAAGCGCTCGCCACGGTTCTTCGACGTGCTCAGTGAGGTCGCGGCGGAGGAAGCCGCATTCGCCTCGTTGCGGGACAACGCGTCCCGGGACTGCATGGAGTTGACGAAGTCCTGTGTGCTGGTGGCACCCGTCACCACGCTCATCACGTCGGAAGCATTCGAGCCGTGCATCTCGTCACGGGCCAGCTGGGCCACGGCGGCGTGCGCGTCATCGTAGTCCTTGCCGGTCTGCTTGATCTGCTCCTCAAGCGTCTCCTTGTCTTTCTGCGCGGCGGAAAGACGTCCGGATGCGGCATCGGCCTCGTCCTGAGCGGTGGCGGCATCCTCGTTGGCCTGTGTGACCTTGGCCTGCGCGGCGACAATCTTGTTGTTGGTCAGATCGTCCAGCTCAAGTACCTTATTCGCCAGGTCCTGGCTGGCACCGGCCAGCTGCTGCTTGAGTTCGGCCTCGCGCTGTACCGACGCGGCGTGCTGGTTCTGCGCATTGATCAGGTCGGAATAGGTGTCTGCCCGGGCAGGCTGTGCCGAGCTGAACGCCAGACCTCCCACACAGGCTGCGGCGGCCACCAGTGCCGCCAGTGCGGGCTTGATCACACGTACGTTCGTCATATGTGAATAGTCCTTTCGCTCACTTAAGCCAATACCATAACATGCGAACCTGAGAGGCTTGCACATGATGTCATCACATTTCTCGCGGGTAAGCCGGTCGCGTTACGCCCTCAAATAACGCCGCAACGAGATGGTTGAAGCGATGATGGACAGCAGTATCGCGCCCACAACCAGGAACGGCGATATCACCAGTACCGTGAGCTGATTCACATAAGGAATCCATGTAACGGATTTCGCCAGCCAGCCGGTGACGAACACGTTGACGATAGCCGAAAGCATCAGGCACGAGAGCACCGAGCCGATCAGCGAGGCGATGGCGCCCTCCAGAATGAACGGCAGACGAATCGTCCAGTTCGAGGCACCCACGTACCTCATGATTTCGGTTTCGGTTCGTCTGGATGCGGCGGACATACGAATGGTGGTTCCGGTCAGCAGGATGGCGACCACCACCATCACGCCGGCGAGCACGGCCGTAACCGCCGTGGCTCGGTTGAGCACGGCGAACACCGGGTCGAAGATCTGGCGCTGGTCGGTGACGTCTTCCACGCCCTCCTTGCCGGAGAGCACTTCGGAGACCACCTGATATTTGGTCGGATCCTTCAGCTTGAGCCAGAGAGAGTCCTGCATATCGTCCGCGGTCAGCGTACGGCCTTGGAATTCGCCATTCGGGTACTGCTTGGTGAATGTGCTGTCGTAGAAGTCCTGCTTGCTGACGTAGTCGATGTTGGAGACCACGTCGTTGAGTTCGTCGCGAATGGTTTTCTGCAGTGCCGTGATCTCATTGGCTGAGGGCGATTTGCCGGAAGCGCAGTTCGCGGATTGGCTGGTGCCGTCGGGGCATAGCCACACCACGACCTCGACCTTGTCGTACCAGTCGCCCTTGGCTTTGGTGATCTGCGCCTGAGTAAGCACCGAAGCGCCGATGAACAGGAATGAGATGAAGGTGACCAGCGTCAGCGACAGCAGCATCGACAGGTTACGGGTGAGGTTGGCCCACGTTTCGGACAGAATGAATCGTGCTCGCATGATGATCCCCCTTACTCCTTCGCGCCCTCAGCGGGTTGATCGTCGAATGTTTGGTCTGCGGCGGACTGCTCGCCGACAGGCGGTACGGGCGGTTCCGGCGGTTCCGGCGGTGCGGGCAGTTCCGGCGGGGAGGGCAGTTCCGGCGGGGCCGGCGGCTCGGCGGCGGATGACACGGACGTATCGGCAACCGCGGCGGTCTCGCCGGACTCGTCATTGAACGGGTCGAACGCCTGGGTGCTTTCCAGGGCGGCGGCCTGCTCGTCCAACGGGATGCCCTTGCCCCAGGTCAGCGTGTCTTCCAGCGGCGCGAACGTCTCGCCATAGCGGCCGGTGCGGCCGGAATGCACGGAGTTGGCCAGACGGGCGATGCCTTCGGACGGCTCGTCACTGCCCTCGATGGCCTTGGTCGCCGCCGCCAGCACATGATGGGCGGTGTCGGACTTGGCTTCGACTTCGGCATCCGGGAAGAACAGGGCGGAATCATAGGAGCCATGAGCCTCGTCACGCACGATCTTGCCGTTGTGCAGTTCGACCACGCGCTTGCGCATCGAGTTGACGATCTCTTCGTTATGCGTGGCCATGACGATGGTGGTGCCGGTGCGGTTGATGGCGTCCAGCACTTCCATGATGCCCAGCGAAGTGGTCGGGTCGAGGTTGCCGGTGGGCTCGTCGGCCAGCAGAATCTGCGGGTGGTTCACGTAGGCGCGGGCGATGGCCACACGCTGCTGCTCGCCACCGGAGAGCTCATGCGGGTAGTTCTTTTCCTTGCCGGTGAGTCCCACGGTATCCAGCACCTTGGGCACCAACGATTTGATGGTGGACCGCCGTGTGCCGATCACCTCAAGGGCGAACGCCACGTTCTCCCACACGGTTTTGTTATTGAGCAGCTTGTAATCCTGGAACACGAAGCCCAGCGAACGGCGGTACTGCGGCACTTGACGGTTGGTGATGCGCCGCAGATCGTTGCCGGCCACGCGAATCTCGCCGTTGGTGGCCTCTTCCTCGCGCAACAGCAGGCTCAAGAGCGTGGTCTTGCCGGAGCCGGACGCACCCACAAGGAACACGAAATCACCGCGTTCGATATCGAGGTTGATGTCGTCAAGCGCCGGTCGGGTGCCTTTGGGATAGATCTTGGACACATTGTCCAGTGAGATCAGCGCCATAATGCTGCTTACTCCTCGGTTTCGGCGGCGCGGCGCTGTTCGTGGCGCCAGCGGATGCCGGCCTCGATGAACGCGTTGATGTCGCCGTCGAACACGGCCTGGGTCTGGCTGGTTTCGTAGCCGGTGCGCAAATCCTTGACCATCTGGTAGGGGTGCAGCACGTAGGAGCGCATCTGATCGCCCCAGCTGGCCTTGATATCGCCGGCGAGCTCCTTCTTCTTCTTGGCCTCCTCCTCGTGGCGCAGCACGAGCAGTCGGGACTGGAGCACGGCCATGGCGGAGGCGCGGTTCTGAATCTGCGAACGCTCATCCTGCATGGTCACCACGATGCCGGTGGGAAGGTGGGTGATGCGCACGGCCGAGTACGTGGTGTTCACGCCCTGGCCGCCGGGGCCGGAGGAGCAGTAGGTGTCCACGCGGATGTCCGTATCCGGAATGTCGATGTGATCGGTGGCCTCGACCAGCGGCACCACTTCCACGGCGGCGAAGCTGGTCTGGCGGCGACCCTGGTTGTCGAACGGGGAGATGCGCACCAGACGGTGGGTGCCGCCTTCCACGGACAGTCGGCCGTAAGCGTAGGGGGCGTCCACCTGGAAGGTGGCGGACTTGATGCCCGCCTCTTCGGCGTAGGAGGTGTCCATGACCTTGGCCTTGAAGCCGTTACGCTCGCAGTAGCGCAGGTACATGCGCAGCAGCATCTGCGCGAAGTCGGCCGCGTCGACGCCGCCGGCACCGGAGCGGATGGTCACCACGGCGGAACGTTCGTCATATTCGCCGTCAAGCAGGGTCTGAATCTCCATCTGGTCGAGATCCTTCTGGATCTCGCCGATTTCGCTTTGCGCCTCGTCCAGAGAGTCCTGATCGCCCTCCTCGTGGCCGAGTTCGACGAGCGTTTCCACATCGTCGATGCGCTGGGAGGCGGAGTTCAGACGCTTCAGCTGCGATTCCGCGGCGGACAGCCGGCTGGTGATCTTCTGGGCGTTTTCCGGGTCATCCCACAGGCCCGGGGCCGCGGCCTGCGTTTCGAGATCCTTGATATCGGCCTTGAGTCGGTCGACGTCCAGCGCCTTGGCGATGGATTCGTATTTGGCGCGGGCTTCGCCGATCGCCTGGGTAAAGTCAAATTCTGCCATCGTGGTTTACCTTACTGTTGATTCTTTGAGATTCCTTGGGAAGTCACGTCCTTGTTGACAGCCTTCGCACATTCCTCTGGCGTTGGCGGGCATTGCCGCGCCACACGCGCATCCGCCTGCAATCCATGCTGTCAGAAGGTTCCGGGCCTGCCTTGCCGATAACCGGCCGGGCGACCTCACGAATCCCTCGCATCAGACGTGTTCAACTGCGGGCACGAATATGCGAAGGCAACGTCAAAGCCCCGCGTAAATCGCCGGGATGACCAGGGAGCCGAGCATGGCCACAGCTATGACCACGCACACCACACGCACGATGGTGCGGCGGCGGTTCTCACGCTGCTGTCGGCTGTCCTGATAGTTACTCACGAGACCAATAGTGTACTCACCGCTTACGACCGCAGGACTTGCCGCCGACGCCCGCCCTGCCGGTGGACCCCCACGGCCCTTTCCCTTGCGCTTTCAGCGCCGCCAGATGGTGTTTCATGGCCACCAGCATGATGTGCGAATCCTCAAGGCCCAGGTGGCGTTCGTTGTGGGCGGAATCAAGCGCGCCCTGACGTTTGGCGTAGGCGTCGAGCGTGTTGTCTCCGTAAGGATGCTCGTTGGTGGGTACCGCGCCGGGGTCCCACTGCCGGCTCATCGGCAGGGTATCGATGATGGTGATGCGCCCGGCGCGGTAGCTTTCCGCGTATCCGGCGACGTTCAGCATGAACCAGCTATGTTCGAAGGTGGCGTTATGCGCCACGTACGGCTGCTGGGTAAGCCGCGCGAGCAGGCCGGCCTGGGCTTGGGGCCATTCGTCGAAGAGTCGGTACCCGGCCTCGCTGCTGCGGCCGCGTACATCGATGCCGGTGAGTTTGGCGATGAGGGCGTTGCCGAGCGCCGCGTTTTCCGGCGGCACGCCAAAAGCGAGGCGGGACTGGCCGTAGGCGTCGCCGGCGGCGTAATAGCCCTGCTCATAGGCGTATGTCTCGGGTTCGCCGGCCGGGCGCGGACTGGCCATGTTCATGAACTCGAAGCCGACGTCGATGATGTAGTCACGTGCCGGATCGATGCCGGTGGTTTCGATGTCGATGCCCATCACCGCATCCACGTCGCGGCCGGGCAGGTAGGCGTCGCGCCAGTCGGGCTTGGGATGGTGTCCGGTAGCGTTGCCAGACGCGGCGGCACCACCCGGCAGAGCGGCACCACCCGGCGAAGTCGCGCCGGAGAGATTGGCGCGGGCCATCGCCGCATCGCCCGCCCGCTTCTGGAAGCGCTGGGCCTTACGCCGTTCGGCGCGTGCGTCAAGAATCGCTGCCGTACGATCTTGGACATCGTCCAAGGCGACTGTTGTGGGGAACTTGACATCGCTGTTTTCGGCGGCAGTGTTTCCGGCAGATGTGCCACCGGCTTCGCCGCTCAGATCCAGCATGCCTTGGTCATCGTTCGACGGGCCGCTGCCGGAGTACGGCTTGAGCACGGCAATGGTGGCCCTCCCCCGCCGTTCGCGACTGACCGCCCATAGGTGTTGCTGTTCGCCCAGATGCAACAGCGTGTTGATGTTGTCGTTGAGCCGACGATTGGCGTAGGCGAGCGCGCGAGGCAGACGATAGGAGCCGATGAACCGGTCGAAATCGGTCATGAATGCGCTGTTGCATTGGGCGATGATCGATTCCAGACGCTCGCGTGTGGCGTAGTCGGCCTTCAATGCGTCGTGGATGGACTGTGGGGTGGATTCCGGTATTGTGCCGACGCCATGCGCCAGGTCCAGAGAACGCACCCAGTCCCAGTCGATGGTGGTGCCATCGGCGTCCTTGGGCATGGACGCCGCCCATTGGGGAATGTCTCCCTTGGCGGCGTCGAACCATGCACGGTCGGTCATAGTGCGAAACCGAGCTCTTCAGCGGCCTCGGTGGGCACCGGGTCTTCGCACCAGTAGTCCTCGAGGTTCTCGTTGGTGGTCAGCGAACGGATTTCGGCGCGATCGATATACAACTCGCCGCTCAAATGATCGGTTTCGTGCTGGAAGATGCGTGCGGGCCAGCCGTGCAGCGGCTCGCTGTGGTGTTTGCCGTCTTCATCATCCCATTCGGCGGTGATGTCGAGCCAACGCTTGCGCACAGCTTGGTATCCGTCGAAGCTCAGGCAGCCCTCGTAGAACGAGGCGGTTTTGTCGCTGGTGGGTTTGTAGCTCGGGTTGATGATCACGTGGAAGGGGAATTCCGCGATTTCGCGCGGATCATCCTCGTCGTCGCGCACGTGGTCTTCGACCACGGCGAGCGCGAGCCCCAAGCCGATCTGGGGGGCGGCGAGCCCCACGCCGGGTGCCTCCAGCATGGTGGTGTGCATCGTATCGATGAGTTTGGCGAGCGTACGCTTGGAAAGCTGGCCATTATAGGCCACTGTCCGTTGGCGCAACACCGGTTCGCCGGCCTGCACGATGGGCAGGAGCTTCTCCTTGCCGCCGGTTTTGATGAGTTGTTCGACATCACGGTTGAGTTCGAGGTCGACTTTGGCGTTCTTTCCAAACATTGTTTTTCCTTAGGGAAGGGTGCTACAGCGCGAGTTCTTCGGCGACGATCTTGGCGAGGCGGGTGCAGACTTCGTCGGCGTAGGCTTGGGTGGCGGCCTCGGCCATCACGCGCACGAGCGGTTCGGTGCCGGAGGGGCGCAGCAGCACACGGCCGGTGTCTCCCAGCAGTTCCTCCTCACGGGCCACGGCATCCTGGATGCGCTTGTTGGTGGAGGCGGCCTTCTTGTCCACGTTCGGCACGTTGATGAGGGTCTGCGGCAGCTGCGGGAAGTCGGCGGCGAGCTCCTTCAGGCTCTTGCCGGACTTGACGACCTCGTTGCACAGGGTCAGTGCGGTCAGGGTGCCGTCGCCGGTGGTGGCGAATTCGCGGTTGATCACGTGGCCGGACTGCTCGCCGCCGAGCGAGTAATCGCCCTTGAGCATTTCCTCAAGCACGTAACGATCGCCCACGGCGGTTTCCACGGTCTTGATGCCCATATCTTTCAGGGCGAGCTTCAGACCGAGGTTGCTCATCACGGTGACCACGAGGGTGTCGTGGTTGAGCTTGCCTTCGCGCTGCTTGGCGCGGGCCAGAATGCCCATGATCTGGTCGCCGTTGATCATGTTGCCGTCTTCGTCCACGGCGAGACAACGGTCGGCGTCGCCGTCGAAGGCCACGCCCATCACGGCATCGGTGGCCTTGACCATGGCCTGCAGCTGCTCGGGGTGGGTGGAACCGGCGTTCTTGTTGATGTTGTAGCCGTCCGGCGAGGCGTTGATCACGATTACATCCGCACCGGCACGGCGCAGGGCTTCGGGAGCCACCACGGAAGTGGCGCCGTTGGCGCAGTCGGCCACGATCTTCAGTCCCTTGAGCGGCTTGGGCTGGGTTTTGTCATCGTTCAGCGGAGCGATGGTGGCCACCAGATGATCGATGTACAGGTTGGTGGCAGTGGTCTGGTCGTGGCTCACGCGGCCCACGCCGGCACCGGTCGGGCGGTCCCAGTCCTGGCCGAGCACGGCCTCGATGTCGTCTTCCTTCTGGTCGGGCAGCTTGAAGCCGCCGCGTGCGAAGAACTTGATGCCGTTGTCGGGCATCGGGTTGTGGGAGGCGGAGATCACGGCACCCATCTCAACGTTGAGCACGCTGGTCAGGAACGCGATGCCCGGGGTCGGGATGATGCCTGCGTCGATCACGTCGAATCCGCCGGCGGCCATGCCCGCAGACAGGGCGGAAGCCAGAAAATCGCCGGACACACGGGTGTCACGACCCACGAGCGCGCGGCGGCGCCCCTCAGGCTGATCGTCTTGGGTGCCGGCGTCGCCGAGCACACGCACGGCGGCATCGCCCAAATCCAACGCCAGACGTGCGGTCAAATCCCTATTGGCCAGTCCTCGAACACCATCGGTTCCAAACATCTTCGGCATATGAAGTTCCACTCCTTGTATCGCGTTACCCGCACCATCGTAGTCGTTGTGCTCCACCCTAGGACCCGACTCGGCAAAAAACCGCCACGGAATCTGCTCCAGAACCGGAAATCAGCATTCAACAGCCGCAATGGCATCACCCACAAACCCGCATATTCATCTTGTTCGGCGGATGAATGATGAGATACATTCGTTAGCGGGCATGCCGGGCGGACCGATGCACTCCGGCACGGGAACGAAGCCATCGCACTAGTAAGAACGGGCCGGCAAACGCGCCTGTAAACAATACAGCGGCAAATACGACGAACGGAACTACCCAGCGTACATCGATAACCGGCAAAGCAACACCAAACAGAACGACGGCGAGGAACACGCTGAGCCATGCGATGAACATGCCCAACGGCATCTCCTCTACCGGGGTGGTCTCGGCCATGAATGCAACGATCTATTACTCCGATGTTGTGGTCAGTATGTGCGGCAGTTGCTCGTCGCGGTTGAGGAAAGAACGCGTTTGGCAGCGAAGTAGCGTATGCCGACCTTCCTCAGTGCGGGCGTATACCATGGTGCAATGCGTCAGGCAGCGGTCCAACTGCTGGCTCAGTATCTCGGCGTCCTGCTGGCGGCGGGCAAATACGGACGGGCAGGGGAAGCTCACGCAGTAAGCGCGCACGCCCCATTCCTTACCGATGATGACATATCGCGGATTGTTGATGGGCGCGAGTAGCTCCTTCATAACGCCGGCGAACAGCACCTGCTCGCGCCGCGAACCGCCAATCAGCATGACACGCAATGCCGTGAATCTGCGACGTGTCTGGCGGATCGAGGAAGTCGTTCACCGCTTCGCCTGCCGCGCTGGTTTCTAGGCGCTCAGGTTCCGCAGTCGCCAAATGCCAGACATTGGCCACCTTATCGGGGTCTGCGACCACGCTGCGGTTGACGGCCATGCTGTATGCTTCACTGCATCAGTGTAAGGCACGAATCAATAGGTTTTG
>ENA-OXVJ01000205-OXVJ01000205.1-human-gut-metagenome-genome-assembly--contig:-NODE-205-length-21042-cov-37.143565_pt1 | contig 21042 bp, 32 predicted proteins | sample MGYA00249248_ERZ652692 | MGnify/ENA primary metagenome ERZ652692 (study PRJEB26925, sample SAMN05826544) | human gut metagenome | biome: ENVO:2100002; feature: ENVO:00000062; material: ENVO:00002003... | reverse complement strand
TCTACACAAGGAGTATCGTCGGCAGCGTCAGATGTGTATAAGAGACAGATATAAGCCACTTTATATTTCAGTGTCCTATATAGGGGGAGCATATCATTTTTCCCCATGTCTTTTTCAAATCTGTTTCAAAAGTTCATTTACGCGAAAATATGCTGGAACGTTGGTAATAATTGATCGAATGAGGTAAGCTCGATGTCTTGAATTTGAGACGTTCCTTTTGGTAATTGGCGATTACGATGATTCAGCCAGAGAGATTGCCAGCCGGCACGCTTTGAGCCAATTACATCATTGTTAAAATTATCGCCGACATATAATGAGTTTTCAGGGTTTAAGGAAAATTGTTTTTTTCCTAACTCAAAAATTTCTACATCCGGTTTTTCATAACCTGTAGCTTGCGAAATGATGATATTGTCCTCACTGACCCAATTTAATAGCCCTAGCTGCAGGATTTTCTTATATTGATGGTCTGTTGGTCCATTCGTGATGATGCTAACTGGGACTTTTTTAGATTTCAGAAAATCAAGGGTCTTTTCAACTTCCTGATGCATGGTGATAGCATCAAGCTCAGCTTCGTAGACCTCTTGGAAAGTCAACGCTTCCTCATCCGTAATATGGGGATAATCCAAATCCTTCAGTGATTGACTGATTCGGTGAGAACGCATATATTCTAAGGTCCATTCTTGAGTAATGACCTTGTTAAAGTTTGCGTCACTATGAACACGGAAGCGGGTGTAAAGAGGGAGCATATCTTCCTCGCTTACTAGTGGAAATAATTTCTGGACTGCTTTGCGGAATGGTTCTTGTTGATCGTAAATAGTATCATCGATATCAAATACGACAGTTTCAATCAAAATCGACACGCCTTTCATTTTCAGCAAATTTTCAAATTATTACAGTTGCTATTTTAGTACAAAAAATCACACAAAAAAAGAGTAAAATCGTTGATTAGAAAAGGTTTTTACTACTAAAAAAGACAAACCGCTGTCTATCAATTTTCAGTATTTGGAACTAAAAAAAGATTTCTTTTTGAATTCTAATCTATTATGATTAGAGTAAAGAATTTGGATAGGTGGAGAAAAAATGATGCGAAGAAAAAAAAGACAAGTTACAGATTTAGAATCAATCAAAAACTTAGTCGAAAAATCACAGGTTGTAAGAATTGCCTTGAACGGTGAGGATTATCCTTATGTTGTTCCAGTGAACTTTGGGTATGAATGGAACGAGGAGAAATTAACGCTTTATGTTCACGGTGCGAATGAAGGTAAGAAAGTCTCCATGATCAAAAACGATCCTAAAGTAGCAGTAGAAATGGATGGCAACCACAAATTAGTTGAAGGAACAAGAAACGCCGCATCCTATTCCTATGCGTATCAAAGCTTGATTGGATTTGGAAAGGCTGAGCTTTTAGATGATTTAGAGGAAAGAAGGAAAGCCTTGCATTTATTGATGGATCATGCGGCAAAAGGGGCTGAGTTTGATGAAATTCCAGAAGGTATGCTGAAGCGTACAGGAATCATTAAAATTACCTTGGACTCTTATACGATGAAAGAAAATATCCATCCTGACGATAAATAAAAAAGATTGCAAATCGCATTAAAAACGGTTTGCAATCTTTTTTTACTTACGGATCTTTTTCAAACGATATTCTTCAAAGTGAGCAGCATCTCCGCGACTTTGAATATGTGCGTAAATTCCCATTAAGACCGCACCAATCGTATTGGTCAAGAGATCACCCATCGTGTCCATCAATGCCTCACGTCCGACTAATAGTTTCCCGGCAGAAGTTGCATATCGTTGAAGATTCATATCCGCAACGGTATCGCAAAGAAATTCCCAGAACTCCCAGAAAACGCCGCAAAGACCTGCAAAGGCGAAACCAAATAACAAGAATAGCCAAGGTGATGTTTTGCTGATATCAGCATCCTTCATGAAGTAACCAATCAAGCCATAGCCAAGCGCCGTCAAGACCATTGGACTTACGGTATGCAGGATCTTATCCCAGAAGGAAATGATCGAGATCATGTGCAGAGAAGTTCCTAAAAAGACAGAAATCACTAAGAAGAACCAATAAAAATAAATAATTTTTTCAGGTAAAACGATTTTGAATAATTTCGTAATAATTTCCGGTAAGAAAATCAAAGCAATCCCGGCTAAACACTCGATTACGAAGATTACTCCTTGTTTAGTAGAGTATTTACCAATCGCAAATTCGTAAATATTGTAGAACAAACAGATTGCTCCAAAAATCAAAAGAGCCAAACGGTATTTTTTATAAGTCATAGAACTCACTACCTTCTATAAAAGATTGGATTTTCTCTAACAACACTTTTTCAGTGCTAACGATTGTGCCGTTTAATTTGATTAATCCAACGGTATAAAGATTTAAGTAATGAAATTGATTTTCTGCAGGTGTTTGCAACGCCTCTAACTTCTTTCGATTATCCACGCCTTGTTGACGAGAATCTGTATACAATCCAATAACAGGAATGCCTTTCGCGTAAGCGACACCGATTTCGGAAGCTACGCCTGCATCAATGGTCAATCCATCTAACAACGCCACCATCAAATCACTTTTCAAAACCTCTTCGGTATCGGCAAGAGCGATCATCTTACTGTCAGCATACGCTGATTTATCATTAATCCCTTCATTTTCCTGTGGTAAATAAACGGTGAGATTTGAATCAATTTCTCGGATTTTTTCAACTAAATAGTTGTTATAAAGTAAGTCGCTTTGTGCAAATAGCGGTGCGGCAAAATAAATGTGTTTAGAAGTAGTCACTAAAATAAGCCTCCATATCTGGGATTGTTGTTTCTAATAATTCAATTGCTTTTTTGTCGGCCTCAAGCCGCTCAATTCGCGCGAGATACGCAGCACGCCGATAATTCATCAGCATGCAGGTCAAGGTTTGAATATTCAGCGCGATTCGTCTTCCCTGAGGCTGATCGGAAATAGTTAACTCACCTGCGTCATTCCAGCTAAGGGCAAAAATGCCATTGTTCCATTCAGCAACGGGGTCCTCCACCTCAAAATAGAAGGGTTCGACTGATTTTTCAAATGGGTATTCCAATAAAAACTCTTTTACATCAACGATCCGCGCCATAAAGAAAGGAGCAATTGTCTCGGTGATTTCGCTGTCATCCAATAAGAAGGAGAGGGGTTCATTTTTAAAAATATCGCCCTTGACCCAATAAACCATCGAAAAATGCGCGCTAATAAAATTCCATAAGCCATTGCGTGCTTCTTGATTTAAGTAGAACATTTCCTTAATATGGAAAACCTCGTCAGAAATCCAATAAAACAAGACGCCCGTTGGCTTTTTGTCGGCATCATAATAAATCGCCGCAATCCGTTCCTCTTCATTTTCAAATCGCCAATACTCTTCCCAATTCAATTCCTTTCGAATCATCGCCCCGTGATTATTTAACGCAAATTCATGATAGACTTGATAAACATCAGGATCATCGACTTCCTTACGCTCGACGATTCCTGGCAGGTCAACTTGTTTTGGCAGCTGGGTGTCTTTGATTTTAAAGCTGAGCTTGTCAGACATAATTTCCCAGCCCTTGCGTCGATAATATGGGATGTTGTAGGGATACAAGTAGGAAATCCATTGCTGATCCTCACGCATTTGGACTAAAGCCTTTTTGATTAAATCCTTCATCAAGCCATGGTTGGCATATTCGGGATAGGTTCCAACGCCCGTGACACCGCCCATTTGGAAAAGCTTCCCGTGAATATTTACTTCACAAGGATAAATGGCAATCTGGGAAATCAAATTATCACCATGGAACCAGCCAAAAACTTTCGATTGTTCTAAGACCGGCTTTTTCGCCCGCACCATTTCTCTTTTATTCTCGTATCCGCTATTTTCAATATCACTTTCTGTCACTTGAAAGACATAACTAAGCAGCTCATCATATTGCGCTAAGTGTTCCTCACCTACAGGCTTTAAGACGAGCTGTTCCTTAAAGTCACTATCCATACGTTCATCTCCTAAAAATAGTATTATATGAGTTATTCCACTAAACTGATTAAAAAGCTAGTAGAATTCAGCCTCAAATTAATCTATATTCTAAGTATAGCAAAACAAGCATGATATTTCTCTTACTGACTTTTAGAAATAGGGGAAAAGACTTTTTTTCTATTCCGATCGTTGGTATAATTGACAGTGCTGATTAAAAGAAATGAGGAACATTGATGAATATAGAAGAAATGAAGAAACGCCAGCAGATGATTCGAAATTTTTCGATCATTGCGCATATTGATCATGGGAAGTCGACATTGGCTGACCGAATCTTAGAACAAACGAATACTGTAAGTTCCCGTGAAATGCAGGAGCAATTGCTAGACTCAATGGATCTTGAACGTGAACGTGGAATTACAATCAAATTGAATGCGGTCGAGTTGCATTATACTGCTAATGATGGTCAAAATTATATTTTCCATTTGATTGACACGCCAGGACACGTCGATTTTACCTATGAAGTATCCAGGAGCTTAGCCGCCTGTGAAGGTGCAGTTTTAGTTGTTGATGCGGCTCAGGGAATTGAAGCCCAGACACTAGCGAATGTTTATTTAGCGTTAGACAACGATTTGGAGATCTTGCCAGTCATTAACAAAATCGATTTACCAGCCGCTGATCCAGAGCGAGTTCGTAAGGAAATCGAAGATGTGATTGGAATTGATGCGGAAGATGCGGTTCTTGCTAGTGCCAAAACAGGCATCGGGATTAGCGAGATTTTAGAGCAAATCGTAACGAATGTTCCTGCACCAAGTGGTGATTTAGATGCGCCATTAAAAGCGTTGATTTTTGATTCCGTTTATGACAGCTATCGTGGCGTTGTCTTAAACGTTCGTATTACGGATGGCATTGTCCGTCCCGGAGATAAGATTCAATTGATGAGTAACGGCAAAACCTTCGATGTAACAGAAGTTGGAGTTTTTTCACCGAAAGCTGTTCAACGAGATTATTTGATGGTAGGAGACGTCGGCTACATTACTGCCAGCATTAAGTCTGTCCAAGATACGCGCGTTGGGGATACCGTGACACTTGCGAATAATCCAGCAGCAGAAGCCTTGGCTGGCTATCGCAAAATGAATCCGATGGTGTTCTGTGGTCTCTATCCGATTGATACCTCTCGTTATAATGATTTGCGAGAAGCGTTAGAAAAATTGCAATTAAATGATGCGGCGTTACAATTCGAACCAGAAACCTCACAAGCTTTAGGCTTTGGTTTCCGTTGCGGCTTCCTAGGTCTGCTACACATGGATGTAGTTCAAGAACGTCTGGAGCGTGAATTTAATCTTGAATTGATCACTACGGCACCATCGGTTATTTACCATGTAAACTTGACTGACGGCACGCAGTTGATCGTGGATAATCCTTCAGATTTTCCTGATCCATCAAAAATTCAAAACGTAGAAGAACCTTTCGTGAAAGCTAATATTATGGTACCAAATGATTATGTCGGTGCTGTTATGGAGCTTTCTCAACGCAAACGTGGCGAGTTTATTACTATGGATTATCTAGATGATTATCGCGTGAATGTTGTTTACAATATTCCATTGTCGGAAATTGTCTTTGACTTCTTTGATAAATTAAAATCAAGTACAAAAGGGTATGCCTCATTGGATTACGAAATGGCTGATTATCGCGAAAGCCGTTTAGTCAAAATGGACATTCTATTGAATGCTGAAAAAGTCGATGCCTTAAGCTTTATCGTTCACCGCGAGTTCGCACAAGAACGTGGCCGTGCAATCGTTGATAAATTGAAGACCTTAATCCCACGTCAGCAGTTTGAAGTACCGATCCAAGCAACTATTGGTACCAAAATCGTTGCCCGTACAGATATCAAAGCTTTACGTAAAAATGTATTGGCTAAATGTTACGGCGGGGATGTTTCTCGAAAACGGAAATTGTTAGAGAAACAAAAAGAAGGGAAGAAACGGATGAAACAGATTGGCTCCGTTGAAGTCCCTCAGGAGGCATTCATGGCTGTTCTGAAAATGGACGAGGATGAACCTAAGAAGAAATAAGGGTTTGTTTGAAAATATCCGCTATGAATGATTGTGATTTTCATAAAAATTCGCCCAATGTTCGCCCGATGTTTTATTTGGGCGAACATTTTTAATGAAAAAGAGCGAATTTAGTTCATTGAACGGCGAAGACGTTCGGCGAAAATATCAACGGCTTCAGTTCTCATTTTCTTAGTAACATGTACATATTTATCCATAGTAGTAGAAATCCTCGAATGGCCGAGTCTTTCTTGAACGATTTTTGGTTTCACTCCATCCTCTAAGAGCATTGTTGCATGCGTGTGTCTCAGAGAATGGAAGTTAAAGTTAATACCTAAATTCTTCTTGATTTTACTTGCTGACCATTTTATTGAATTTGGTGTGACAGGCTGTCCGTTTTCTTTAGTACATACAAATGAACTTTCATAATAAAACTTTCCATATCTCATTCTGTTTTCTAATTGTCTTTTTTTATGGCTTTTTAACTCTTCAAGCAGCATGACATCAATACTGATGGTTCGATAACTAGCCTGCGTTTTGGGTGTTCCTATTTGTATCCCATTCTTGTCTTGTAACATAATTTTAGTGATAGTTAAAGTCTGATCTTCAAATGACACATTGTCCCAGGTCATCCCACAAACTTCGCCGCGACGCAACCCTGTGTGGAAAGCAATGACAAGAGGAATGTGAAAAGAATCCGAAATAGGGGTGTTATCTAAAATTTTAAGGTACTGATCCATTGTTATAATTTTCATATCATCTCTTGACTGTTTTGGTTTAGAAGGGAATGCCGGCATTTCGACATAGTCCATTGGATTGCTATTAATTAGTTGATAAGGGAAGACTGCTCTTCGAAATGCACCTTTTAGGACAGTGAAGATAATCTCTACAGAATGTTTTGAGAGCTGTTTATTAAATCCTTCAGGTAGTTTATTTACAAGCTCCTGCAATTTCGCAGGGCCTATTGATTGAAGTAGGTATTTCCCAATTTCTGGCTTCACGTATTTATCAATTACATTTTTATAGTTTTTTTGCGTATTATACTTAAGTTTCTTCTCAACATAATTTTCAAACCAGTAATCAAAATAATCAGAAACACTAATATCTGTTAAATCCACTTTACCGCCACGTTTATATTCGTTCAGCGCTTCTCTTAGATGTTCTTGTGCCTCAGTTTTTGTATTCCATCCACCTTTTTGTATACGCTGACGTTTACCGCCAACTTTTGCCATTTCAATGGTATAGTGCCATTTGTTGCCGATTTTTCTTACATGTCCATTCATAAAAAAACGCTCCTTTTGTATTCAGATTGGTATTGACGTAAACAAACGTATGTTCTTTTTGATGTTAAAAGAAAAGCCCGAAGGCTAATCATTTTAAGGATAATAGAGAACTTTTATCGGACCACGGAACCAAATCTATTCCCATATCTTTTGCAGCTATTAAAGATTTTTCAGGTATATGACTTTTTTGATCATTACCAATTATGACGTATTTGACAGCTACTTTTTGAGTTTCCATCTTTTTTTTCAAATCATCCGAAATGAATTTTTGAGCAGCTACTTCTGTAAAATTTGGTTGATTTAAAAATTTAATAAGTGTATGGGGTCTTTTTTTGGTTGCGCCTAAACTATAATCCAATTGATGTGTAAGCCCAGAGTCACCTATAAGTTTAGGGCTGGGAGTACCGCCGAATTCATTGTCAAATAAGTATTCTAAAACCTCTTCATTAAAAATCCCTGTTACATAATTTTTAGAAGTGAAGAGTATGTCATATATGCTGAGTATCCCTTGAATCAAATTATATTTTTTTTGAGCAAATTGGGTTTGATTTTGAGCAACTGTAAACAAAATATTGTCATTTATCTTTAAATCGTAATTTTTCATTATATCTTTAAGGATTCGTTGTCTTGTTGGAACCGATAAATCGACACCGCTTAGCTCTAACTCATTTAACGTGATACCATCATCAGATAATCTGATTTCATCGTTATCTGAAATTTCTACAAAGAGTGATATTCGATCGTTAAGATGATTAACGAAGGGAGTAACTATTTCACTGGCATTTTTAAGATCTTTAATTGAAAATCTTTTCTCATACCATTTAAATGATTCTACTAAAAGATCTTTTGTATTAAGCATAATAGATCCCCTCCTTTTTTCTATATCATAGGAATTTTTACATTATCGATTTTAACATTATTATACTTCAAAAAAAGAACTAGACTATCATAAAGCTCAAAAATAATTTCTGAATCAGATAAATCTGATAAGGGTATCGCCCAACGGCCATTATTGTGTTCTTCGTCAAAAATATGAACGTGGGGAGTATCTACAGAGTTTCCAAAGCGATCATCATGAGGACTACCAGACATATCTAGTCTAACAAGTATACCGAATCTTTTTGACATCATTTGGTAGGTTAAATTGTCACGTCTGAGATGGCCTTTCCTATTAATAACTAATTGAAATTTGTTATTAAAATCATTTTCAGCAATAATAGTATGAATGTTTTGAGTGCCGTAGTCAGGAAAATCAATTTTATTTTTTTGTAAATATTTTACAATCAAGAGTAGTTCATTAAACTTTTCGTTTTCCAAATTTTACAATCCTCATTTCATATTTAAGTTATTCCCCGAACCGGAATCGAACCGGTGTCGCCAGGCGGGGAGGGTGGAGCTAATCTTTTTCTCGTAAAACTTTTTCAATGTCTTTTTTAGCTTGCACATAGTAGTTAGCCACTTGCTTGGCAGATTTGTGATCTAAGTCCACTTTTTCCAAATAAATGATTGCTACATCGTGAGCAGCTTTTCTAATTTCTTCATCTGACATTTCGATTCACCTTCTTTCTTTTTGGATCTAATCGAACTTGCAGAGTTAGGTGGGGAGGCAGTACTAATTTCTAGGAGCGCGATATCCGGCTCTTTCAGCTTCATCAACTGTTTTAAACAAAGCTGCTGGATTAGTTGTTTTATCATAATATCTGCTCCCTGGAACGTGATATATTCCGTTGTTAGAACCTTTGATTAATCCGTTCCCGTTGGCATCAACGTATTCTGGACCATTTGTTTGAGCAGGAGTAGGAGCAGCTTGTTGAGCACTGGCTTCGCTCTGAGCGGCTTCTGCTTGCTCCTGCGCTTCAATTCGTTGTTGTTCTTCTGCTTGTTTTTGCGCTTCAACTCGCTGCTGCTCTTCTGCGGCTTGTTGTGCTTTTATTTCTGCATTTTTTCGTTCTTCTTCTTTTCGTTGTGCTGCTTCAATTTCGTTTTTAGTTTTACTTGTTCCATCTGAATAATTCAAAGAAACATCATCTTGTACATTGAAAATATAAACATTAAATTTGATATCGTCAGATTTAATTGATTGAGCCATTAAATGAACGCCGCGAGCAAGTAATTCATCACCACGGAATACAGGAGTTACTGAGTACCGTACATAGTTATCTTTACTTTTTTCCAGATAATATTTTATATCCATTTCATAGCGAAGCATCTCTGGATTATTTAACTGTGCTGTTCCTGTGATCAGATTCTTCCAATTATCGTTTTCACCAGAAAGGGTATAGCCAATCAAATGAGATCGATTATAGAGATATCCTTTACCAATTTTCTTATTATGCCAGCCAGTAGGCTTAACATTAGAAATATCTCCACGTTTAGCTGCAGGCATCAATGATTGATTCAGCATAGCTTCGGCAGAAGTAGCACGGTTTAGTTGATCAAGGTCCCCGTATTTTTCCCAATCTTTATTGGCCAAAGATAAATCATCTTCCGAAAACGTTGGATTATTATCATTAATTTCAATCGTTTGCGTGCCATTGTATTCCATATTTGCAAGATTAGTATTATCTTGCTTCACACGATCATTAAAAGAGATAAGTGCTTGTTTTTGCTTATTCTTTTCATCCGAAGATTTGTCTTGTTCTTTTTTTGTTTCACTAGAGCTGGATGAAGATTTGTTTCCAGTTTTACTTTGCTGTGTGCTGCTTATGGTTGTTTCTGCTGACTTTTGTTCAGATGGTTCTAAGAGAGTTCCACCAGCAAAAAATACAATAACAGTACCAAGAATAATTAAAAGTTCTGGCTTCTTAGGTGTTTTCTTGAAAAACGCTCTAATTAGTCTTACTACACCAAAAATAAATCCAAAAAATCCTACTAACACTAACAAAGTTGCCATATGCATCCTCCAAAAAAATCATTTTAACTCCCAATTATGGCAGGTAGAAGTAGCCACCAGTTAAACAAACTTACCAGAGTTATTGGAAATCAATTACTTCTGAATTCCGTACTTCGAAAAGGCGAGTTGCATCTCACCAGAGGTAAGATTTTGGGTGCTTCTTAACGCTTCTTCCTCTGACATTCCATTTTGCACTTTCCAAGCTGCAGGTGACATGCCGTACTTATTTACAAAGTCTGTAAGAGATAAGGTGTCGGCATCTTGTTGAGCGCTAGAACCTTGTGCGTCCGCAGATGGTTCAGGAGTTTTTGGAACGTATGTTGGCTCGCTTCCGTTTGCAAAATCAGTAGCTTCTTGTTCAGTAGCGCCTTTTTCAATAGCTTCTTGATACCTTGCGTCTCTAATGTTCGCATTATGATCACCATAGCCTAGGCCCTGTGACGCTGAAGATTGTGTATTGGTATTGTTAGTCAAGTTACCGTTGCTTTGCTTGCTAGAGTTACTTGTTGAATCATGTGAACTAGTGAAATTAGAATGAGTAAACTCGAGTTCAGCAGAGTCAGCATATTTTTGAACTAGATCCTGAGGTAAATCTCCATTGAACTGCATTAGAACTAATTTCTTTTCATTTGCTGCAGTGTAAGAGAAGGCCATTGCCGACTCTTTACCAAGTTCATCATAATAGTCTTTTGTTTTAGTTAGGTCTTTTTCTTTTTCAAACAGAAAAATTCTGCCATTCATGTAGTCGCCTGAATCATCTTTTTGAATACCAAAAATCTTCGCTTCTTTAGCAGACATTGGAGCCATACCGAAATCTTCTTTGTTCATGGATTTAGCCTCATCAACTGTTAATCCATCATCCTTGAACTTTTCCAATATAGAATCCAAACTTATCGCTTCTTTTTTCTGAGTTGAACTACTCGTTGTAAGTTTAGTTCTAGTCGAATCAGTCGTATCAGCCTTCTTATCGCCCGAACATGCTGATAAGAGCAGGGTAGAGCAGAGTAAGAATACAATCGTTAGTTTTTTCATTTTAATCCTCCAGTTCATCTTTCAAAATTATTTTTTCGACTATGGATTTTAATTCTTCCATTTGCCCATTATATTTTTTTGAAAACAGAACAGAGTTAACATCAGCTGCTACATCAGTGAGTCCATTTTTTGGAGGATAACTACCAGGGATACTAAAGTGTATATATCCTGCGTAAAAATTTGTAGCAGGTCTTAGTTGAATAGAAGTAATTCTACTAAATGGAATTATATTTGTACCTTTATGGATATCAAGTCCGCCAGTTTTCTTTATTGTTATTGCTTTATCCGTCAGGCTGATCTCAGTTTTCCCTGCATGTTTGATTAAAATAGTTGAATTTGTCTTTTTTGAATCAGAGTGATAAGTGTCTTTCGTTTTTGACTTTCTTTTTTCAGCCTTCTCAATTTCTTTCCGTGCTTTTTTTGTAGCCTTTTTCTTTTCAACTTTAGCAATTCGCTTTGGATCGTCTTTCCACTCCTGAAAAGAGTCAACACTTTTTTCGGTCACATTCTTAGTGACATCGAAAGTTTTTTTCCCTAATTCCTTCCAATCAACCATATGACCACCTCCAACAAATTATTTTAATAATCAAGGAACGAAACATAACCGCTGGATTCGGATACAGGTTCTATAGTTACTTCAACATTAGCACTTCTTTTTGCATCAAACGCATTTACTATTGTTGCCTCGTATTTAGCAAACCATTTTCCATCCTTTTGAGTCCAATCTTGCAATTTACCGATAGCAATATGAAGTTTACTTCCTTTATAAGGGTATGATTTGTCAAATTGTTGTAATGCCAATTCAGTAAGGATATCCGATTGTTGCGGTGTTGCTTCGTCCGCGAGTTGTGTGATATCACTATTTTTTTGGTTTTCAGCATTTTTACTATCTTCAGTTCTTTTTTGTTCAGCTTCTTTGCTTTTTTCGCTCTTTTGCTTTTCCAAGTTTTTTGACTCAGCTTTTCTTGATTCTTCAGCTTCTTTTTCCTCTAATGCTGAGAGTGCATTGTCATTCATTTTTACTTTTATCTTAGTGCTTTTTGAATCTCCGTCACGTTTTGAATTTATTGTAAGAGTTGTTTCTGGACTGCTTAATTCATAAAGAAGCATGAAATCGCCAGATTTATCAGCTGTTGTTTTATCTCCAACTATTCCCATTCCAATTGATACTTCCGCATTTGGCGAAGTTTTTCCTGATATTTTAACTTCTCCGGTATCATCAGAGATTGCTTCTTTAGGTGTCTCTAAAACTAAATCTGAAATTTTGGCACTACTCTGTTGTTTGGTTTTCTTTTCTTCTACAGGTTTAGAAGTCACTTCTTTAGTCTCGGTTGTTGGAATGAAACCAATTATTATTACTGATAAGGTTATCAACCCAAAAGAGATATTTCTGTTACGTTTATTCGGACTCCTTTTTATGAAATACCAAGCTCCAATACAACCTATAATAAAAACAAGGGTAAACACCGTCTCCATAACTTCCTCCTCATGTATACGAAATCACAAATATAAATTTATATGTAAATCACTGCTTTATTTTTACTACTTTAATTGAATCGCCTGATCCAAAAATAATCTTATAATTCAAAAAACAAAAGCCTTCACCATATTTTTGTTTAAAAAGATCAATTGCCTTTTTTAACGCTTCTACGGTTATTCCCAGCTCGTCAGCGACTTCCCAATACTCTCTACATCCTTTTTGATAAGCCTTGATCAAAAGGGAAGGGTGGACAGTCATCTCAGCCGCTACGAGCCGTGCCCTTCGTTCCTGTTTTCTTGACTCAGGATTTTTATAGTTTGATATGTCACCGACTGAAGTGTAATGATGCGCAATTTCTTCTGCAATCGTACTTTTTAGTTCGGCACTTGATTGATTAGGATTGAGATAAACTATATTGTCGACATACAATCCCTTTTGTTTTTCGGGCATCTTCTTTTCAAATTTATACTGCAAATTTGAAAAAAATGACATTAAAGCTTCATAGTTATACATTTGACAACACCTACCGATATTAAAATGAATTACTGCTTGTGATCTCGATTTTTTATGAAATCTATAAAATTAAGAATATCTTTCATATCTTCTTCTGATGTATCTTCATCGATGTGCGCGGCAACAGTCAACTGTTTTTGACTAAATCTCTCATTACTTTCAGAATCTGAACACTTCCCAATAAGTTCTGATACAGAAACATCAAGAGCATCTGCTAGTTTTTTCACAGTATCAATTTGAGGGGTTTTTCTTTTTCCGTTTTCGTAACGAGAAATCTGTGCAGAACTGACTCCTGATTTAAGAGCTAATTGATTTACTCCATATTTTTTTGCTAATCTCAATTCTTTTAATCGTGAACCAAAGTCCATCCAAATCCCTCTTCTCCATATTTCTATATTTATAATAATGCCAACTGGTAACAAAATCGAATAAAATTTGACTTTTTGGTAATTAAGTGTTGCCAATAGGTAATTTCGGTGTTATAGTATTACCATGAGGTAACGAAAGAGAGGTGAAGCGGTGTGAAAATTGTTTTGAAAAATGGAGTTCTTCAGGAACTAATGGAACAGTATGATTTATCGGTTTATGGTCTAGCTGAAAAACTCGAAGTTGCACCAACTACTATTTATCGAATTATGAATGGGAGTAGAGGTTTAGGGAATGACATGATTGCAAAGTTACTTAATACCTTTGCTTTGTCTGAAGCTGATTTTGACAAGCTTTTTATTTTGCAAACAGAATTGCCAAAAGGTAATAGCAAGGAGGTGATCTAATGACAAAACAAGAAAAAATCGAGTTCATCCTTAAACGTTTAGGCGATCGCTTAACGAAAGCCTACTTAGAAACAAAATCGGATCAGTTCATCAATCAACTGTATGAAGTTGAGAGTCAACAGGATGACCGTCTGATTGAAGACATGATGTTCTACTTCTAATAAACAGTTTATAGCAGTATGACTGCTATGAAAAATGACAATTGAATACAAAAGGAGTGATTAATATGGGAGTTTCTTCGATGGAGAAGCAAGTCGCATCTATTTTTAGACAGGAAGTTGACAAACAGGCTTTGAACCAAAGAGTCATGGCTGATCACCTGAACTTCTCAGCGCAGAATCTAAGTCACATGTTAAATGGTAGACGGACGATGGGATTAGAAAGAGTTGTAGAAATTGCTGATTACTTGCAAAATCCAGAAACAGATTTCGAGGTAGCTGCTGCGATGTTCTATACACCAAAACCATTAAATCGAAAACGTCGAGATGCGCATCCACTTTCAAAAATGGTTGGCCAAGACAAAGAAGAAATTGAAAGAATTGAAGTAGAAAAGAAATATGAAATTTGGGATTTACTATCGATATCTAATGAAGAAATCAGTCACGATGAAAGAACTGAAATAAAACTCTGGTTGTTGGAAGTGGTAGACGAGATTTCATCAGAAATTGCAGTTTTTAACTCAGTTTGCGATCGATACAATTTCAATTCAAGAGCAATCGTCAAGGATGCAGAATCGAGAGAAAGGAATGATTAAATGCTTGTATATACGTTGCCAGAACTTGCTACTGAATATAGAACATCAAAAGAAAATATTTATATTCTTGAGTCACTGGGGCAGATTAAATCAATCCAGTTTAGCTCACAAAAAGTAGTAAGTAAGTTTGAGGCTGAAAGATTTCTAATTGAAAATGCAGGCAAGAAATTCGAAGAAGTAATTGCTGAAGAAAAGAAGCGTAGGAAGTTAGCATCCATTAGTCAAAATGTCGTTGAAATGAAGAAGGAGGCATAGAAATGAGAAATGATTTTGAATACATCACAACAGTTCCAGTCAAAGTAGCAAAACAGAAATCCGAATATAGAGCTGCAAAAGTTTTATTAACAGGAGCTATGCTCGGAACGATCTGTGTCGGTTACTGGCAAATATCATTAACTCTTTTACCCGTCTTACTTGGAGTAAATACGATTGGTAAAAAGGTGATGGGATTATGAAAAGACATAAAAAAAGACTTACTCGCCGGCAAGCAAAAGTAAGTCCCAAATCAATGTTTATCTAGGAGGATTATAACATGTTTGATTACGATATCGCAATGGCGGACCCAGAGTGTCATATTTTTGTGAATGTTCACATACCCAATGATGAAGATAATCCTGAAAATATGGAAGGGTGGGTTGAAGATGAGTAAATCTACACTGGACATGACCAGAACAGAATGGTTGATGGATCGTCAAAAAGGTATTGGTGGTTCTGATGTTGCTACGATTCTAGGATTGAATAAATGGAAAGCTCCATATCAACTATGGCTTGAAAAGACTGGTCAAATTGAAATTGAGGAATCGGACAGTGAACCAGCGTATTGGGGCAATGTACTAGAAGAAGTTGTAGCGAAAGAGTTTACCGAGCGAACTGGAAAAAAAGTTCGAAGACGGAATCAAGTTTTCGAACATCCCTTACATCCATTTCTTCGTGCAAATATTGATCGTGACGTAGTTGGAGAAAATGCGATTTTAGAATGTAAAACTGCAAATGCTTTTTTATCCAAAGAGTGGGATGGTAACGAGATTCCAATGAGTTACCTGTGTCAAATACAACATTATATGAATGTTTTGAATCGTGATTGGGCTTATGTAGCAGTATTAATCGGTGGTCAACGTTTCATTTGGAAGAAGGTCAATCGTGATCAAACCTTGATTGATATGATTACGGAACGATTAGTTGAATTCTGGGAAGTGAATGTTTTAAAAGGAATTGAACCAGCAATAGATGGCAGTGATGCAACTACCGATTTCCTTAAGGAACGATATTCAGAAGAAGGCGAAAATGAGATTACACTTTCAAGTACCTTTGATGAGCTGATTGAGACCAAGAAACAACTTAAGGATGATGAAGCTTTCATAAAAAAGAAAATTCAACAAATCGATAATCAGATTACATCGGAGTTAGGAAAACAAAATGCGGTAGTTGCTATTACTCCTAAATCAATAATTTCGTGGAAGTCATTTAATCGAAAAACGATTAATAAAGATCTTTTAGAAAAGAAGTATCCAGAAGTAGCCAATGATCATTCTATTTATAAAACATCTTGCTATAAAAAATTAGCAGTAAAGGAGATTAACTAACATGGCAACAAATGACACACTCAAGAATCAACTTACTGAACAAAAGACACAAGAAGTTGATGCTCAGTCACTGGGTTTTAAGTCTTTGATGGCTACACCGACAATGAAGAAGAAATTCCAAGATATTCTTCATGAAAAATCTGATTCTTTCATGGGATCTCTAATGACTTTAGTCGGCGGTGACAATTATTTAGCAAAAGCTGAACCAATGACAATTATTGCTTCTGCTCTAAAAGCAGCAACAATGGATTTGCCAATTGATAAAAATCTTGGTTACGCATATATTGTTCCGTTTAATCGAAGCGAAAAGAAAGGAAACAAGTGGATTACTCACAATGAGGCCCAGTTCATACTTGGGTACAAAGGCTACATTCAGTTAGCTCAACGCTCAGGGCAGTATAAAGCATTGAATGCACTTGAAGTTTATGAAGGCCAACTCGTTGATTGGAATCCATTAACAGAAGAATTCACTTTCGATTATAACGCAAAGAAATCAGATAAAGTCATTGGATATGTTGGTTACTTCGAACTGTTAAATGGTTTCAAAAAAACAGTCTATTGGACAAAACAAGAGATTGAGTCGCATCGCATCAAGAATGCGAAGGGGAAAGACAAAGAAAAACTGTCAGGTGCATGGGTTGATAACTACAATCAAATGGCAATTAAAACTGTGCTTCGAAATATGCTTTCTAAATGGGGAATACTATCTGTTGAAATGCAAACAGCCGTTACATCAGATGAAAAAGTATTCAGATTGGATGAAAACGATGATCTGATAGAAGAAACAAGACTGAGCGAGGTGGAACCAATAGAAACAGAGCGTAAGGAAGCAGAAAAAATATCCCCTGATGAAACAGAAAGTAAAGAGCAGACTGGACTTTTTGATGAGAAGGAAGATTCAACAAATAAAGACGATGATTTTCCATTTTAGTTAGAGGGAGATAATTCTCCCTTCTACAGTAGGAGGTGAAGCTGTGGCAAGACCAACAAAGAGCGGTCTTGATTATTTCCCTCTTGATGTTGACATTTTTGAAGATGAAAAGATAGAAGCTATTGCTGGGGAGTTTGGCATTAAAGGTGAGTTAGCGGTAATCAAGCTGTTATGCGCGGTATACAAAAAGGGATACTTCGTTGTATGGAATGACTTAACGAGAGCAACACTTTTAAAACGCCTGCCTGGAGTAAGTAAGGAATTGTTAGAGCAAATAGTCATCCGCTTAGTTACATGGGGATTCTTTGATGAGGACCTGTTTAACTCGGCTAAGGTCTTGACAAGCGAAAACATCCAAGCGAGATATCTTGAAGCGACAAAAAGAAGGAAACCGACAAAACCACTTAAATATCTGATTAATGCTAACAATAACTCGCAAGCAGAAGGAGTTAATGTGAACATTAATCCCCAAAGTAAAGGAAACAAAACTAAAGTAAATAATATTAATGCTTCTGTATCTAGTAATACTAAAGATTCAGAAGAGAGTGCTGTGCGTTATTGGCTCAATCAAGTAAATCCAGCAGAAGCACCATTCATTACTCAATCCATTCAGCATTGGGTAAATGATTTTGATGGCCAAGATGAAATTGTGATTCTTGCGATTGATGACATGCTTAAGCATGGAGCACGCAATTACAATTATTTGGACAGGATACTGAAGAGTTGGGGAGAAAATAAAATAGACACTGTTGAAAAAGCAAGAAATCACTTAAACGGACATTATTCCCGAAACTCGAATACTCAAAAACGGAGCAATGAATGGAACGCCAAAAGACTATGGGATCACTGGTGGGCAGAAATGATGAGTGGGAATGCTTCTCTAGACTATTTTGCTGAGAAGTATGGTAGCCGAGGGATTACTGAAACGGAAATAGAAATACTAAGAAAAGAAATAGTAAAGCGAGGTATGGAAGATGCGATTTCTCGAAATCATTAGCAAATTAGGCGAAACAACGAGCAACGAGGATGAGAAAGAATTATTACGTTCGTATTATGAACGTTTAAGAAAGATGGTTCGATTTGATTGTTCTCATGAAGAAATCGAACACCGCTTCTGCCTAATGATCACTTGCTATATTCTTCGATACGTCACTAAACAAGTAGATTACAGCAAGACGAATGCCGATTACTATCTCACATTTCTCACGAGTCGAATGAATGTTGAGGTGTCTGCATGAGGTATCAATCAAGATCGAAATACGGTAACAAAAAAGTATATCGCTATGATCGTTGGTTTGATTCGATTGCTGAGGCGGATTATTATCCAATCGCCGTTGCGTATGCAAGAAAACATGAATATGAACTAAAACTTCAGGAACGATTGGATATTCTTCCAACGCTGAAAATCAATTCATGGACAATCAAAAAAACACAGTATGTGGCCGATTATGCGTTCTACGATCAAGGAAAGCTTGTTCGACTTGTTGATGTCAAAGGCATGGAAACGAAAGATTTTCGGCTGAAAGCGAAGATTGTCGCCAGCGAACTGGGAATTGTAATTGAACTGGCAAAAAAACAAAGCGGCAGATTCGTTCACTATCCCTTTAATATGCCTATATCCAAAAGAAAAGAGGTTCGAGAATGAGACAGATAAAGCGGCAGCGGTTAGAAATAGTGTTGCTATTCATTGATGACTTTATTACGAAAAAGGGATATCCACCAACGATTCGTCAGATATCAAAAAATACAGGCATCCCCTCAACATCATCAGTCAGTTCATATTTATGGCAATTGAAAGCCATGAACTTGTTAAATATCGAACCGGGAGCAGTGAGAACCATTCGAATGACTGAGAGCGGCGTGGACCGTGTAAGGGAGTTGAGATTACGTGACAATGACTGACAAAGAACGATTTCGAATGTTGATGGCTCATCCAAATTACTGGTATGACGAAGATATCAAACGTGAAGCAGAAAAACTCGGCAATAAAATATGGCGAGAATTGCCAAAACATCCAAAGAAAAAAATTGAAGTGAGTTTCAATAACCGGATTGTACTGGTTGGAACTGAGGATGAATTAGGACAGCGATCCACTTTGTCACCAGTAACCATTCGAAATCTAGCAAGGAACAACGGAACTGATAGATTTGGGAAGTCATATCGATATCTGGAGGTATGAACATGAAAATGTGGGAACGGAAAAGAATTGATCGTCAAGTAAGGATATTTGTTCAGGCGATGCCAAAAGAATATTCGAATCAAACACCGAAAGAACAAATTATCAGTGAAATACTAGCAGCGAATGAATGGTTTGTTAACATTTCAAAACCTATGGAAATTATACGTGAAGAAGTTGAAAAACAATTTGATATGTATGTGAGCTGACCTTTGAAAGGGTGGTAATCATGGAATTGAAAGAGCAATTTATTAATGCTGTTGTCAGGAACATGGAGCCCGAACTTGAAGCAAAGCAACTTAGAAAACTGAAAATTGTTTTAACAATCAACCTAGAAAAATTACGACTCGAAGAAGAATGTCGAGATGTGATCATCTACGATGAAACTTCTGACATTGCCGCATACAAGCAATATTTTGTGAGTATGAAACTCCGCGGTCTTTCGCCTGGAACGATCAATCTGGCGATGCGAACGATAGATAAATTTAATCGATGGGTACGAGTATCATTTAACGATGTGACCACGAATGATATACGTCTTTACATTGCGAATAGAGAAATGAATGATCATCTATCATCAGCAACTTTAGATAGAGAACGCGGTGCAATCTGTCGATTCTTTAAATGGCTCTTTGAAGAAGAATACATTAGCAGGGATCCCGGACGAAGGGTTGAGAAGATCAAAGTCGAAAAACGACTAAAAAAAGCCTTTACGCCAGTCGAAGTAGAACTGATGCGAAATGCTTGTCGGAAGCCGAAAGAGAAAGCAACATTCGAACTCTTGTTATCGACAGGCTGCCGAGTTACAGAGCTGACTATGTTGACGATGGAAAACTATGATCAGCAACGGGGAACCATCACTGTGATCGGAAAAGGCAACAAGGAACGGGTTGTTTTCGTCAATGCGCGTGCCAAAGTGGCTATTGATAATTATCTTGTGATAAAGCCGCATTCAGAAGGACCTATCCTGTGTGGATTACACGGAGTGGGAACAGCTATGACTAGCAACGGTATTCAGAAGATGGTCAAAGAAATTGGAAAACGTGCTGGCGTGACGCATGTTCATCCACATAAGTTTCGGAGAACTGCCGCAACCTTAGCACTGAAAAGAGGAATGAGCCTGAACGATGTGCGGCGATTTCTCGGACACACAGATGTGGACACAACGCTTCAATACATCGACACGTCGGGATCAGACTTGAAACTAGAACACGAAAAATATGTAGCGTAAAAGGAGAACAGTATTTTGAATGAACTGATTGAAAAAATTGAGCAATGGGCTAAAGACAAAGAATTAGACACTGCTGATTCTAGCAAGCAAATGTTGAAAGTGATGGAAGAACTTGGCGAGGTTGCTGCGGCGATCGTTCGTAGTGACCGCGCTTCTTTGCGTGACGGAATTGGCGATACAGTCGTGACATTGATCATCTTAGCAATGCAGAATGACATGAACCTATATGAGTGCGTAAATTGTGCATATGACGAAATAAAGAATCGGACAGGAGAAATGATCAACGGCTCCTTCGTGAAGTCGACTGATTTAGAAAAGCTCCGCTAACTGGGGCTATTACAGAGAAAAGGGAGGGAAGGCTTTGCTTCAAATATTAG
>ENA-OXVJ01000197-OXVJ01000197.1-human-gut-metagenome-genome-assembly--contig:-NODE-197-length-21832-cov-32.934931_pt1 | contig 21832 bp, 22 predicted proteins | sample MGYA00249248_ERZ652692 | MGnify/ENA primary metagenome ERZ652692 (study PRJEB26925, sample SAMN05826544) | human gut metagenome | biome: ENVO:2100002; feature: ENVO:00000062; material: ENVO:00002003... | reverse complement strand
TCGAGGCTATTATAGTCCTCTCCCAAAATGTGTCCACTAAATCATCCTAACACCATACATATCCTTTTTCTTCTATCTCGTTCATGATAATTCTAACTGAAGCTTTTTCCAATTTCTCACTTGCTTGGCTTAAATTACTGTCTGCTTTACTCATCTTTATTTTTTTCTGTTCAACAAGTGGTTTATAAGATTGTGGAAAATCCTGATAAGCCTTTTCTTCTCCAAAAAGTCTATATACCAATTCATAACTTAAACTACCGACTGTTACTTTATTTTCTCTTAAAACCTTAGCGATTCCTTCACTAACTGCTGTGTTTTCATCCGTCAAGTTTGTTGGTTCGTAGATGTTACTCGTTCTTAGCTTAGTGCAATCTTTCTTTTGTTCCAGTATCAAACCATTAAATATATCCTTAGGAATTTCTGCTTCTGGTTTCTTTTTAACAATCTCAGTAACAATCATATGATAAAGAATTTTTCTTGTCCTATCTAAGCTTACTTTCTTTTGGTTCGTTACTCTAGCTAATTGCTTTGCCAGATTTTTAATGCTGTAATAATTTAAATATCTTAGTTCACCATTATCATCCATATAAACATAATCATACATAAAGTCTAAAACAATAGGAATTTCAACTTGATATTTACTAAAATATTGATAGAGTTCAGGATACGTTTGTTTTAATTCTCCTGATTGTAGTTCTCGCTTAAATTTTTGAGCATTAAATTTACTTTGACCTAGTTGTGAAGTATTTGTTACAGTCGAGCCAGTAAGTTCTACTAATAAATTAACTACTTCGATTGAAGATATTTTTAAATAACGCTCCAGTAAAGAGATAATATTCCCACAATACTTATTGCTGGCAGAAAAACATTTATATAGATATATCCCATGTTCTTCAGCATAAAACACACTTGCACTAGGATTATCTTCTTTATGGAAAATATCAAAAAATGGATTTTCTTCAGATAATTCAAGAAACTCTCTCATGTCTAATGCTTTGAAGTAGTTCATTGCATTATAATCATCAGGAAATTCTTGTTTATAATTATCTCCTAGTTTATTTTTAACAATATCCAATCTACCTAATTTTAATAATTCATAATTAGGTATAGAATCATCAATCATTTCACCACTTATAGCTTTGACCTCTTTAGAAATATCTGTATTTCTTACCTCTGCTAATTTTGTAGTATCTAACCGATTATCCCAATCAATCACTTCATATCCACTATTGCTTCCAAAAAATAATCTATTGGTTTGACCAACGCTACTATCTGCTTGTGGATACTTTTTAAATAAAGATTGATAAATCTGTTCTATCTCATGATTCTCTGTTACTAATTTATCCAATTGAAAAACAACTCTAAATTTATCAACCTCAGAGAACAAGTCACTAAATGTTCGATAAATAAAACTAGCATTTTCCTGCATAAAAGAATCAGCTTCTAAATCTTCAATCGTATATAAATTCTTCTCATCCTTGTTATCAAAATCTAACATTACAACTTCTTGTCCTACTATTGGTGTCATTTTTGATAACATATTCTCTGATAATTCAGCTAAAACCACTGTTTTTCCATTTACTGCTAATTCTTCTGCAAATTCTTGTATTGTTATTTCTCTTAGATTATTCATAATCGTATTAGAAATCTTCTTTACTTTGTATTGGTCTGGTTTTTCTTTATTCGGAATATTACTTAGATAAACTTTCATAGTCACTGTCCTCCAACATCAATAATCTTCCGTATTTTCTAACAATTACTTTCTCTAAAAGCACCGTTTTTTCTTCTGTCAATCCACGTTTTCCTTTTCTAAAATTATGCAAGTTTTGGTTATGAATACCGATTGCCTTAGAAAACACAGTCATTTTAACTCCGTAAATTTTATCTAAGATATGTAGCAAAGCTTTTACCTTTTCTTGTTTCTCAATCAATTCCTCTTCTGTTAATTTTTTTACATTCATATATTTATCCTCCATTAATTATTTTATTAATCATTGTTGCCGGACTATATCATCATTTCAATCTGAAGTAAAGTAATTCTGTCACAATCGGACACTAAAAAATAATTAGTGGCTTTTTATCAAAAATCATCTTTTATAGCTTCCCTTTTTCTACGACTTTTTTAAATAGATAAAAAGAACTTAATAACCTTGATATATCAAGGTTTATTCTAATTATATATATATCTACATATTAAAAAAACACCTCTCAGATTCATTTAAGCGTAGAATTACCCACAAAAATTTTTTCGTGTCGTTTGAGAGGTGTTTTTTCAAAAATCCATTGAAAAATCGTTGATATTACAATAATCTTGCATTTCTGTCAACAAGTAGAAAACCCTTGATTTCACTGGCTTTTTAAAGGGTCATTTTTTAAGTGGTTTTTGACAAAACTTTTGAGATAGATTTTTATAAAAAAAGAGACATGACTTTACTCACATCTCTTCTAACAATTCTTTTTCTTTTGTTACAACATGTTTCTCCCAAAGACAAGCTACTAATTCTTCACTGAATAATACTCTCTCTTGTTCTTCAATAGATAAATTTATAAATTCCTTGTATAGAGCCTTAGCTATTTTATTGATTACTACTTTAGGAATAGTTACATTCGCTTGAACAAATACTTTCTTCACTTTATTTTGAACATATTTCTTTTGGGCTAATTGATTAGTATTCATCTATTCTCCTTACATGAAAAAGTGGTCAAACATTGCAATAGTGAAAAAATATTGTTCAAATTCATCTAACACTCCATCGAACGCTTGTTTATATAAATAAATAGGTTCATTATTATTGGTCAGTGAGACATATACGTTATCCAAATGAGAAGTATTTTTTCCATTTATACTCATTTGGTTGTTTAAAACCGCAAGCGATGGAGCTTCTTCATTTTCTAGACTACTTAACATTTTACTTATATCTCTTGTATCCGTTGCTTGCTTTGAATGGATGGGTTTTACTACCAGTAATGCTTTTTCTACACGATTTTCTTCTGTTACCAAGTCTTTTACAGTGTGTAAACTTATTATTATTTCATCAGCTTTTTGAGTTACTAAATAATAATTTGTTTCACCAGAACCTTGATTTAAAAGCAGAGTCACAAATTTATCATATTTACTACTATCAATTTGTAGATTTGAACCAATTTCTGTTACCTCTACTACTTCGGCTTTAGAGTTACCTATATAAAAAAATGGGTTTGAAGCACTAGGATTCCCATTATAAAATAAAGTGCCTACATTTAATCCATCCATCTCAAAAGCTTCATAAATATCTTGTTGATTTACAACAATATTCGTATTGAATCTATCATCCTCAGTTTTTATTTTATCTTCTAAAGATACTTGAAAGGTGCTTTCATCATTTTTCAGCTGTTTAAATTCATCTATTACACTTAATTCTTCAACTTTTTCAGTTGAATTTGTAGGTATATTACTGTTAGAACTACCTTCAATTTCAATAGCTTCTTCTTTAATTGTCGAAAAATTGCTATTAACTGCTTTTGCTACCACTGGTTCATTTATTTGTGAATATAAATAGGCTCCTGTTCCACCGCTTATCAGAACAATTCCAATTAAAGCTGTTCCAATTTTCATCCATTTTTTCATTTTATTCACCTCTTCTGTTATCTTTTATTAAATAAATTAATCACAAACACTATTCCAGCAACAAATAAAAAAGAAATAAACAGATGTTGAAAAATAAAATCTAATACATGTATCGCGACAGCAATGATAATTACTGCAAAAATTATCCAAGCAATGCATCCACACCCTTTTTCTTTCTCATCAGGAACTTCTACCATTTCCTGAAAAATACGACCACCTTTTAGTGCCATTTTCTCAATCCTTTCTCCTCTTTAATTATATGAATCGAACGTTCGTTTAAAACCAACAAAAAAGCTGATAATTCTGAAAAGAAAACATCAGAGTTATCAACCACGCTATGTATTTATATTTTTTTATACTTCAGCGGTAACAAACGAACGTTCATTACCGGCAATTATTATACCAGATTATATATAATCATGAAGCTATCATCTAGTTAAATGATACCGTTTCTTTATATTATATACTGTTTTAATACAAACGTCACATTTTTCTGCAATTTCTTTTTGCGTTAAATCCGTTTCTATATATAACTTTTTAATTTTATTGATAGTTCGTTCGTCTAATCCCCTATTGCCCAATTGAACGCCATTTTCTTTTAAAATTGCCAATGCTTCTTTGGTTCGTTCAGATATATAATCGGCTTCCAGCTCTGCAATAGCCGATAATATAGTAAAAATAACTTTTCCCATCGGTGTCGATGTATCAATATTTTCTTTAATACTAATTAAATTGATACCTTTTTCTTGCAGTTCACTCATGATATTTACTAACTGCTTAGTAGAACGACCTAACCTATCAATTTTATAAATAATTAACGTATCTCCTGCTTCTAAAATATCCAATGCTCTATTTAATTCTTTACGATTTTCTTTCCTTCCACTGATTTGTTCAATGAAATAAGAATCAATTACATAACGATTAAATGCTTCTTTTTGAACTTCTACCCCTAGATTTTGATTATTTTTACTTGTTCGGATATAACCTACTCTCTTTGCCATAATAAACTTCCTCCTTTCTTTCTAATTAGTTTAATTCAAAAATAAATTTAAATACAAAAATACCCTGACTAACGGGGAAATAGTCAGGGTGAATAAAAATTTTATCACACATAGAGGTGAATATTTCAAATGGTTCTCGTCAAGGTAATTTTATTATCACATAAAATATAACAATTGTCCAGTTAAACAACTGTTCCTTTACTTTTCTATTATTACGCTTTAAACATAGTCATAATTACTGATTTGACAATATTTACACAAAAATAAGACACGCTATAAATTTGTAAAATCGTTTGTAATTGGTATAATTTTAGATAGTTAAAAATAACATGTAAAGGAGGTCATTTCATGACAAATGGAACAAGTCAAGGACTATTTGTAGTCGTTGGTATAATAATTTTTGGTATTTTTGTATTGATTAGTTATGTATTATTTAAAGATACGTTGAAACCTGCATTATCAGGAATTTTTACTGACAGTTTAGAGCAATCTCAAGATAATTTAATTGGAAATATCACAGAAGAAAATCCTACTGAATCTGTTTACTTTAAAACACTCTCTTATGGTAATGAAGCCTTTATATATGATTATACTGGCGAAGAAACTGAGATAACAATTCCAAAAGAAATAGATGGTAAAAAAATAACCTACATTTCTAGCACAACATTCTCGGATACTAAAGTTACAAAAGTAAATTTTGAAAAAGGATTTGATGGTTCTCATATATTTAAAAGCAATTTCTTATACGGTTCAAAAATAAAGGAATTATATTTACCTGATGGTGCTACAGTATTGGATAATCTTTTTGGTCTGAATGCTACGAATTTAGAAAAAGTAACGTTACCAAATACTTTAAAAGAGATAAAAGACTCTGTATTTACTAATACTAAAATTACTGAGGTATACATTCCTGAAGGTGTAACTTTTTTAGGCTATAATGCTTTTACCAATAAGAATTTAGTTCAAACATTTTATCTACCAAACACCTTGTCTAGATATGATGCAACTATAGCAAACCATAACACGGAGAATACTTTTGTAATTGGTCAATATATAGAAATATCAACTAAATATGGAGAAGGTCTTTATATCGAACAATTCGGAAATAATTTTAAAATTATTCGTCAGTAAGCGAAATGCTTAATCTAAATTTAACTATGTTCATTCAGTAAAATATTAATCCTTAACAAATTTGTTAAGGATTTTTTTAGAACACACTACTTTTATAGTCAAGTAAATTTGCACTCAACGTTCAAATTTCCATCTCCTACTTTTAGATGATAAAATAGAGATGGATAGTTAATAAAAGGGATAATTACGAGATGGATACTTGAGAGAATTTTCTCGATTTTTTCTCTCAATTTTCTGCCCCTACATTATCCCTACATCTGCAATTTTCATACCCTACATAAACCCTACATCACCCCTACACAAAGTAGTTTTTTGATTTTATGGATGATAACTTTTAGATAACTTTCGTGATAACTTTTTGAAAACTCGGTGATTTTTGATGAAATTTTTAAAATTTTGAATGGAAACCTCCGTGAATTTTTCAAAACAGCAGCTACCTAAGAAATTTTCTAAAATTTGAACAAGAGATTCCCTACTATGTAGGGGTCACAAAATTGGAGTATTTCAACCTTTTCTAACTGTGCAAAAATGGATACTTTTGAGAATGAAAATTACTGAAAAATTATGTAAAAAAATTATTGGAGGGAGTGAATTTGAAAAAATATATTGTCAACAAAAGAGCGATTGATGGTGATGAATTATTACAACTAATTATGGAATCTAATGGGATTTATGAATCTACCTTAGAAAAACTGCTACAATGTAACAGAATCAGCTTAGAAGCTCGTTTAAGCACGTTAGAGAAGCATAAATGGGTTTCTAAAAAGAAGTTATCTAAACACTTCTATTATTCTAAGAAGTTCGATTTAGACAATTTAAATCATCTGGACTTGCAAGCTGATGCTTTACAAAAAATGTTAACACTAGGCTTTAGAACCAATAAACTTTCAATAACTACGAATCAACAAAAACAAGTGAGTGCTACTTTTTACAGTTCTGTAAGAAATATCTATAATCATAAAAATTTCAGTCAGAAGCCACAAGCTTTCCAATTGTTTAATCAATGTTTGTCTAATCAGAATAAAGAGTTGCTCTTAGATTTTATAAATCACCATCATGTTCAGATACCTGTTCAATTCTCTAGTATTCGTGATGATAATCAACTGTTTCATACTCTCTCTTTAGATAATTTAGATATTGTTGCAATTCCTACCATGCAACATTTACCTAAAATTGAAGAAAAATTGAAAGATTTTAGTATTTATCGAGTGAAAAATAATACTGAATTTATCCGAGATGATATTTTAATTTATATCCAATGCAAAGATAGTTTCTATTACTATATAAAAAAAGAACAACAATGGCATTTGATTAAAATAAATAGTCTTTTTGAACTACTTTTCTACTTAACTAACTTTTTCAAGACCACTAAAAAAATTACTTTTTCAAATGGCATAGATAATTATGAAGAATTAAATAATTTATATAAAAAAAGCACTGAGAATAGAAAACAATATAATACCATTGCGAAAAAGAATGCAAAAAAAGAAGCACAGTCTTAGTTGATTGTGCTTTTATATTGATTATTGAAATGGATTGAAATTATCTAAACTTGACTGAAGCTCCTCTTCCTCAATACCAATATAACGTAAAGTTACGCTCTGCGAACTATGATTTAGAATTTTCATCAGTGAAGTTAAATCTTTTGTTTTCTGATAATAGGTATAACCAAAGGTTTTTCTCAATGTATGAGTTCCTATATAGTCTAAATCAAGGAAATTAGCCGTTTTCTGCATAATCTTATAGAACTGATGTGTAGCTAAATGTTTCGTATTATCCCTAGGAGATGGAAATAACCACTCGCTTTCTCCATCGTGCTCTTCATCTAGATATATAATGATTTGATTAGTCAATTGCATCAGATTAAGTGTTCTTTTCTTTCCTGTCTTTTTCTCAAAAATATCAGCCTTAAGCTTCCCTTTCACGTCACTAACTTTCAGATTAAGAATATCTGAGATACGTAGTCCTGTGAAAACTCCAAACATAAATATTGTATAATCTCTTTGTCCATGTTTGTTTCTCAAAAGTTCGTTTGAGAAATTTATCAATACCTCCCTAGATTTTATTGGTTTGACATTAATATTTCCTTGTGGCATATTCCTCCCTCCATAATGAATGATTTATGGATACTTTCTATCTCTCTTATTATAAATCTATCCATCTTTACTAAATCACAATCTCAACTATTGATAGATTAAGGTTTACGATGGATAGAAATTGAAAAAGTATCCATAATTAATTATATCTACAGATTATATCTGTAGCAAATTTGTAGGACATCCTAGATATCCTCCCTGAAGTGATGTATAATCGCTGCACACTTCTTCAGAATGGAGCGACTCGTTTGGCTAAAATAGAAAAATATATAAAGAAAAATGGAGAAACTGCTTATAAATTCAGAATTTTCCTTGGCTTAGATTATAATGGGAAACAAAAATATATTAAAAAGTCTGGATTTCCAACAAAAAAACAAGCATTAGAAAAATTAGCAGAAATCGAAGGAAAAATAGAATCTGAACAAAAATACATTCAAATTTCATTCCAAGATATTTATAGCGAATGGTTAATTGATTATAAACATTCTGTCCGATTAATTACTTATCATCGAACAATTGATTTATTTAGATTAAAAATACTGCCCATCTTCGGAAAAAAATATGTTGATGAAATAACTATAGAATTTTGCCAACTAACATTGAATAAATGGGCAAAGGAATATGATAGATTTAAATCATTAAAAGGATACACTCAACAAGTTTTAGATTTAGCAATCAAAAAAGATTTAATCATTAAAAACCCTATGAAACTTTGTAAAATGCCAAAAATAAACAAATCGCAAATGAATATTGCTAATACCATCGAATTATCAAGTAGTAATGTTGAAAATTATTACGATAAAGATGAATTAAATAAATTTTTGACCACATTAGAACAAAATTATGATTATATGTGGTTTACAGCTTTTCGATTATTGGCTTTTACTGGAATGAGAAAAGGCGAATTGATGGCTTTGAGATGGTCGGATATACGCTATGATAGTATTGTTGTTAATAAATCAATGACCATGATTAAACGTGTTGCTTACGTATCAGACACTAAAAATGAAAAAAGCAATAGAGTAATTAGCATCGACCCTGCGACTCATACTATTCTAATGAGTTGGAAAGAAAAACAGCAGACACGCTATATTAATGTTAAGGACAATCATTTAGTATTTACAAGAGACATTCCATTAAAACACGAAAAAGACCAACCATTCGACCCTGACTATTTGAATCGTTGTATGAAAACAATTGCTAACGAAAATAAAGATGTCCGTAAAATCACAATTCATGGTTTTAGACATACTCATTGTTCATTGTTATTCGAGGCAGGAGCAACGCTAAAAGAAGTCCAAGACCGCTTAGGACACGCTAATAGTGATATAACCTTAAAAATCTACACTCACGTCACAACTGAAGCTAAAAGAGAAACAGCAAACAAACTTGCATTATATTTAGACAGTTAATAAATTTGAATTTTTGAAGAAGTTAGTTCATATGAATTAGCTTCTTTTTTAGTTTCAACAAAAATAAATTTTCCAGCCACCTTTTAAAATCTTGTTATACATATTAGACAAACGTAAGACACATAAAAACAATGTTTTACGTCCCAAAGGTTAAAGTCCATTATTGTATAACGAATTTGTGCAGTCACATTACCTAATACTAGCACAAACATAATCAATATTAGAAATAAATAAGATTTAAAATAACGTGGGTATCAAATTGAAAAAGCAACACTTTTAAGAAAAGGGTCTGTAAAATAGACCTAATTTTCAAGAAATTTAACTAAAAAAGACACCATCCAAACGGATGATGCCTTGAAATCCTTGATAAAACAAGGATTAACGTTTTGAGAATTGACTTGCTTTTCTTGCCTTTTTTAACCCTGGTTTTTTACGTTCAACCATACGTGAATCACGAGTAAGTAATCCAGCGCGTTTTAATGGTGCACGGAAATCAGGATCTACTTCTAATAAAGCGCGTGAGATACCGTGACGGATAGCGCCGGCTTGACCTGCGTAGCCCCCACCGTTTACGTTTACGAATACATCATATGAACCAGCTGTTTCAGTAACACCAAATGGTTGGTTGATTACTAAACGTAGGTCAGCGTGTGGGATATATTCTTCAACGTCTTTTTTATTTACAGTAATTTTACCAGTTCCTGGTACTAAACGTACGCGAGCAACTGCATTTTTACGACGGCCTGTGCCGCTATATTGAACTTGTGCCAATGAATTTCCCTCCTATTAAATTAAGTTTGTGATGTCTAAGACTTCTGGTTGTTGTGCCGCATGTGGATGTTCTGCTCCACCGTAAACGTGAAGTTTCATGCCTTGAGCGCGACCTAAAGTGTTTTTAGGAAGCATACCTTTAACAGAAGTTTCGACCAAACGGCGAGAATTTTTAGCACGCATTTCGCCTGCTGAGATTGATTTCAATCCACCAGGGAAGTTTGAATGACGGTAGTAAATCTTGTCAGTTGCTTTCTTACCTGTCAATTTAACTTTATCTGCATTAATTACAATTACAAAATCACCAGTGTCAATGTGTGGTGTGAATGTTGGTTTATTTTTTCCGCGTAGCATTGATGCAACAACTGTTGAAAGACGTCCTAAAGGAACATCAGTTGCGTCTACTACGTACCATTTGCGATCTACTTCGCCTGGCTTAGCCATATATGTTGTACGCACGTTTTTTTCCTCCAATTTCGATTTCGAATGTTTGACAAACACTTGAGTTTCCGGGGCTCTCGTGGGGCAAACAATACCATTTACCATAATACTTGCAAAGCCTTGCCATGTCAATGTTTTTCTCTTTGAAAACGCAAAATATTTTCATTTTCTCTAACTTCTTCTACTATACATAATCCTTTCTTTTATACAGACTTAAATGAATAAAGAAACGTATTTTCGAAAATATTTTGCATAAATATTTAAAAAGTGCTTGCTTTTTGTATTTTACGATGCTAATATGACTTCAACACATTAATTAGAATTTAATGAAAAAGCGATAAGGGAGCAATCAGGATGAAAGAAAAAGTGATTTTAGCATACTCAGGTGGTTTAGATACTTCGGTTTCAATCAAATGGCTCGTCGACGAAGGCTACGACGTGATTGCCTGCTGTTTGGACATTGGCGAAGGTCGCGACACCGAATTTATTAAAAATAAAGCATTGCAGGTTGGGGCAACAGAATCTTATGCAATTGATGCGCGCGAGGAGTTCTCGCAAGATTTTGTTTTAGTCGCATTGCAAGGCAATACATACTACGAAAATTCTTACCCGCTAGTTTCTGCTTTGTCTCGTCCGTTGATTTCAAAGAAATTAGTTGAATTGGCTCACCAAACGGGCGCAACGACAATTGCTCACGGATGTACTGGTAAAGGAAATGACCAAGTCCGTTTTGAAGTTTCCATCGCCGCTCTTGATCCGAACTTGAAGATCATTGCACCGGTCCGTGAATGGAAATGGTCCCGGGAAGAAGAAATCAACTATGCAGCCGAAAAAGGAGTACCGATTCCAGCGGATTTGGATAATCCTTATTCAATTGACCAAAACTTATGGGGACGTGCCTGCGAATGCGGCATCCTAGAAGATCCGTGGGCAACTCCGCCAGCGGGTGCCTATGCGATTACTGCTGAACTAGAGGATACACCAGATAAGCCAACGATCCTTGAGATCACGTTTGAAAAAGGGGTACCAACTGCATTAGATGGAGAAGAATTATCATTAGCTAAATTGATCATGAAGCTAAATACCATCGCAGGTGTTCATGGCATCGGCAGAATCGACCATATTGAAAATCGTCTGGTCGGCATCAAATCTCGGGAAGTTTACGAATGCCCAGGTGCAGAAGTATTGATGAAGGCCCATAAAGAATTAGAAGATTTGGTATTTGTTCGTGAGATGGCGCACTTCAAACCAGTTATCGAGCAGCAATTATGCCAAATGATCTATGATGGTCTATGGTTTAATCCAACAATGGATGCCTTGATTGCATTCTTGAAGCAATCACAAGAAGTCGTAAACGGCGTACTCCGTGTGAAATTATTCAAAGGCAATGTGATCGTTGAAGGACGTAAATCTGACAACAGCTTATACAACGAAAATTTGGCGACTTATACATCTGCCGATACGTTCGACCAAGAAGCAGCAATCGGCTTCATAAAACTATGGGGCTTGCCAACCAAAGTAAATGCTGAAGTGCAAGCTGAAAACAAACAGACCACTGTACAATAAGAAAAATTTGAAATCATGAAAGTGCAAGAGAAACCAGATGTGAGGCGGCTTTTACTTGCCGGTAAATAAGGCCGTCCGGTTTCACATCTTGCCATTGCTCATAGGAGAGTTTCTTTTCCGGTCAGGAAATAAGGAAACCAGCAATGTTTTCATCCTGAGGTATCTGAAAAGATGCCTCCTCCCTAGACTAAAAGCTACGCAGGCTCATTCAGTTCTCAAGCAATAAGAGAGCTAGCCTGCATGCTAGAAAAAGAAAAGCTGTACGACATCCGTTCAGCTAGACATTAAAAGACCGTTGCGACGGTCTTTTTTGTTAAAAATCCATAGACAAAAGTGAGGATAAAACAATGGCAAAATTATGGGGCGGACGTTTTGATGGAAAAAACGAAGCGTGGATCGATGCTTTTGGTGCTTCGATTCCCTTTGACCAGCAATTAGCAAAACAAGATATTACCGGCAGCTTAGCACATGTCAAAATGCTCGGCGAAACGGGCATCATCACAAAAGAAGAAGCGCAGCAAATCACTACGGGTCTCAATATATTAGCAGAAAAAGCCGCAAAAGATGAACTGACCTTTACGATTGAAAATGAAGACATTCATTTGAACTTGGAAAAAATGCTTCATGACGAGATTGGACCTGTCGCTGGAAAACTCCACACTGCTCGCAGTCGAAACGATCAGGTTGCGACAGATATGCATTTATATTTGAAGGAACATCTAACTGAGATTATTGAGAAAGTCCACCATTTCAGAGCGGTCTTAGTTAATAAAGCTGAAGAGCATGTCGAAACAATCATGCCCGGCTACACTCACCTGCAACATGCTCAGCCGATTTCTTTTGGACATCACTTAATGGCCTATTATGGCATGCTGACACGTGATCAGGCACGTTTGGAGGAAAGTATGAAGCGTGTGGATATCTCACCGTTAGGCTGTGCAGCTTTAGCTGGTACGACATTCCCAATTGATCGTCAGATGACCGCAGATGAGCTAGGCTTCAGCGACCTATACATGAATAGCCTTGATGGCGTCAGTGATCGTGACTTCATTTTAGAATTTTTAAGCAATAGTTCGATTTTAATGATGCACCTTTCACGTTTTTGTGAGGAAATCATATTATGGTGCAGCCATGAATTTAAATTTGTCGAACTGACCGATACCTTTTCAACGGGCAGCTCCATCATGCCTCAGAAGAAAAATCCTGACATGGCGGAATTGATTCGCGGCAAATCAGGACGAGTATTTGGTGATTTAATTGGCTTGCTCACCGTAATTAAGGGCTTACCGCTGGCTTATAACAAAGATCTGCAAGAAGATAAAGAAGGCATGTTTGATACAGTCCATACTGTAGCGACAAGCTTAGATATCATGGCCGGGATGATTGATACAATGACCGTTAACACCCAGATCATGCACGATGCGACGGAAAAAGATTTTTCAAATGCGACAGAACTAGCGGATTATTTAGCGACAAAAGGCATTCCTTTCCGCCAAGCACACGAAATTGTTGGAAAACTTGTATTAGAGTGTACGCAAAAGGGAATCTACCTGCAAGACGTCTCATTAGAAGAATATCAAGCCATCAATCCGGTGATCGAAGAAGACATCTATGATACGCTAGCTTCAAAAACAGCAGTTACTCGCCGCCATTCATTAGGCGGAACTGGTTTCGACCAAGTCAAAAAGCAAATCGAACTAGCTAAAACAGCCTTATAAAGTGTCAAAAGGACTATCCGCAATGGACAGTCCTTTTGCTTATGCCTTTGTATAAACCGAGGTTGCGGTTTCTTTTAAAACCTCATTTAATTCTATGATATTTTGTTTCCCTTGTTCAGATAACCAAGCAATTGCCTTTTCTTCGCTCTCTTTCACAAATGGTTCGACGCCATTCGCCCAGGTTGCTCTGCCGCATAATACGCCATTAAAGGTTGAACCTGACTGCTTCGCAAAACGTAACGTTTCCTGAAACAACTCGGCACTAACACCAGCGCTCAAGAAAATGAATGGCAACTCGGTTGCATCAGATTGTTCTTTAAAATACGCCGCTGCTTCTGCTTGTGTATAGCAGACTGTTTCGCCAAACCCTTCAACAAAATTCATATTTACCGGCACTTCCACTTTCAACACATCAACCTGATAACGTTCCTGTGAAAATTCCTGCATCGCGCCAATCACCTTACGTGGTTTTACTTGAGCATACTCCTGGGAAGTCGCGTCTGCGATCTCTGCATCATAAGAAACAATCTCCAAGAAAAATGGAATACCTTCTGCTGTACATTCTGAGCCGATTCGTTCCATGTACGCACGTTTTTGTTCATTGATCTCTTCTGGTTCATCCACGTCATAATAGAGTAAGAACTTACAAGCATCTGCCCCAGCCTCTTTCAAACGTCTCACTGACCAAACATTCAATACATCAGGCAAGCGCCCCGGTGTTGTCGCATCGTAGCCAGTTTTTTCATAAGCCAGAAGCAAACCGCATTCGGCGTCGCGCACCTCTGCTGCTGGCAACCCGTATTCCGGATCCAATAAGATCGCTGAAGCATAAGGCGTGAGCTGTTGAGAAACCAACTCTTTGAATTTGATTACATCATCCGTTGTCGCTTCCTTATAGTTACCGATCATTTTCTTCAAAGCGCCCCGTTGATCAATCGCCAAAGCCCCGATAACACCATTCTCATTCGTTAGCTGATCGAGATATTTTTTCTTTCCTGCACTGATTGTCTTCATTCATTTTCACCTATTTTTTCATTTAGTAGTGTCGCAATTTCCGCTTTTGATTGCGCAGCTTTTAGTTTTTCAGTCACTTCATTGCGCATCAATAATCGTGCGACCGCGGATAATAATTTCAAGTGTGTGGTCCCTGCTTCTGTGTCTGGAATAAATAGCGCAATAATAAAGTCGATCAATTGTCCATCTAAACTATTCCATTCAATTCCTTGATTTAAGGTAACAATGAGAATGCTTGGCTCGCTGATCGATTGATCTTTCGCATGGGGAATGGCAAAGCCATCCATCATTCCGGTAGTGCCTTCATTTTCTCTTTCTACTATTCTTTGATAGACTTGCTTCTCATCTGCTGAGATCCCCGTCTCTACCGCTTGATTGGCTAAAAATTCAAAGACTTCTTTTTGTGTCGCCAAAGACTGATTTAAAAATATTTTTTCTTCTTGAATGATCCCCATCATGTACTCCTTTACTTAGCCACTGCTGATTTTTCTACCTGTTCTGTCGTCTGCTTTTCTTTTTTAGCTACACTGTTCTTTTGGATGAGTCCTAAGATCACACCGCCGACAAGCGCACCAATCAAAATCGAAGCGACCCACTGAATTTTCCCTGTAACAACTGGCAACACTAAGAATCCACCATGAGGTGCAGGCACTTGAACACCAAACATATAGGTAAGAACAGCGGCAATCGAAGAACCTAGCATCATCGTAGGTAATACACGAATCGGATCTTTTGCGGCAAAAGGAATTGCCCCTTCGGTAATATGTGTAGAACCTAAGATAAAGTTAACTAATCCGGCATTACGATCATTTGTATCAAAATATTTTCCAAAGAATAATGTCGCGAAGCCTGTAATCAACGGTGGCGCGATACAAGCTGCTGACACACCGGCCATGAAAGTCGTATTGCCTTGCGCTAATAACGCCGTTCCCGTAACATACGCTGCTTTATTGACTGGTCCCCCCATATCAAAGGCACACATACAGCCGACGATTACACCAAGAATTAACGGATTAGAATTTTCAAAGCCGGCTAAGAAGCTCATCATACCTTCATTGACAGCCTTCATCGGATCAGCTAATAGCGACATGATAATACCAATTACTGCAACTCCGATCACTGGATATAAGAAGATTGCTTTTAAGCCATCCAGTTGTTTTGGTAAGCCTGCCATCACTTTTTGCAGAAGTAAGATCAAGTAACCCGCAAGAAAACCTGCCAGAATTCCGCCTAGGAACCCGGTCCCTCCATTAGTTGCGACAATTCCACCGACAAAACCGACTACTAACCCCGGTCGTTTAGCGATTCCTTCCGCGATATAAGCAGCTAAAACAGGAACCATCATCCCCATTGCTGCATCACCGACACTTTTTAGCATCGCGGCCGTCGCATTATATTGTGCATTCTCTGGATCGAAAGAATAAATTCCCCAAACAGCAAATGAGATTGCGATCAAAACACCGCCTGCCACTACGAAAGGAAGCATGTGGGAAACACCATTCATCAAATTTTTATAAATGCTGCGACCGAAACTTGTGTTAGATCCCGTCTCTTCTTCTAAAGCGTCCACTGCTTGATTCTCTGCTGCTACTGAGCCTTTTCCAGCCAAAGCATCATCAATTAAACGTTCCGCATCTTTGATTCCGGTACTAACCGACACATCAATAATTCGTTTCCCGGCAAATCGTTCTGGATGAACATCTTTGTCTGCCGCGATAATAACGGCTTCTGCATGCTTGATTTCTTCAGCAGTCAGTTCATTTTCAATCCCAATCTGACCATGGGTTTCGACTTTGATGGTCACGCCTTTTTTCTTAGCCGCTTGTTCCAATGCTTCTTGCGCCATATACGTGTGAGCAATACCTGTCGGACAACCTGTTGCTGCGATTAATTGATAATTTCCCATGTTTTTAACCCCTCTTCTTTGATTTCAATTTGTTTACTTAGTTCTTTTACATCCGAAAAATCAGTCAGCCCCTTGCGAAATGCAGTAGAACTTCCTGCGGCTAAACTTTTGCGTAACGTCTCTTCCAGCGGCTGCTCCGTTAAATAACCAGCCAAAAAGGTTCCTAATAATGTATCTCCGGCACAGGCTGTGTTGACTACTTTTCCTATTGGCGAATTCCCACGAATAATCTTAGTCTGACTGAAAAAAATTGCTCCTCCACTGCCAAGTGATAGCAGCACATTTTGCGCTCCTGCTTTTATCAATTGCTGTCCATAAAATAAATAGGCTTCTTCTGAATCAATAATTTCGCCAAACCATGAAGCTAGCTCCTCTTCGTTTGGCTTCAGTAGAAAGGGGTGGTAGGACAAACAGTCCATGATCTCCTTGTAGCTGCTATCAATGATCAGATGAACATCACGTTCTTGACAAATCCGACTAATATCGACTAATATCGTCGATTCAATCCCCCTCGGCAAACTTCCCGAGATACAGAGATAATCTTCAGCCTGCAAGTTTCTAATTTGATCCAAAAAAACTTCAACCTTTTCCTGCGGTATTTCTGGACCTTGATTGACTAATTTGTATTCCTCCTTTGTTTGATTGACTTGAGTAAACACATTGATCCGTGTCATCCCAGGAACTTCAATAAAATCAGTGCTGATCTCCTTTTCCTGTAAATAATCTTCTATATAATTCCCAGTAAACCCGGCACGAAAACCTAGTGCAGTTGTATCAACTCCCAGCATTTTTAGGATCAGTGAAACGTTGACTCCTTTTCCATTTGCTTGGATATCATCATCCTTTGTTCGGTTTACAGTAAAAGGCTCCATAGTATCTGTTTCAATAAATAGATCGATTGCTAAATTCAAGGTACAAGTGTAAATGGACATAAGTGACGACCTCCTTGATCTTATTATGAGGCAGTCATAGACGAAAAGGTTTTCATATTCTAAGCTAATGACTGAAAAGCTTTACATCTTTTAATTACTCGTGATACCTTTAACTCGTGATAATTGAAAGAAGGTTAATGAAGCAATGGATCATAAATTGAGCGAAACAGAACAATACTTTTGGGATTACATTGAAAGTCACATTCTCGATATTCCCAACTACTCGATCGTCAAACTTAGTGAACAGGCCAATGTTTCTACGGCTACGATTGTTCGCACAATGAAAAAGAAAGGCTATGAAGGATTCACTGCCTTTAAACATCATCTAAAGGAACAAGAAAATAAAAATATCAATTTCTCTTCATTAGATAAAGTCGATAAAGGGATTCGACGAGCTATTCTAAAGAATGAACAGGAAGTCGTCCGAACCATCAATATGATAGAAATTGGCAATATTGAAGATGCCATCCAAAAAATCAAATTCGCGGAACGAGTAATCATCTTTGCTCGAGGATTCTCAGAGATGATCGGACAGGAAATGATGGTGAAATTTCAATTGACGGGGAAGAACTGTCAAATGCATAACGACCCAGAGATTATCAAAAATATCAGTCGAAAACTAACCAAGCGAGATATTGTCATTTTCATTTCATTAAATGGAGAGACTAAAGAACTCGTTGTCGCCGCCAAAAATTGTTATGAGTCCGAAATCGGTTCAATTTTATTAACCGCCAACAATGCCTCCAGTCTAATGAACTATTGCGAGATTGCTTTGGTCGGCTTCAAGTCTGAAGGATCTTATTTTCCTGATTATGAAGTTCGATCGAGGCTCCCTTTACAAATCATCGCGAGAATTTTATTGGATTCCTATGCTTTACGAGTTGCGGATAGTTAATATGCAACAACATATGTTCAAATAAAATGAATTAATTTAGTAAAAAGAATTTAAGCAACAGAAAAGGCACACATCATTAATGATGTGTGCCTTTTCTGAACGAATTAAGCATCGATTTCTGGTGCTTTTCCTAAATGAGCTTGGATCATCCAAATGCGTTTTTCAGTGGCTGTTTTGAATTCGATGAAGATATCTTGTGTTGGATCATCGCCTTCTTCGCCAGTAACGTCAATCCCTTTTTGATAAAGATCAGCCAAGTAACGATAGTTCTTAACAAGAATTGCTAACCGTTCTTCCATCGTACGATCCCAGCGTCCTACTTCATCAGAAATTTTTGTATTATCTGCCATTTCGCGTAATGTTGAATAAGGTGAGCCGTCTAATGTAATCAAGCGTTCTGAAATCTCATCCAATTGATCATTTACATCATCCATAAAATCATCCATCATTGGGTGCAATGTCAAGAAGCCAGGGCCGCGCATATACCAATGAGTTTGGTGAATGACCATAGACATTTGACTTAAATCGGCAACTAATTGGTTCAATACTTCTTTGGTTTTCTCAAATTTCATTCCTTTGTACCTCCTAATTTTTACTCTAATAAAAGCATAATACAATTATGATAAAAGTACAAAGAAAATGCTGGTAAAGTGCTTTTTTTTCGTATCTTATTGAAAAAGGAGGTGAGAACAATCGTAAATTTCATTTTTGGTACAATTATTGGCTCATTTTTAGCTGTCGTTTGTGTTCGCATTCCTTGAAATGAGTCTTTGATTTATCCGCCTTCACATTGTGATCATTGCGGTCACCCGCTTCGAGCGATTGAACTGATTCCGCTACTCTCAGCTTTGAAGCAAAGATTCCATTGTACTCACTGTCAGCAAAGATTCTCTGCGCGAAGTTTTTGGTTAGAATTATTTTGCGGGATTCTCTTTGTAATTTTTTTACAGGATTTAGATTGGAAAAGCCTATGGCAAGTATTCTGGTTATTGAGCTCCCTTGTTTTAGCCGTAATCGACTGGGATCATATGATTGTCGAGATGAGAATTTTTTTGGGAACGGGAGTGATTTTATTAATTAGCGGAGCGGTTCTATTTCATCCGCATTGGTTCCAACCATTAATTGTTTGCGGAGTATTTTTCTTCAGTCAAAAAATACTCCCAGACAGTTTAGGTCTGGGAGATCTTTGGGTAATTGGATTATGGAGTTTCTTTTTATCTTGGTATGAATTGTTGCAGGTTCTATTTATCGCTTCACTCAGTGGTTTGATTTTTTTCGGTTATCAGACCTTGCGTAAAAAGATTCCTGAACAGCTGCCGTTTTTACCCTTCCTATTTATCGGCCTTCTATTATTCCTGCTAAAAAACCGTTAAGCGTTCCAATGATTACGGATAAAGCCCTTACGTCCCGAACCTTCACTGTAAGCATCGTAGTGTTCGGGATTTTTTCGATAAAAATCCTGATGATACGCTTCAGCAGGATAAAAGGTTTGAGCCGGTTCAATCGATGTTACGATTGGTTCTTTGAAACGACCACTAGCCTGTAATCGTTCCTTTGAAGCCTCTGCCACTTCTTTTTGTTCTGGAGTAGCATAAAAAATTACCGGCCGATAGGAATCTCCCCGATCCGCAAATTGACCAAAAGCATCTGTAGGATCGGTTTGCTGCCAATAGATTTCTACCAGCTGTTGATAAGAAATCACCGCTGGATCAAATGTAATCTCTACGGCTTCCGTATGGCCTGTCGTACCACTGCAAACTTCTTCATAGGTTGGATTTGGTACATGTCCGCCTGTGTAACCGGAAATAACTTGCTTGATACCAGGCATCTGGTCAAATGGTTTCACCATACACCAAAAACAGCCTCCAGCAAAAATTGCTTTTTCTTCTGCCATAAAATATGCCTCCCTTTGATCTCATCATAACCCTTTTTAGAAAAATTGAAATGAATCTGCTCAGACACTCGTAAAAAAAGAGAATGTCCCAGATTATTGAGACATTCCCATAAATAGTATTTCGCTTTTTTAATAATTATCCGTATCAATCGGATAAATTATTTTTCCGTAACCAGTATAATCATAATGCGTTCCAGCACTAATTTTATCCACACTGCTGTCATCAAAGAATAATTGATTGTCGTCATCTTTATCAAGGTTCGGTAATTTTTTCTTTGTAGGCAATCCGAGCTGCTTCTTCACGATATTTTGTTCCTCTAACAGATTATTCAATCCCAAAATTTGGAAATAAATATCACTGATCATCTCGCCCTGGCCTTCTAGCTGTGTCTGTTGGATGTTCTTTGCAGCAGGCGTGTAATCTGTTGCGATCGTCAGCATCTCACTCCAGCTCAAATCGGTCTTTACATAATCTTCCACTGCACGCAAATATTTTTTATACTTTGTGACAGAGTCAACAGAAAGAATCTTATGAATGATCTTAGATAAAATTTCTCGTTGCCTTGCCTGTCTGCCCACGTCACCTTTTGGGTCCTCGTGGCGCATCCGCACATATTCTAATGCGTGTCTGCCATCTAGAACCTGCTTTCCCTTTTTGACATGCACACCGTCCAAAGTAAAATCAATCTTGTTGTCGACCTCAATTCCGTCAACCGCATCAACTAATGTTTTTAGCCCCTTCATATTGATCTCAACATAATAATCAACAGGAACATCTAGCATTTCTTGAACACTTTCGATCGCCATCTTAGTACCACCTAGTGAATAGGCCGCATTCAATTTATCATAATAGGTATCGCCCTTCGCGACATAATTATTCTTGTCCCCTTTATACCCAACAATCTGAGTATAAATATCGCGATCCAAACTTGTCATTAGCGTTTGTTTTTTCTTAGGATTAATAGTAACTAACATCATGGAATCCGAGCGTCCTTGATAGTTCCGCCCTTTATCACCTGTGTCTGTTCCCATTAGTAAAATAGAGAATGGTTCCCCACTTTTTAAATCGACCTTAGTCGAACGTGTACTTTTATAATTAAATTTTTTAGTCATTTTATTGATTGCTTGATCAACATCATTATTCACTTTTAATAAATAGACAGTCGCCGTTCCAACAAGTAGCACGATGATTCCCACGACAATCAAGATGATTTTCTTTGCTCTGCTCATATGGCACCTCAGAAATTTTATATCCCTATATTTTTTGTCATTCTCTCATAAAATGACTTTTGGCAATAGTCTTTATACAGCGCTCTAAACGAAATTTAACATCTGTTCAACGTGAGCCTGCTTATTTGCCAGATACCTTTTTATAATAGCCTGAAAATAAAAAGGTTCTATAATATTTGGTGTTGTTACTCTTTCTGAGTGAGAACACCAAGTATTTT
>ENA-OXVJ01000196-OXVJ01000196.1-human-gut-metagenome-genome-assembly--contig:-NODE-196-length-21886-cov-25.611012_pt1 | contig 21886 bp, 16 predicted proteins | sample MGYA00249248_ERZ652692 | MGnify/ENA primary metagenome ERZ652692 (study PRJEB26925, sample SAMN05826544) | human gut metagenome | biome: ENVO:2100002; feature: ENVO:00000062; material: ENVO:00002003... | reverse complement strand
TCTCCGGCTACGCGGTGAACTTCGTCAAGCTCACCAAGGAGCAGCAGCTCGACGTCATCTCCCGTACCTTCCACCAGGGTGCCGTCGTCGACTGATGACCAACCCCGCGAACCGCGGCAATGACTAACTGAAGGGGTGGGGCACGGCTCCACCCCTTCCTTATTTCCCACAGACTTTCGCATCATTTGGAACAGGAGGACAACGATGCCCGCAACACCCACGTTCCGCACCACGACCAGGCATATGCTCAAGGAATCGAAGACCTATGCCTCGCAGACTTTGATGGGTGGCCTTTCCGGCTTTGAATCCCCAATCGGACTCGACCGACGTGACCGCCTTTCCGCCCTGAAATCCGGTGATATCGGCTTCGTCCACTCTTGGGACATCAACACCTCCGTGGATGGACCGGGCACCCGCATGACCGTGTTCATGTCCGGCTGCCCGCTGCGCTGCCAGTACTGCCAGAACCCGGACACTTGGAAGATGCGCGACGGCAAGCCCGTCTACCTTGACGCCATGATCAAGAAGGTCGATCGTTACAAGGACCTGTTCAAGGCCACGCATGGCGGTATCACCTTCTCCGGCGGCGAATCCATGATGCAGCCCGCCTTCGTCTCGCGTGTGTTCCATGCCGCCAAGGAGATGGGCGTGCACACCTGCCTCGATACGTCCGGCTTCCTCAACACGAATTACACCGACGAGATGCTCGAGGACATCGACCTGTGTCTGCTCGACGTCAAATCCGGCGACGAGGAGACCTATCACAAGGTCACCGGCGGCACCTTGCAGCCCACCATCGATTTTGGCCAGCGACTGGCCAAGGCCGGCAAGAAGATCTGGGTGCGATTTGTGCTCGTGCCGGGCCTGACCGACTCCGAAGAGAACGTCGAAAACGTGGCGAAGATCTGCGAGTCCTTCGGTGATGCCGTCGAACACATCGACGTGCTGGGATTCCACCAGCTTGGCCGCCCGAAGTGGCACGAACTGCGCATCCCATACCCGCTGGAGAACCAGAAGGGACCCAACGCCGCCACCAGCGAACGGGTGACCAACCAGTTCAAGGACCACGGCTTCACCGTGTATTAAATTGCAGGGCCGAACCGCGCGTAAATACCACGATTCGGCCCGTTCGCCCATACCCTAGAGATATGGCCGACATCTACGCATTTCCTACGGGAGAGTCCAACGACGGACGCCCCGTGCGCCCTCAGGGTGTGCCGGATGAAGTATGGGCAGCCGTCGAATCCGTCAGCACCATGAAGCGCATCCATGACGTGCGCTATCGGGAGATTCCCGTGCCTTCCACCTTGGCCGATTATGGTATCGGCGTGGAATTCGAAGCGGGAGAGCGTGCCCTCGGCGATGCCTTTTCCGCCGGTCTTGGCAGCGATGCCGAATCACGAATCGCCACAGGCTGGATCATGATGCTTTATGCTCATGAGCTGCGCATTGACTGGGATTCCAACTGGCGTTGCGTGGCGTTCGCGCGACTGCCGCTGGAAACCGCCGAAAACGATTCTCTGACCCCCGGCATGTACTGGGATGACATGTGCGACTATTTCGACGGCATCGAGCCGGATTCGGTATCCGGCACAGTCACCGTGACCCAAAACACGGCTTTTGGCTCGATGGCCGGCTCCACCAGCGCCGGGTGTGAGATTCGCGTCTCATGGACCCCGCTTGACGGGACCGGGCCGGACGGTACTATGGACGCCGGCGCACAAGTCCGCTCGTGGGCCGCATTCATCAGATCCACCATCCGTTTTGAGGAGGATGACGCCAGTTGAGTGACGTCCGTGACACCGAACCCCGACTGCTGAAAGAGCCTCGCGGGGGAGTACCCGATGTCACTTCGACGCTGGACGGCTATCATCGTGTCTGCGATGCGATGGCCGAGGCGACGGGCTCGCTGGCCGCCGACGCCGAACGGGCGTCCGGCTTCCGCTATGGACACGAGGATTGGCTGATTCAGTTCAAACGTGAGGGTGCAGGCATCGCCTTGCTTGATCCCGTCGCCCTGACCCGGGTCGGAGCTGATTGGAATGAATTCAATGACGCCGTGGGCGACGCCACGTGGATTCTGCATGATTCTCTGATGGACTTGCCCGGATTCGCCGAAATCGGGCTCAAACCCAAAGCCCTGTTCGACACGGAAATAGCGGCGCGATTGCTCGGCCTGCACCGCTTTGGTCTGGCCGCCGTCACCGAACACTACCTCGGCATCACGCTAGCCAAAGAGCATTCCGCCGCCGATTGGTCCTACCGTCCGCTGCCGCGCGACTGGCGCAACTATGCGGCGCTCGACGTGGAGGTGCTTATCGAACTTGAAACCATGATGCGTCGTGACCTGAAAGCCGCAGGCAAGGACGAGTGGGCCGCTGAAGAGTTTTCTCACGCTTTGGTTGCGGGCCTTGCCCCGCGCAAACCGCATCCGATTCCTTGGCTGCGTATCTCGCGCATCACCCAGCTGAGTCGTGATCCAAGGGGCTTGGCCATCGCCAAATCCCTATGGGAGGAGCGCGACCGACTCGCCCGGCAATACGATATTGCGCCCAGCCTGTTATTGGCCGATTCATCAATCATCGAGGCGGCGACCAACAAGCCGCACAATGCTGCCCAATTCCGCGCGCTCCGATCCCTGAACGAGCGTGTGCGCATCCATACCGGTACCGAGCAGGACAAAATGTTCGAGCGGTACGCGCCGATTCAGCGTGCGGTCAAACCGAAGGTCTGGAAGCAGGCCATCGATCGAGCCATAGCCCTGAAGCCCACCCAATGGCCTACCATGCCCGCCCCCGAACAGGACGAAAACGGTGTGGTGAACGCGCCCCGATCCATGCGGCTGTGGCAACAGCGCCATCCGGAGCGTTATGACCGTCTGCAACGGGTGCGGCGTGTGATCAACCGCATCGCCGAAGACACCCGCACGCCGGCCGAGATGATCATCAAGCCACAGATCCTACGCAACCTGTGCTGGGTGGAAGACCCGGTGGAAGTGGACGTCGAGACGTTCCTGATCGAGCAGGGCGCAAGGAACTGGCAAGTGAAACTCATTGCACCGTCCGTAAGTGGCGTTATCATGTAGAGGTTGCCTTACGGCAGAACTGTAAGAAATAACGACTTTTGAGGAGTCATTAGCGTGAAGATCAGCGTTCGTAACCTCGAGCCCACCAAGGTGAAGCTCACCGTCACTGTTGAACCGGAAGAGCTCAACCCGTATCTGGATGCGGCCCGTAAGGAAATCGCCAAGCAGGTGAACGTTCCCGGCTTCCGTAAGGGCCACGTTCCCGGCAAGATCATCGACCAGCGCATCGGTTTCGCCGCCGTCGCCGGTGAGGCCGTGAACGACGCGGTCCCGGAGCTGTACTCCAAGGCCCTGGATGAGAAGAAGATTCGTCCGATGGCTCAGCCGGAGTTCGACGTGCAGGATGTTCCGCAGTCCGCCAACGACGAGACCAAGCTGAAGTTCACCGCCACCGTCGAGCGTCGTCCTGACATCGAACTGCCGGAAATCGACGGTCTTGAGATCGCCATCTCCAAGCCGGAAGTCAAGGATGAGGACGTCGACAAGCGCCTCGAGACCTTGCGTCAGCGCTTCGGCACCTTGGTCGGCGTGGACCGCCCGGCCGCCAAGGGCGACTTCGCCAACATCGACCTGACTGCTGAGATTGACGGCGAGACCGTCGACTCCCAGGAAGGCGTGAGCTACGAGCTCGGCTCCAACACCATGCTCGACGGTCTGGACGAGGCCCTTGACGGCCTGTCCGCCGGCGAGGAGACCACCTTCGAAGGCACGCTGGAAGCCGGCGAGCACGAGGGCCAGAAGGCCACCGTGAAGGTCAAGGTCAACTCCGTCAAGGCTGAGGAACTGCCGGAGCTGAACGATGAGTTCGCTTCCGAAGCTTCCGAGTTCGACACTCTGGACGAGCTCAAGGCTGACATCCGCAAGGCTGCCGCTCAGGACGCCGAAGGTCGTCAGGCCACCGAGGCTCGCGATGCCTTCATCGCCAAGCTGCAGGAAGGCCTCGAGATCCCGGTGCCGAAGGGCGTCAAGGCCAACATGGTCGAAGAGCAGCTCAAGGGCATGACCCCGGACCCGGAGAAGGCCACCAAGGAGCAGAAGGCTCAGGCCGAGGAGACCGTGGAGAAGGATCTGCGCGATCAGATGGTGCTCGACGCTCTGGCCGAGAAGCTGGACGTTCAGGTGTCCCAGTCCGACGTGTTCAACTTCCTCGCTTCCATCGCCCAGCAGTACGGCATGGATCCGAACAACTTCATCCAGGCCATCATCAAGAATGGCCAGCTTGGCTCCGCTGTGCAGGAAGTCGGCCGTTCCAAGGGCCTGCTCGCCGGCATGCGCGCCGTCAAGTTCACCGCTGATGGCGAGGTTGTGGACCTCTCCGCCTTCCTGGGCGAGGCCGCTGAGGACGAAGAGTCCGAGTCCGTCGAGGCCGCTTCCGCTGCTGCCGCCGTGGCCGACGAACTGTCCGCCAAGGATGACGCCAAGGATGCTGAGTGAGCATAGCCTCATCGCGTTAGCATGATTGTTTGAGCCCGGAATCGTGTTTCATGGTTCCGGGCTCTTCCTATTCTGGCAAAAGGACTGTTTCTTTGGCTCCCCTCTTTGAGGGGGAGCTGTCGAGCGTAGCGAGACTGAGGGGAGTTCCCAAGGCATACTCGTTGCATAGGGTGCGGAGGTTGACATGCAGCCAACGGTTACTATCAAACGCCTTGGTTGGCTCGCTGCGGCGACCATTGTGCTCGGCGTGCTCATCGGTGTGGGAGCAGGTCTGCTGACCCTGTTGCTCTACGGCGTTGAACATGTGCTGCTCGGCTACATCGAAGGCCCAGAATTGCCTGGTCCATTCGGCGTGCCCGCTGCACGCCGTGCGATATCGGTGACCGTGGGACTCAGCATCGCAGGCATTATCTGGTATCTGCTGCGACACAAAACGACTGCGGTGCCCTCAGTCAAGAAGGCCGTGGCGGGAAAGCGAATGCCTTTCTGGCAAACCATTGCGCATGTGGTATTGCAGATTTTCATCGTCGGCTCCGGTGCCTCGATCGGCCGAGAAGTCGCCCCACGCGAACTCGGTGCCATGCTCGCGCAACGTTTCTGCGACCTGTTCCATATCGAGGGCGTTGACGGCATCGACCGGCGCATGGTGGTGGCAGTGGCTGCCGGTGCCGGTCTAGGAGGCGTCTATGACGCGCCACTGGCCGGCATGTTCTTCGCCGTCGAAATCCTGTTGGTAGATGTGACAATCGAAAAAGTTGCGTTTGGACTGGGCATGTCTGCCATTGCCGCATTCGTGGCGGTTGCGATCAAAGGGCATTGCCTGTTCTACGACATTACCGCCATGCAACCGGAATCCACGCCAACGTTAATGCTGTTCGCTCTGATCTGCGGTGCGGCATGTGGAGTGGGCGGCGCATTGTTCCGAAAAGGTTCGCAATGGGCGGAAGCGCACAAGCCAGCCGGTAAGGCTATTCTGTGGCAGATGACGCTGGCTGGTCTCATCACCGGTTTGGTGGCGATTGTTGTGCCGCAGGTGATGGGCAACGGCCGTGCCGCAGCGCAACTTGGATTCAGCACATTCATTCCTGAAACCGCCGGCACTGCTGGTGCCATGCAGTCGGCATCTTCAGCGGTCGCCTCTCCATGGAACTTGCTGACGGGCGGCGGTAATGTATCCGATTCGGCCTCTGGCGGGGGAGCGGGCTCTGGAATGGCATCGTTCTGGGCCATGCTTCAGGGTGGGAGCGGCCCTTCTGGATCCGTGATGAACGCCGGTTTCCCGCTGTCCCAGTCCAATATCTGGATGTTGCTGGGTGTGTTGGCACTCACCTTTGTTGCCAAAGCGCTGGTGACGCTGATGACCATTCGCTCCGGTGCGTCGGGCGGTGTGCTGCAGCCCGGCATCGCATTAGGTTCCACGCTGGGTGCGATGCTCGGCCTCGTATGGATACTGATGTTTCCGACCGATTCGGTAACCGCGTGTGCCTTGATCGGTGCGGCTTCGTTGCTTTCGGCCTCACAACAGGCACCGCTTATGGCCATGTGCTTGGTGATGGAGCTCTCTGAAGCGCCGATTACCTTCTTTGTGCCGGTCGGCATGGCCGTGGCCACGTCGTCACTGATATCAAAGTGGTTGCTGAGTCGTAAGTAAATACATATATTCTGGCTCCCCTCTCTGAGGGGAGCTGCCCCGGTCGAAACTCCCCTCAGCCGCCTATGGCGACAGCTCCCCTCAGAGAGGGGAGCCGAGGTAAAGAAAGCTATGTCAGAAAATACAGAAATTCGCTCGGCACTTGAATTGCTTGCCGCTGAGCCGCTCACTGAGCAGATTGACTACTATCGAAAGCCATTCATGGTGTTATGGGCCGCCATTCAGGAGGCAGCCAGCGATGTGGCCGAAGACTACGACTTACCTGCGGATATGGCCCAATTATGGGTGGCCGAACAGATGCGCCAAGTCGCCGATTCACTGGTCGATCGGCTCGCGGAAAAAGCCGTGGCCCATGGTGCCAGCAAGTCCAACGTAGCGCGAGCCGCCGGTGCCAGCCCCGCCAATGCCGCCCGTCGCTTCCCGCGTCTGGGCGACGATGCCGCCTCCCAGACCCGCCTCCTCATTGACGACGTCCTCGACACCCTCGAATAAACCGAAATCCCTACGCTGCCCGCCAAAAAGCACTCGAAAAGCCGCCTTCAGTCGCTTCAAGGCGGTAGTCTGAACAATGTTCGAGTAATTAGAAGGAGAATCAAGGTGAGCAATACCTTTGCGACCTTGCCGGTCATGGCGGGCGATGACGTCCCGGCCGGCCCCGTCGACCCGATTTTCAACCGTCTGCTCAAAGACCGCATCATCTGGATGGGTGAAGAGGTCAAGGACGATATGGCCAACCGCATCTGCGCTCAGCTGCTGATGCTGGCCGCCGAAGACCCGAAGAAGGACATCTGGCTGTACATCAACTCGCCGGGCGGCTCCATCACCGCCGGCATGGCCATCTACGACACCATGCAGCTCATCGAGCCTGACGTGGCGACCGTGGGCCTGGGCATGTGTGCTTCCATGGGCCAGTTCCTGCTGAGCTCCGGTACCAAGGGCAAGCGTTACCTGACCTCGCACGCCCGTGTGCTCATGCACCAGCCTTCCGGCGGCATCGGCGGCACCGCCACTGACGTGCGCATCAACGCCGAGCTCATCATGGACATGAAGAAGACCATGAGCGAGCTGACCGCTGAGCAGACCGGCCACACCCTCGAGGAAATCTACCGCGACAACGAATACGACCACTGGTTCACCGCCCAGGAAGCCCTCGACTATGGCTTCGTGGACAAGCTCGTGACCACGCCGGACACCATCGGCAACAACCAGCAGGGGGAGTGAGACTCATGGCAAGTGAAGAAGCAAAGTTCGCCGCCCGTGCCGACCGCTTGGCCGGCCGTCAGGGCGTAGCCGGTTTCATGCCGGCCTCCGCCCGCGCAGCCCAGCCCGCGCCGACCAACCGTTACATCATGCCGCAGTTCGTGGAGAAGACCCCGTATGGCATGAAGACCCAGGACGCCTACTCCCGCCTGTTCGAGGATCGCATCATCTTCCTCGGCGTGCAGGTGGACGACGCCTCCGCCGACGACGTGATGGCCCAGCTGCTGGTCCTCGAATCCCAAGATCCGAACCGTGACGTGATGATGTACATCAACTCACCCGGCGGTTCGATGACGGCCATGACCGCCATCTACGACACCATGCAGTACATCAAGCCCGACGTGCAGACCGTGTGCCTCGGCCAGGCCGCCTCCGCCGCCGCCATTCTGCTGGCCTCCGGCACCAAGGGCAAGCGCCTGATGCTGCCGAACGCCCGTGTGCTCATCCACCAGCCGGCCATCGACCAAGGCTTCGGCAAGGCCACGGAGATCGAGATTCAGGCCAAGGAAATGCTGCGTATGCGTGAATGGCTGGAGGAGACCCTCGCCAAGCACACCGGCCAGGACGTCGAGAAGATTCGCCGCGACATCGAAGTGGACACTTTCCTGACCGCTCCTGAAGCCAAGGAATACGGCATCGTGGACGAGGTGTTGGAACACCGCCAGTAAAACTTCCGGACATTGCAATACCCTCGGTCGGCAACGACCGGGGGTATTGTATTTCAAGGATGACAATGATAATGCGCAGCGTGGCGGTTCGACGGTGCGGCGCAGTCGGCAAAGGAGAATCATGGGACGTGTGGTGAGCTACAACGAGGACGTACCCCGTTGCACGTTCTGCGGCAAAACCGAACATCAGGTACGAAAACTGGTGGCCGGTCCCAATGCCTCCATCTGCGATGAATGCATCGCCCTGTGCGTGGACATCATCTCCGAGGAGCGTGTCAAAGATGCCGAGGTCAATTCGCTGAGCCTGCCCAAGCCCGCTCAGATCTTCGATTATCTCAACCGCTACGTCATCGGTCAGGAGAACGCCAAGCGCGCATTATCCGTAGCCGTATACAACCATTACAAGCGCGTCAACATGGAGCTTCAGGAGTCCGCTGAGCAGCTTGACGGGAATAACGGGCACAGTGGCCAGACCGGCAAACAAGCCAAGCAATCCGTTCCCACCCAGACGCGTGCTGCCCGCCGCAGCAATGACCCTTTGGCTGACGTCGAGGTCGCCAAGTCAAACATTCTGTTGCTCGGCCCCACCGGCGTGGGCAAAACCTATCTTGCGCAGGCGTTGGCCCGCGTAATGAACGTGCCGTTCGTCATCACCGACGCCACCACCCTGACCGAAGCCGGCTATGTAGGCGACGATGTGGAAACCGTGCTCCAACGTCTTCTCCAAGCCGCGGATGGCGACGTAAGCCGAGCCCAGCACGGCATCATCTACATTGACGAAATCGATAAGATCGCCCGCAAATCCGGTGAGAACACCTCCATCACCCGTGACGTGTCCGGTGAGGGCGTTCAGCAGGCGTTGCTGAAGATCTTGGAAGGAACCATCGCCTCCGTGCCGTTGGAAGGCACGCGCAAGCATAAGGAGCAGGACGTTGCGCAGATGGACACACGCGGCATCCTATTCATCTGCGGCGGTGCGTTCGTGGGGCTGACGGACATTGTTCGCAAGCGATTGGGCCGTCGAGAGACCGGCTTCGGCGCGAATTGGCACGACGCCGACATGAAAGACGAGGAATTGCTCGAACAGGTCAATGCCGATGATCTGGCCGAGTTCGGACTGTTGCCTGAGTTCATCGGACGTTTGCCGGTCACCAGTGTGCTGAAGGAACTTACCGTAGACGATCTGACGGCGATTCTCACCCAGCCAGCCAACGCGCTGATCAAGCAGTACCGTAAACTGTTCGCCGTCGACGGCGTCGATCTGCAATTCACAGAACAGGCCATTCGGGCGATTGCTGATATCGCTATCAAGCAGGGGACCGGCGCACGCGGTTTGCGTTCGATTATCGAACGTACGTTGCAGGACACGATGTTCCAGTTGCCGAGTTTGGATGATGTGAGGCAGGTGATTGTGGACAAGGCGTCCGTAGAGGGTTCCAGCACGCCCAAACTCCTGCGCGAAGCCGTGGATGTGCCGCAGGGACGTCTCAAAGTTGCGCAGTCGGTTTTGCTTGACCGAGTCCGTACACATGCGGCGTGAGGCCAGTAAATACGCCGTTGCGGTGGCGATTAGGATGGTGCGACTCGCCGCAACACGCCGAGTTGCATTCATCTGAACGGCGTGTATTATATATCGAGTTGTCTGAAAAGACAACATGCGCCAGTAGCCCAGCGGATTAGAGCAGCTGACTACGGATCAGCAGGTCGCAGGTTCGAATCCTGTCTGGCGCACAGTAAGCCTCGAAAGCGAAATGCTTCCGAGGCTTTTCCAATTGTATTGGCCCGTTTGAGTCGGCCACACAGGGGGGTAAGGTTGCCCTTCGCGACTCAGCCTGGAGCGGAACGTCCTGAGATATTCCGTACTATTACATACGGTTCATCCAAGAGAGTACAGCAAGGAGACGCGATGGCCACGACCGCCGGCACGAAGAAGGGACTTTGGTCCACCATCAGGCGAATCGCCGCCTCAGACCGTATTTCCGGACTCATCATGCTCGGCTTCGCGCTCACCGGCCTGGTGCTCGCGAACCTGCCCGCCACCGCGCATGCGTTCGAGACCGTAGCGGAAACGCATCTGTTCATCCCCTACACCAATCTCGACCTGCCGATTGGCCATTGGGCCCAGGATGGTCTGCTTACCATCTTCTTCCTGACCGTGGGCCTCGAACTGAAGCAGGAACTCACCACCGGCTCGCTCGCCAATCCGAAAGCGGCCGCCGTGCCGATGCTGTGCGCGGTGGGCGGCATGATCGCCCCGCCCATCCTGTTCCTGGCCGTCACGGCATTGTTCTCTCAGATCGGGCCTGGTGAACCCGGCACGCTGATTCTGACCACCACCGGCAGCAGCATCCCGTTCTCGGAGATGTCGCACGGCTGGGCAGTGCCCACCGCCACGGATATCGCGTTCTCACTGGCCGTGCTCGCCCTGTTTGCCAAGGCCCTGCCCGGTTCGATCCGCGCGTTCCTGATGACGCTTGCCACCGTCGATGACTTGCTGGCCATTATTCTGATCGCCGTATTCTTCTCCTCGATCAACGCCTGGTATTGGTTCATCGGCATCGCCGTATGCGCCGCCATCTGGGCATACCTCGTACGACTGAAAAAAGTGCCGTGGATCGCGGTCGGCATCGTCGGCGTCCTCGCTTGGATCATGATGTTCGAGGCAGGCGTGCACCCCACACTGGCCGGCGTGCTGGTTGGCCTGCTGACCCCCTCCCGTGAAATGCACGGCGAACTCTCACCGCGTGCCGAACGCTATGCCAACAAGCTTCAGCCATTCTCCGCACTGCTGGCCCTGCCCATCTTCGCCCTGTTCGCCACCGGCGTGCACTTCGAGTCGATGAGCCCGCTGTTGCTGGCTTCGCCGTTGGTTATCGCACTGATTGTGGCTTTGGTGGTCGGCAAACCTTTGGGCATCATCACCACCGCATGGCTGGCCACGCATGTGGGCGGGCTCAAGATGGCCAAGGGGCTGCGCGTGCGCGACATGATTCCCGCTGCCGTCGCCTGCGGCATTGGCTTCACTGTGTCCTTCCTCATCGCCTCGCTGGCGTACAAGAATGCGGAACTTTCCGCTGAGGCGCGCTTCGGCGTGCTGGTGGCCTCCCTGATCGCCGCCGCGATTTCCGGTGTGCTGCTGAGCCGTCAGTCCAAGAGATTCGAGAAGGCCGCAGCCGCAGCAGCGGCCGATGCGGAGGATGACGAATCGATTGATGGCGATGGCGCTGGTCAGACCGGTCGCACCACAAAGTCCACCACGCCCACGGAACACCCCGGCACCCTCGCCGACGGCACCGCCAGTGTGGAGATTGACTTCCGCCACTGATGGCTTAGACGATCCCTACTCCATTGTTGGCCTTGTTTCGTGAAAACCGTACGCTGAGGCGCGCTCACCGTACGTTCTTCACGAGATGAGGCCTTATTTCGTGAAAACCGTACGCTGAGACGCGCTCAGTGTACGTTCTTCACGAGATGAGGCCTTATTTCGCGGAAAACGTACGCTCAGTGTCACTCACCGTACGTTCTTCACGAAGTCAAGGATGATTTCGCGGAAAACGTACGCAGAGCTTCAGGCGCTAGAATGCGAAGAGTCGATAGCGCCGTACAGGAGGACATTGGATGGCAAAGAAGCAGAAGAAATCCAAGAAGAACGACGGCAAAAAGGCCGCTGAAGCAAAGAATCTAGCCGAGGCCGCATCCAAGTCCGCAGTCGTGGACGATATGGAACCATTGGAAGCCACAGCCGCGAATGATGCGGCGGCGTTGGAGGCTGAGACGGCAACTGAGGCTGCGGCCACACCGGTGAACCCGGTCGATCTGGAGGACGCCTCGCCGCTGGGCGACACCTATCATCGCGGCCCGGTGATTCTACGCGGCCAGATGATTCCCTCGGACAACACCACCGCCAACCTGCTGAAATCCGATCAGGACACCGACTGGCTGCACATGGACCCATGGCGTGTGCTGCGCATCCAATCGGAATTCGTGGACGGTTTCGGGGCGCTCGCCGAGCTCGGACCTGCGGTCTCTATTTTCGGCTCCGCACGCACCCAGCGCACCGAATCGATCTACAAGGCAGCACGGCGCATGGGTAGCCAGATAGCCAAGCGCAACATCGCCGTCATCACCGGCGGTGGTCCCGGCATCATGGAAGCCGCGAATAGGGGAGCGGCACTGGCCGGCGGCAAATCGGTGGGACTTGGCATCGAATTGCCGCACGAGCAGGGGTTGAACCAGTGGGTGAACCTCGGCATGAGCTTCCGGTACTTCTTTGTGCGGAAAACCATGTTCATCAAGTATTCCTCCGGCGTGATCGTATGCCCGGGAGGCTTCGGCACACTGGATGAGATGTTCGAATTATTGACCTTGGTCCAGACCCACAAGGTGGCGAATATTCCGGTGGTGCTCTACGGCAAGGAATACTGGCAGGGGCTCTTTGACTGGCTCAACGGTCCGGTGGCCGAGCATGGCATGATCTCGACGATCGACCCGAAACTGGTCACCGTAACCGATGACGCCGACGAAGCCGTGGACGTGGCCGTCAGCGCAATTGTGAGGTAAGCGAGATAGAGTGGCTCCCCTCTCCGAGGGGAGCCAAGGACAGAGTTACTTTTTGTAGGCGATGAGCAGGCCGGTGCCGTCAGGGGTGAGCGTGGACTCGAAACCTTCGTCATCTTCGACGGTGGTGAGCAGCTCACGCATGGCGATGGCCTTGTCGCTGCGGTCGGCCGGATTGATCACGCCGCCCTGACCGTCCTCCAACGCCAGCACATCGGTGAACACGATCACGCCGTGCACGCGCAGCAGACGGGAGGCCTGGGCGAACGTGGCGGCATAGTTCTCGGCGTCGCCCGCCACCACGATCAGATCGTAATCATTGGCGTTGAGGCGCGGCAGAAACACGCTGGCCGGGGCGTTCACCGCACGCAACGTGGTGTCGGTCTCGTCCTGCAGCTCGGCGAACGCCTTGCGAATCAGCGCGATGCCCTGGGCGGTGGAATCGACCGCAGTCAGCAGGCCCTTGTTATCCAGTGCATGGGCGAGCTGCAAGGTCTCCACCAGCGAGCCGGTGCCCACGGCAATCACCGAAGCGGCGCCGGTGATGCGCACCAGCATGCCCAGCAGACGGGCCTGCGCCGCCGAACCCTGCAACTGGCCGGACTCGTCGGCGGCCGTACGGGTGTCGGTCAACGCATCGGATTCACGTTCGCGCGCGTGTTCCTCGGTGAATTCCCATGCCTTGGCGAGGTTGGTGTACTGCGTTCTGTCCATAATTCGTTCTTTCATGTCTTCTCTCGTGCGGGCACCCAGCGGATGCATCGACGCATGTGCTTAGGCGATCGCCGCAGCCAGCCGCGGCGCGGCTTAGCGCTCGCGGACCTTAGCCACGATCTGCCACATCTCCTCGCCCACATCGATGCCGCGCGGGCAGTGGCGGGAGCAGGCGCGCACGGACTGGCAGGCGGCCACGCCGTCGGCGGTGTCGATGGCATCCATACGCTCCATGGCCTTGGTGTCGCGCGAATCGTTGACGAAACGGGAGGCCCAAATCAGCGCGGCCGGGCCGATGAAGGCGTCGCCGCCGGCGTACACCGGGCAGGCGCCTTCGCACACGCCGCAGGCGATGCAGTTGCTCAGCAGCTCGTATTTGGCGAGTTGTTCGGGGTTCTGCAGGTATTCGAACACGTCCACCTTGCCTTCGGCGGTGGTGGCGAGCACGCCGTCCGCCTGAAGATACGGGGTGAGCTTCCTGATCTGGTTGAGCATAGGGTCGATGTCGGCGATGAGGTCGCGCTGCGGCGGGAAGCCGGGCAGGGACGCCAGTTCGATGACTCCCAGCGAACCGTTTGCGGCTGAGTTCTGGGCGGCCGCCGCGTTTGCGACGTTTTCCGCGGAATCGTCGGATTCCTCAGCCTCGGTGCCGGTGTGTCGGAACCCTTCGTCATCGACTTCGGGCATGGCGCCGGGTTGCTTGGCCCAATCGCGGATGGTGGCTGTGCACAGCAGGGTGGGGGTGCCGTTGATGGCCACGGCGTCCGAACCGCACATGCCATGACCGCACGAATAACGGAAGGCCAGCGTCGGGTCGACGGTGCGTTTGATGGTCAGCAGACAATCCAACACAGTATCCGAAGGGCGCGCGGGAATCGTGTACTCCTGCACCCACTGCTTGCCGCGCGGACGACGGCGCGCCGCCGAATCCGAGCCGCCGCCGAACGGGGAGCCTTTCTTGGCAAACGGGCTGCCACCGCGTGCACGTTCGGCACGCTCGGGTCGCGGCGTGAAACGATGCACTTGCAGGGTAACCGTCGTGTTGCTCGCCTCAGCCATGTTCTGCCTCCATGAAACAGTGGGATGTCAAGTCCAATATTAGCCAACCTATTGTGCCACAAGCCCTAGGCGGCTTGGGTATTACCACCAGCGGATCAGTACTCGCGCTTCTTGGGCGGATAGTCGGTGATGTGCACCGGCTTGAAACTTACCGAACCATCATCGGCGACCATCGAGTGAGCAAGGAAATGCTCATCGTCGCGTTCGGGGAAATCAAGGCGTTGCATGGATCCGCGAGATTCCTGACGGGATTCGGAAGCGTGCAGCATGACCTCGGCCAGTTCGATCAGATGACGGACTTCCCAGATGGCGGTGACCTCCTGATTGAAAGCGGCGGTCTTGTCATGGGCCCGCAAGGTATCGGCAACCGGTGTGATGTCACCGTTGATCTGGGTCAACGCCGTATCGATGGTCTGAGCGGTGCAACGTACGGCCAGAGCCTGCTCCATCACTGATCCGAGTTGGGCCATGAGCTGATAAGGATTGGCGGTGGGCACTCCATCGTCTGAATCATCTATTGGCCCGGCGAGCAGTTCGTCAAGCTCCGCTTTGCGAGAATCGGCAGCCTGATCGGCGGCATCGGTCAGCATGTCATCGGCCGAATCATCGGCCATGGGGGAGTCAACCGGGTTCTCGGCGATGCGTGCGGCCATCGTCTGACCAGCGCGTGTGCCGAACAGGCAGGCGTCGAGCAGAGAATTGCCGCCCAGACGATTCGCACCATGTACGGAGACACAAGAGCATTCGCCAGCGGCGAACAGTCCATCGACTACCTGCACGGCACCGTCGGCCCAACGGTACACCTCGCCGTCGGTGGTGATGGGGATGCCGCCCATCGTGTAGTGTGCAGTGGGCTTGATGGGTACTAGGTCCTTGGCCGGATCGAGGTTCGCGTACTGCTCGATGGTTTCGACCACCTGCGGCAGCACTTCCTTCATACGTTCGGGGTCGATGCCGGTCATATCCAGCCAGACGCAGTCCTTCGGACCATCCGGGTCCTTCGGGTCGGCGACGCCGCGACCGGCGTCGATCTCCGCCATGATGGAGCGGGAGACCACGTCTCGTGCGGCCAGATCCTTATGCTCCGGAGCGTAGCGTTCCATAAACGGCTCACCGTCGGCGTTCCTCAGAATGCCGCCCTCGGCGCGGGCCGCCTCGGACAGCAGGATGCCGGTGTGCGCGAGCCCGGTGGGGTGGAACTGCACAAATTCGATGTCCTCCAGCTGCAGACCGGCGGCCAAGGTCAAGGCCATGCCGTCGCCGGTCAGATCCCAGGAATTTGACGTGGTGTGGAACAGTCGGCCCGCGCCACCGGTGGCAAGCAGCACGTTGCGCGCGTGGATGGCCTGAATCTTGCCCGAATGCGTGTCAAAGGCCACGATGCCGGCCGCCTGCTTGCCGTCGTCGGCGAGCACCAGGTCGGTCACATACCATTCCTCGGCGAACTCGACGCCGGCGGCCACGCACTGCTGCCACAAGGCGTGCAGAATCTGGTGGCCGATGCGGTCGGCCGCATAGGCGGCGCGCTTGACCGGGGCGCCGCCGAACTCGCGCGTGTGGCCGCCGAACCGGCGCTGGGCGATATGCCCGTCCTCGGTACGGGAGAAGGCCACGCCCTGACGCTCCAGGTTGATCACGGTCTGCGGCGCGTATTCGGCGAGCAGTTTGGCCGCATCCTGGTCCACCAGCCAGTCGCCGCCCTTGATGGTGTCGTAGTAATGCCAGTGCCAGTCATCGGACTCCACATTGCCCAGGCTCGCGGCGATGCCGCCCTCGGCTGAACCGGTGTGCGAACGCAGCGGCTGCAGTTTGGAGACCACGAGGATCTTCGGGTCCACGCCTTGTTCCTTGAGCTCGGTGATCTCGGGGGAGCGCAGCAGTCCCAACGCCGCCGACAGGCCGGCCGCTCCGGCGCCGACGATCACCGCATCATACATATCTTCCAAACGTTTCGGACTCATGGGTTCGATTCTCGCACACCCGCCGAACAGCCTTCGAGCCGTGTCATGGAAGCCGATTAGCCGACACGGCTGCTCAGCTTGAGTATGCCGGCATCCCGCTCGATCACTCCCTTCAGCTCCAATGCGCCGAGTAGCTCAAGTATGGTGCCGATATTGGGAATCTCGTCGGGTACCGTCTCTCGCGCCACACGCAATAGTGCGTCCGGGGTGACGATGAGATGTCGTTTACGGCATTCACGAATCAATGCCACTAATGTGCGTTCCATTTCCGGCAGCTTGGCGATAATGATACGTTGTTGGGCTTCCTTCTCGGGATCGGGCTTCGGCTTGACACGAAGATCCGGCATCTGATGCGACGAGGGAAGCTCTTCACCCTTGCTTTTGTCGTTACCGGAATCGGCAGTTGCGCTCGCCGGCCCATCCTTGGATTGAGTGCGCGTAGGCTGAGTATGCTTGGTCTTCGAACGTTTCGAATGACCTGAATCTTGTGACGACTCCTGTGACGCCGATGATTCCGAGGATGCTGGCGATAACGGAGTCGTTGCCGGCACTTCCATGGCCTCCTCGTTTTCGGACGAGTCCTGACCTGTGGATTTCGATATGCCTGGGCATGCTGCCATAACGGGCTTATGCCGTTCATGGCATATATCCTCGGTGGATGTGGCGGCACACAGAATCATCGCTCGGTGGTCGCCGATCATCTTATTGCACCCGGCGTTGCAAGGCTGATTGATGTCACCGGGAACCGCATACACTTCGCGCAGCAATTCGCATGCCCATCCCGCGGTGTTGAGCGCTCCGGAACGCAACCGGGCTTGCGTCACAATCAATGTGGAAGACATGGCCGCGATAATGCGGTTGCGAAGCAGAAAACGACGGGCTTCGGGAATCGTCCCGGGGCACAGTTCACTGATCAGTGCACCACCCTGCGCCTCGATGCGTTCGAACAGCGTGCGGTTACGCATCGGTCCGATATGGTTGAGCCCGCCGGCGAATACGGCAACGGTTTTGCCCACATTGGCGGGCATTCTGCCGTGCAGCGCATTCAACGCTCCCCAATGTGCCGCCGCATCCGTGCCCATCGCGCCTCCGGACACGACCAGATGCCCGGCAACGGCTGCCTGTTCGGCTACGGTGTGTGCCACATACCGGCCATATTCGGTCACGTCCCGTGAACCGACGATGCCGACCGGTTTGGCGCAACTGGTCAATGCGCGTGGATCGCCTTTGATCCACAAACACAGCGGTGGCGCCCAATCGGAGCGAATGGACAGGTCGGCCAACTGCGAGGGCCAACATGGATGGCCAGGGCCGATAATCCATTGCGTGCCATCCATAGTGAACCAGTCGGCCAGTTGGATGATGTCTTGCGAGGGCAGGTCCATCATGCGGTTATGCCAGCAGGCCAGTGCATTGCGGAAGGAGCGCATCGCGTTCGCCGACGCCTTGCGGCCCCATCGAGTGAGGCCGTCCACGAACATGCGGTCAATACGTGACAGCGCCGGGCCGCAGATTTCAGATGGCTGGCTTGGATGGGATTGCGCCAACGCATGCCAGAGGGATTCGGCGTTTTCCGCGCCTTTGAGCGTGGCGTACATCATCACATCCGCGCCATCAAGACAGAACGTGAGCGCGGCACGATACAACGTATCCGTGGGAGGTACGGGAATAGTGCGCGAAACGGCGAGACTCGTATCGGTGTGATCCACACTTCCTGCGGTGCCGCCAGATTGCCGGATATCAGTAGCGTTACTCATGTCATCCTCGTTCTCATTTCGATGCCCTGATGGACGTCCTGTTCAGTGGGGGATACGCGGCCGGCCAGATCGGCGAGCGTCCAAGACAGACGCATGGCGCGATCAGCCCCGCGCAATGTGAGTTGATGATTGGACAGGGCCCGATTGACCAATTCCATCGCTTTCAGCGATGTATTGGCGTGCAGCCATTTGCCCGAAGCTTGCGCGTTGCACACCCATCCATACTGTCTGAACCGGTCTTTGGCCACTTGACGGGCACGAATCACACGAGCTTGTATCCCGGCACTGGACTCGCCGATTGGCTCGCTTTGCGCGGCAATGCGCGAGACTGGTGGCACCGCCATCTGAATATCCACACGATCCAGTATCGGTCCGGACAATCGCGAGAAATAACGTATACGGTCTTTTTCCCGGCAAGCGCAACGTTCGCCGGTGCCGTAATAGTATCCGCACGGACAGGGGTTGGCCGCCATGATGAGTTGGAATGAGGCCGGGTAGTAGGTGCTGCCTTTTGAACGGGAAAGCGCCACATACCCGGATTCCAATGGTTCGCGCAACGTCTGCAGGGCGCGTGCGCTGAATTCCGGTGCCTCGTCCAGAAACAGAATGCCTCGATGCGCGCGTGTGATTGCGCCGGGAACGGCGATGCCGCTGCCACCACCCACCAAGGCCGCCGTGCTGGCGGTGTGGTGCGGTGCCTCGAACGGCGGCATGTCGGTGATGCCGTACTGAGGCAGTATGCCGCACAGCGATCGAATCGATGCCACCTCCAGCTGTTCCGCCTCGTTCAACGGGCACATGATGCCGGGCATACGTGAGGCCAACATGGTTTTGCCGCTGCCTGGCGGGCCGGTCATGATGAGATTATGCCCGCCTGCCGCCGCCACTTGCAGTGCCCATTTGGCATGCTCCTGACCCAGAACCTCGTTCATATCGCCACAATCGTTGGGATGACTTGTGGGCGATTGATCCGTGGTGGTCTCGTCGGTAACCGGTGTATCGGGAATCGTATAGGTGGCATCGCCGCCCATCAGTTCGATGAGCTCACCCACATGCCTCACGCCCACTACATCCAGTCCATCCACCATCGAAGCCTCGTCAAGATTGCGATGGGGAACAATCATTTTGCGCACGCCACGTTCCTCGGCATGCAGCATGATCGGGAGCAGCCCATGAATCGGCAGCACCGAGCCGTCAAGATTCACTTCGCCGAGCACAATGGTATCTTCTAGGCAATCATGCCCTATGGCACCCGCCGCACATAGGACGCTGGCCGCGATGGCCAGATCATGCGACGAACCGCGTTTGGGCATGGCCGCAGGGCTCATGTTCACGGTCACACGGGTTTGCGGCCAACCGAATCCAGTGGCTTGACACGCTGATTTCACGCGCTCGCGGGCTTCGGACAACGATGCATCCGGCAATCCGATGATGCTGAAGTATGGCAAGCCAGGGCTGATGAAAGCCTGCACTTGGACGATGAAGGCCTTAAGGCCGATCAGTCCGACTGAGAGGGTGCTGCCGATAGCCATGTCTACTCCTTTCACAATGTGTTTCGCAACGTGGCTGTTTTTTTTGGGGGGGGGCTTCAGAAGGCATTTTCAATGTGATGCACGAGCGGCCTGCCCACCCGAAGCACGATGGTGACGACATCGAAACGGACCGCCGAATGCGGCACCCGATTACGCCGGTCAAGTAGCCAATCGCAGGCGGCTTTCCTGAGATTGTGCTGTTTCGCCGGCGTAATGGCCTCTTGCGGATATCCGTAATGCATGGACCGGCGTGATTTCACTTCGACGAACACCACCGTGTACTCGGGATTGAGCATCACGATGTCCAATTCGCCGTAACGGGTATGCCAATTGCGGCTCAAGGTCGTCCAACCGTGTTCCTCCAGCCACGCGGCGGCATACTGCTCGCCGAGCGCGCCGAACTGTTTGGGCGTCAGATTGCGGTCGCCCATCGTGGCCGCAATCCGTTCCGAAGGCAGCATTGCCTGCGGATCAGGTGAAGCCAGCATGGGCTGGTGAAAGGCAAGACCGGCGTCGATGCCGGACTTCGTCGTCGGCTGAGTAGGTGGTAAAGCGTTCATGATTCCACTGTGCGGGTTACTTATGTAAGAGCACAAGCGCAACCGGCAAATGTGGATACTATGACGCGGTTTGGCGTGTTGTGGATAACGTGTGGATGAAAACTCGGTTATCCACCATTAGTTCAGAAGGTTTACCAAGGCTCACCAGTCGACTTCCCTGTGACGAAAAAACAACCCATCGGATTGTTCGCTGAATACGTCAGACCCAGTGAGCGGAGAGGGGAGCCAAGGTGCGGTCACTTCACCAAATCGGTGAGTTCGCCAAGGTTCAGTTCGAAACTGACGCCACGATCCTCGAAATGCGGCTGGTTACGGGTGCTGACCATGGCGTGACGCACGAACTCACCGGCGATTTCGGCCGACTCGGCCAGGCCGCGGCCGGCCATCACCGCGCCGCACAGGGCAGAGGCGAAGGCGTCACCCGTGCCATGAATCATGTATGGCAACTTCTCATGAGCCAGCTCGATCTTGCCGGCAACACCGGTGGAAGCGCTGGCCACATAGTTGACGATTTTGCCATCGCCATGGTCAATGCCCTTCAGCACCACGTTCTTGGCACCCAACTCCAGCAGAGCACCAAGCAGCTCGTTAACCGTGGCCTCATCAATATCCTGGCCAGGATAGTCACGCTTGGTGAGAATGCTCGCTTCGGTGAGGTTCGGCATCAACACGTCGGCACCATCGGCCAGCGCGCCCATTGCCTCGCACAGCTCCGGTGTGTACGTGGGGTACATTTCGCCGGCGTCTCCCATCACCGGGTCAACCAGACGCAGCGCGTTCGGATATTCGCGGTAGAGACGCTGAATGATCGCCACCTGATCGGGGGAGCCGAGGAAGCCTGAATACACGCCATCCAGCTCCACGTCTTCCTTCTGCCAGGCATCCAAGTAACCGGAGAGAATATCCGTGGTGTCATGGAACGTGAACACTGCATAGCGTGTGTGCGCCGAGAACAGGGCGGTCGGCACCGGGCACACATCGCAGCCGGCGGCCGAGAGAATCGGAATCGCGGCGGTCAGCGAGCACTTGCCGTAGCCGCACATGTCGTGCACGGCGGCCACGCGCGGAATATAGTTCGGATCACGGTCATACAGAGTTACATCGGTCATGTCTGTTCGAATCCCTTCACCATGTTGGCGGAATAATTCATTGGCGATGTTTGACTGTAGTCGTTCGTCATGTAAACCATGTAACCGGGCGGCAGAAAAATGAAACAGACGTCATCACCGAGCGGGCAAACCGTCTTGGTGACGGGTGGAACAAGCAATCATCACGGACACTTGAGCCATGCGCGAAAGGCATGGCAGCGATATCACCGTGACCGCAGTCGACCTTGAAAGCGCATGCGTGCGGCCCGGCGTGTCGCGATAATTTCAACGACTTTTTCGTGACTTCTGACAGTCGCTCACGTCAATGATTCCAAGGCTTTATAAACCCTTATAGGCAAGTCCGATAACGTTCAGCTTGCGCCGCGCGGCCCAAGCGTCGTAACTTCATAACCAACACCTCGCCAACCGCCCGAACACGGCAGGCGGGTGGCAAGGAAAAATCCTCGCGACCTAGCACAACCAAGGAGAATACCATGGCCGAGAACAACAAGAAGTACCGTTTTGAAACCCTGCAGCTGCACGTCGGCCAGGAGCAGGCC
>ENA-OXVJ01000186-OXVJ01000186.1-human-gut-metagenome-genome-assembly--contig:-NODE-186-length-23173-cov-22.482827_pt1 | contig 23173 bp, 14 predicted proteins | sample MGYA00249248_ERZ652692 | MGnify/ENA primary metagenome ERZ652692 (study PRJEB26925, sample SAMN05826544) | human gut metagenome | biome: ENVO:2100002; feature: ENVO:00000062; material: ENVO:00002003... | reverse complement strand
TGAGCGACTACCCGCGCCTCAAGCGCTTCATCCTGCGCAAGCTGGCGCAGGGCGGTCAGAAGGCCAAGCACAGCTTCATCATGCGCGCCAGCAAGGCCCAGGTGGATATGCTCGACGAGTACTGATCGTCTTTTGCGGTTGAACCTTCGGGTTGCCCTACGGCCTGTCAGCGAGAACGCAGCACGTCCAAAATTATGCGTTTCACGAGGCATTTTAGGTGGAGCCCGTTTGCTGCAAAACGGGCTCCACGCCTTTTCGGGGCAGGGCTCTCGACGGTTCAAACGCATATAAAAGGTTACAGGTTTACCTCGTATTGCCGTTTTTGCGGTATGATAACCTCAGGTTAAGGCGTTTTCCGACTATCGAAAGGGGCTTCTTTTGGAGCACCAGATACGCCGACAGCTTGCGTGTACTTCTAACGAAGCTGCTAATTTCTTAGGGGATTACCATGGGATCTAACGACCAACGTTCCACTATCAGAAAAGTAGCCGTTTCATCGTTCCTTGGGAACTTCATCGAATGGTTCGACTACGCAACCTATTCGTACTTCGCAGTGGTCATCGCCAACGTGTTCTTCCCTGGCGACGACCCGGCGCTTGCGCTCATGCAGACGTTCGCGGTGTTCGCGCTTTCGTTCCTGCTGCGCCCCATCGGCGCCATCTTCTGGGGCAGCATGGGCGACAAGAAGGGCCGCAAGTGGGCCCTGTCCACGTCCATCTTCCTGATGACCGGCGCTACCTTCTGCATCGGCTTGCTGCCGGGCTACCTGGCCATCGGCCTCGCCGCCCCCATCTTGCTGCTGCTGCTCCGCATGATCCAGGGTTTCTCGGCTTCCGGCGAGTATGCCGGCGCTGCTACGTTCCTGGCTGAGTACGCTCCCTCGGACAAGCGCGGCGTGTACTGCTCGCTCGTGCCTGCTTCGACGGCCGTGGGCCTGTTGGTGGGCTCTACGTTCGCCACGGTCATGTACACGATCCTGCCTGACGCAGCCGTGAACGAGTGGGGCTGGCGCATCCCGTTCCTGTTGGCAGGACCGCTGGGTCTCGTCGCTCACTACATTCGTACCAAGCTGGAGGATTCGCCGACGTATCAGGAGATGCAGGCTGCTATCTCCAAGACCGACGACTCGAATCATCCTATCCGCGACCTGTTCCGTCATCACACGAAGGAGCTCATCATCTCCTTCGGTGCCGCCATGCTGAACGCGGTGGGCTTCTACGTGGTTCTCACGTACTTGCCGGTCTACCTGGAGACGGTGGTCATGATGCCGGCGAACGAATCGTCGCTGATCACCACTATCTGCCTGGTCGCGTACGTGGCGTTCATCTTCGGCATGGGGCATCTGTCCGATAAGTTCGGGCGCAAGAAGATGCTCATCATCGCCTGTGTGTCGTTCATCGTGCTGACGGTGCCGGCGTTCATGCTGTTGAACACCGCGCAGTTCTTCACGGTGCTGGCCGTCGAGCTGGTGCTGTGCCTGGCGCTTACCATCAACGACGGTACGCTGTCCAGCTATCTGACCGAGACGTTCCCGACGGCGGTGCGCTACACCGGCTTCGCCCTGTCGTTCAACTTGGCGAACGCCCTGTTCGGCGGTTCCGCCTCGTTCATCTCGACTGCTCTGATCGCCGCTACCGGCTCCGGTCTCGCGCCTGCCTGGTACATGGTCGGCGTGTCTTGTGTCGCGCTGGTGGCGATGATACTATCGCACGAACATACGGGTAAGGATCTGTCCGAAGTGTAAGGCCCTGCGGTCTGCACGACGATAGTGCTGATACAAACGGGCGCCGTCCAGACCTGCTGGTCCGGACGGCGTTCGCTCATGAGACGGCGTGCTCGCGCCGCCCGTACAATGGAGGACGAATGGCTGAAACATCGCAGACGCCGAAGTCTTTGAAAGCTCAGATCACGCGCACGTCGCTCGTGCTGGCCGCGGCGGCGTTGTTGCGCGAGCAGGGGCCGAAAGCCGTGACGTATCGCAAGGTGGCGAAGTGGGCCGGTGCGGCCTCGTCATCGGTCGGATATTACTTCGACTCGGTGACGCAGTTGCTGCACGAGGCCGGTCGCTACAATATTCAGCTGTGGGCCGAGCGTGCAGAGAAAGCGGCATCGGCTGCCGAAGGCCTTGAGCCTGAAGAGTGTCGTCGTCATGTAATCGACCTGCTCATTCGCGCCTGCTTGCCCGATGAATCGGTGGTGCCTTCGGCTCACTACGGGCAGCTGATTGCCGCGGCCGAATCGGACGTGGTCACCGAGGCTTACCAGAAGGGCCGCGTTTCGCTCGATGCCGCCATCGAGCGCATCCTTGCACGCGCAAAGATCGATATGCCGCCACGTATGGTGGGCACCGTGGTAGACGGCGCGGCAGTGGCCGCCATTTCCGAGGGGTACGACGTGCGCAAGTTCGCGTCCGATATCCTGCGCGATGCCGTCGAAGTCTACATCAAGGCATCTGAAGCTTAACGCTTGTAGCGCGCCTCAGTAATCCAGCAACTCACGTTTCGGCGACGGGAGGGTGAACGCCCTCCCGTCGCCGTTCTTCTTTCCAGCCTGAATGGTAGAACGGATGCAAGAAACGCATCGATTGCGATGTCGCGCCGCTGTGTTCGCGAGCGGCGCGACATCGCGTCCTAGGTGAGGAAAGGAGTTGAGGCAGCATGAGCGATACTCGTCGCGCACCGGAGGCGTCTTCGGCTGACGTGGGCCCGGTGGGCTCGGTGAGCCGGCCGTCGTTCAAACGCACGTTGACGTTCTTCGGATTCTTCGCCATCACGGCTTCCATGGTGATGACGGTATACGAGTACCCGTCGTTTGCGTCGTCGGGATTCCAGCTGGTGTTCTTCCTGATCATCGGCGGCATCCTGTGGTTCTTGCCCGTGGCGCTGTGCGCTGCGGAAATGGCCACGGTGAAAGGATGGGAATCGGGCGGCATTTTCGCCTGGGTGGGCAATACGCTGGGCAGACGGTGGGGTTTCGCCGCGCTGTTCTTCCAGTGGTTCCAGATCACGGTTGGGTTCGTCACCATGGCGTTCTTCATCCTGGCGGCGCTGGCCTACGTGTTCAGGTGGGACGCGCTGTACAACAACCCGCTGGTGATGTTCTTCGGCGTGGCGGCCATCGTGTGGCTGCTCACGCTCACGCAGCTGGGCGGCACGAAGTACACGGCGCGCATCTCGAAGGTGGGCTTCGTGGGCGGCATCATCGTGCCCGTGCTAGTGCTGCTGGTGGGCTTGGTGATCTACTTCGCCACGGGCGGCGTCTCGCAGATCAAGATGGACGCGGCCACGTTCGTGCCCGACTTCGGCAAGGTGGACACGCTGGTCATATTCGCGTCGTTCATCCTGGCGTACATGGGCGTGGAGGCTTCCGCTTCGCACGTGAACGAGCTGAAGAACCCGAACCGCAACTACCCGCTGGCCATGATCGTGCTGGCTATCCTCACCATCGCGCTGGACGCGCTGGGCGGCTTGGCCGTGGCTACGACGCTGCCGGCGTCGGTTCTGGACGGCAACCTGTCGTTCGGCGTGATCGAGGCGTTCCGCGCCATCTTCGTGCAGCACATCGGCCCGTCTATGAGCTGGATCGTGTTCGTGGTGGCGCTGTTGCTGGCGCTGGGCGTGCTTGCCGAGATCTCGGCGTGGATCGTGGGCCCGTCGCGCGCGCTGCTCGATACGGCGCACGACGGCATCCTGCCCCCGTCGTTCAAGAAGGTTAACAAGCATGGCGTGTCGGTGAAGACGGTGGTCATCCAAGCCGTCATCGTCACGGTGTGGGACGCGGTGCTGTGCGGATCCATCGCGCTGTCCGGCGGATCCAGCTCGTCGGTGGGCTACCTGACGGCCATCGGTCTGACCGTGGTCATCTACCTGGTGGGATACGTGCTGTTCTTCCTCGGGTACTTCTATCTGATCTTCAAGAAGAAGAATCTGCAGCGCTCGTTCCAGCTGCCCGGCGGCACGCCGTTCAAGGCCATCGTGGCGGGCGTCGGCCTCATCATGACCGTGGCGACGTTGATCATCTCGTTCTTCCCGTCGTCGAACCTGGACGCGCAGTCGAACGCGGTGTACCAGGCGACGCTGGGCGTGGCGTTCGCGATATCGGTGGCTATCCCCTTCATCATATACGCGTTGCGTCATCGTTGGGAGCCGAAGCCTGTCGTGCCGGTAGGGGCGACGGTTGCCGCGCCTTCGGGCGCTGCCATGCCCGCGCGTCCCGCGGCTCCCGAACAGGGCGCTCATGTCCGCACCGATGCGAGCACCTCGGGCCCCATCAACAAGCGCACGAAGGCGCGCGACGCGATGGGCGGCCCGCGTGATGCTTCGGGCACGCCGCGATCGGCCGGAGCAAGCGGCGCGGTTGCCGGTGGCGGTCTGAGCGAGCGCGTGGCGCAGGGCATTTCCAGCGTGGTGGTCGGCGTGACCAGCCGCCCGCCGGGACCCATTCCTGTGGACGCGAAGGATCCGCACGGTGCCCCCGACCCGCTGCGCACGCCTACCGTGGACGAAGGCCGTGCGCACGAGATGTCCCAGCCTCCGGCCTGCGGCGTGCCCACGCCGCAGAACCCTATGCCGGTTCCGTGCGACGTCTCGGACGAGGATTCCGCCTCGCGGCATGCGGCTTCCAGCTCCGGTGCCGAACGGTCTGCGGCCGATGCCGCCGACGTGCGCGACGATCTGATCGACCGAACGGCGGAAGGCGACCCCAGCTTGCGCGCCAGCGTGACGGAGGGCGTGGTCGGGCAGGGCGTTCCCCAGGCCGACCCCGATACGCCCGATCCGCAGCGCGAGACGAGCATCGACACCGACAAGCCGGCCCGCTAGCGCGCAGCGAACAACCAGGTATCAAACTTCGAACCAGGAGGTTTTCATGAAGGAACAGACATCTACCAGCAAGATTCTCGACAGCATGGACGAGGGCACCAAGTACTCGACGCCCATCTTCGGTTCCGAGGCGTCCGACGTGGCCATGCCGCGCCTCAAGATGAACGATAAGCCGGTCGAGCCGCGCATCACGTACGAGATGATCAAGGAATACCTGTCCATCGAGGGCAACGCCACGCAGAACCTCACCACGTTCTGCCAGACGTACATGGAGCCCATGGCCACGAAGATCATGGCCGAGACGATGGAGAAGAACGCCATCGACAAGGACGAGTACCCCATGACGGCCGACCTCGAGAACCGCTGCGTCGCCATGATCGGCAACCTGTGGCATGCCGACCCGGCCGAGGAGCCCATGGGCACGTCCACCGTCGGCTCGTCCGAGGCGTGCATGCTGGGCGGCTTGGGCATGCTGTTCCGCTGGAAGAAGCTGGCGAAGGACGCGGGCATCGACATCTACACGGCGCAGCGCCCCAACCTGGTGATTTCCGCGGGCTACCAGGTGTGCTGGGAAAAATTCTGCCGCTACTGGGACATCGAGATGCGCCTCGTGCCGCTTGAGAAGGACCACCTGTCGCTGAACATGGACACGGTCATGGACTACGTGGACGACCACACCATCGGCATCGCGGCCATCCTGGGCATCACGTACACCGGCAAGTTCGACGACGTGCAGAAGCTCGACGAGCTGGTGGAAGCGTACAACCAGCAGCATCCGAAGCTGCCGATCCGCATTCACGTGGACGGCGCGTCGGGCGGCATGTTCGCCCCGTTCGTCGAGCCCGACCTGGTATGGGACTTCCAGTTGAAGAACGTGTGGTCCATCAACTGCTCCGGCCACAAGTACGGCCTCGTGTACCCCGGCATCGGCTGGGTGGTGTGGCGCAGCAAGGAGGCGCTGCCCGAGGACCTGATCTTCTGGGTGAGCTACCTGGGCGGCGAGGAGGCCACGATGGCCATCAACTTCTCGCGCTCCGCGTCGCAGATCGTGGGCCAGTACTACGTGCTGATGCGCAACGGCTTCGAGGGCTTCAAGGAGATCCAGGAGCGCACGCTCGACGTGGCACGCTACCTGGCCGCCGAGCTCAAGGAGATGGGCGTCTTCGAGATCTACGAGGACGCGTCGCATATCCCCATCGTGTGCTGGGGCTTGAAGGACGACGCCGGCGTGGAGTGGTCGCTGTACGACCTGTCCGACCGCCTGCGCATGAGCGGCTGGCTGGTGCCGGCGTACCCGATGCCGGCCGACATGCAGGACACCACCGTCCAGCGCGTCGTGGCGCGTGCCGACTTCTCGATGCAGCTGGCCATCAAGCTGGTCGAGGACATGAAGAAGGAGATGGACACGCTGAACAAGGCGAAGTTCGTCACCGGCAACACCCAGGGCGTCATCCGCACCGGCTTCAACCACGGCGGCCGCTCCGCCGTCGACAAGGGCGAAAAGGTGCAGACGAAGGCCCCGACGCCCCAGAAATAACCGCCCGATAGCGTGCGTGCCGCGCCTCCGCTGCGGGGACGCGGCACGCTCCGTCCGACTGGTTGTGGGCGGGACGACGAGGGTGCGGCGTGGCCCGCCGATCGTTTTGCGCCCAGAATCGAAATCCGGAGCGCGGATCGCGCTCATCTCGTCGCTGCCCGGTCGTCGCGGCGCAGCCCGCCCGTTGCGCCCCGGCGCTGGATCCCCGCCGAAAGCGGGATTCGGTGTCCCTTCTGCAACTTTTTCGACTTTATGGCAGGCGCGTTTCCGAAGTCAACATCCTCATCAGGCGTTTTGCGGTTGCAGGGAAGCGCGGCGGCGGAAGGCTGCAGCAGCGTCGGGAGAAATCCCTGGTCAGGTTCCACCCCATTTGCCACAAAGTCGAAAAAGTTGCAGAAGGGGTTGCATTCCCTGCTTCGCGGCTCCGACGACAGGAAGCGGGGCGGCGACCTCGTCCCTTGTCGCGCTCTTACGAGAGACGACAAGGGGGCGTCGGTCGCGAGAGCGCGGGGTCGCAGGAATCGTTCGCGATGGGTTTACCCGAAGATGCCGTACATGTACCCGAAGTAGCCGGCCAGGCCGCCGACGACGGCGGCGGCCAGGAAAAGCACGACGCCTTTGAGGGTGCGATGCTGGCGGGCGCGGCGGCTGCGCGGGTTGTTGCGGTCGATGGGCTCGCCCTTCGAGTACGCTACGAGCTCGCGGTAGGTAACCAGGTCATTCTGCTTCTTGATGCGCTCCACGCGCATGAGCATCGCCATGCCGATGCCCCATACCAAGAGGCCGATGATGGCGGACGGCACGACGCCCCAATCCCATTGGGTTATGCCGGCGATGGCGGCTACGGCTCCCACGATCGCGATGGCCAAACCTCCCCAGCTGAGGGCGACCATCTTCTTGTAGTCGTTCGCGATTGCTTTTTTCATGGCTTCCACGTCTCCTTTGATCAGTTCGTCGACGGTTACGTCGAAGAGAACGCTGAGCAGCAGCAGGCTTTCCACATCGGGATAGGTCTTGTCGTTCTCCCAGCTTGAGACGGTCTGGCGCGAAACGTAGATTTTCGCGGCGAGGTCGTCTTGCGAGAGTCCCCGATCCGTCCGATGCCGTTTGATCTGACTGCCGAGCTCCATGCGTTTCCCTTCGCTGATCACAGGTTGCCATGACGCGCCAAAGTGTACCATCAAATGGTCTTGACGAAGCCTCTCCCGCCCCCAGTTCACCTTGTCAAAAGTCTTTTACGTTGCGTCTGAACAGGGAAAAGCCCCCCGCTTCGATGCTTGAAGCGGGGGGCTTGGGAGGTTGCGATCGGTCGATGCAAGCCTAGGCGCGCCTGCGCTTTCGGAAGGCGGCGACGACGAGGAGCGCGGCCGCGAAGGTTGCGCCAAGCGCGACTGCGGCGAACGGGGCATCGCCGGTGGCGGCCAGCTTGTGCGGCGCGTCGGTCGGGGTGGGGTCCTTCGGCTTCTGCGGGATCTCGCTCAAGGTGTTGGTCAGGTCGTAACCCTTCACGGAGGCCGTGTACCCGCTGGGGACGGCGTCCTCCCGTATCGAGTACGCGAACTCCTTCCCATCCGCGTCGAAGCGGGGGAGGTCGGCGAAGCGGTACGCCCAATCGCGTTGTGCGGACGTCTCCTGCGTGCGGAAGAGCTTGTCGTTCTGGTACAGCGAGACGGTGAGCGTTTCCGGTCGCGTGGTGCCGGCGTTGTCGTTGTCCACCCAGGTCTTCGTGCCGGCGACTTCGACGGTGTCGCCGCCGGGCTGGGGCTTCAGCGTGTTCGCGATGTTGTGGCCCGAGACGGCCGCCTCGTAGCCGGCCGGGACGTCCTTCTCGCGCACGGTGTAGGCGATCTCGGTTCCGTCGTCGGCGTACTTCGGCAGCTCGGCGAACGCGTACGCCCAACCGTCAGCCTCCGTGGTTTCCAGCGACTTCACCACATCGTCGCCGTCCAGCAGCTCCACGGTGATGCTTTCGGGGCGCGTGTTGCCGGCGTTGTCGTTGTCGTCCCAGGTCTTCGTGCCCTTCACCTCGGCTATGTCGTTCAGCTTCGGGTCGAGCGTGTTCGCGATGGCGGTGCCGTCGATGACGGTGGCGTAGTGCTCGACGGCCTCCTCCTGCACGGTGTACACGTGGATGGCGCCGTTCGCGGCGGCTTCGGGCAGACCGGTGAACTGGTACGCCCAGCCGTCGTCGGCGGTTGCGGTGGCGGTGTCGAACAGCACGTCGTCCTGATACAGGTTCACGGTGATCGCCGCCGGGCGTGTGCCGAGGGCGTTGTCGTAGTCGTGCCATGTTTTGGTGCCGGCGACGTCGACGCGCTTGATCTTGTTGACGGTTTGCTCGCCCGGAACGACCACCGTCTCGATGTCGCCGGTGCCCTGGATGTTGGCGATGGGGACGAACGACGTGTACCCGTTCACGGGCGTTTCGGTGAGCTGGTACGTTGCCCGCTCGGAGCCTTCGAGCAGCGGGATGTTCGTGAACGTGTACGTCCAGTCGGGCGCCGACGCCGTGGTCTTGAAGATGTAGGGGGCGTGCCCGCTCGCGTTCGTCTGCGTGAGCGTCAGGGACACGGATGCGGGGCGGTCGGCCTCGGTGTCGCCGCTCCATGTTTTCTGACCGGTCAGGTAGAACTTCTCGGCAACGTTGTACAGGTTGGAGACGATGACGCCGTTGTCAACCGCTGGATCGGCGTCGATGGTCGAGATGTAGTTGCCGGTGATGCCCGAAGCGTCCCGAACGGGATCCTCGGTCACTTCGTACACGAGGTCGTTGCCGTACTGGTCGGTTTTCGGCAGGCCGGTGAACACGTGGTCGAAGTCGTCGGCCCCGCCTTCGCTCGGCTCTCCTCCGATCAGCGTCCAGGTGCCCACCTCGTCGCCGCCGCACCACAAGCGGATGGTGACGTCGGCGCGCGTTCCGTGCCAGTCGGGGTTGTCCTGCCAGTGCTTCTTCACGGGGATGTCGATCGCCTCGACGGGCTCGTCGCTCGTTTGCACCTGCACGGGCGCGGCGGTCGACGTGCGATACCTAGCCGTGACGGAGACGGGCCCCATGATGGCGTTGTCGCCCTTCTCGGCGTTGATGTCGGCTTGGGCGTCGGTCAGGCTGTCGAACGTGCGCACGACGTTGTCGCCGCCTCGGTCGCCGTCGAGCTTGTCGTACGTCACCTGCACGCCTACGACGTCGTCGGGGTTGCTCGATGAAAGCTCCAGGTCGGGGCTGAGCAGGGTGCCGGAGCCGTCCTTGCCGCCGGCGAACAGCCGCTCGTTGGCAGAGGCGTTGACGGTTTGGCCGTCGGACGTGGTCACCTGCGACTCGCCGCCGCCGACCGAGGTGGTTGCGCCCGTGGTGCCCTCTACGATGGTGAAGGGAATTTTCTTGTCGTTGAGCAGGTAGCCGGTGGGCGCTTCGGTCTCCTGGAAGTAGTAGGCGCCCGGAAGGAGGCTGGAGGTGGAGAGGCTGCCCGCATCATCGGTCGTGCGCTCTTCGACGAAAGCCCCCTTGTCCGTGTACACCGCATAGGTCGCTCCGGCCACCGGCGCGTTGGTGGTGGAGTCGGTCTTGGTCAGCACGGCGCTGCTTCCGGCTGCGGACGCGGCCGTGATCCGGTCGTATACGCGAAAGGTGGGCGTGAGGTAGTATTTGTAGGATTGCTCGCCTTCCGTAATGGCGCCCCACTCGTCCTGGGTGCCGTACTTCAACTCTTTATCCATGCCGACGTAGATATGGAAGACCCCGCTTTTCTCGAGGCCGGTGAAGGCGGCGGTCGTGTCGTTATGAGAGGCGATGACCATGCTGGTGGCGGCGTCGCCCGGCCGTGTGTGAACTCCGCATTCTACGACGTGCGCGTCCTCGATCTTCGCGCCATGCTCGTATATGGCCGATTTGCCGATGTCGAGGGCTCCGCTGACGGCGGTTTCGCCGGCGGGGCGAACGTAGGCAAGGTGCTGGGATACGTCTTCCGAGTACGTGAAAGAAGAGCTTGCCGGCTGCATGATCTTCAGGCGTCCCCCGAAGAACGTCGGGAGCATCTCAAAGGGGTTGCCGCCGAAATCCCACACCACGTTCCTCTCGTCGATTTCGATGGTGGGGTCGTTCGCCAGCAGCTCGCCATAGTACTTGTCTTCGAGCCCGCCGCTCCTCTCGAGCCATGAAAAGTCGCGAATCTCGTTGTACTTCAGGCTGACGAGCTGGGCGTTGCGCAGGTATTGAATGCCGTGTACGTCCTTGATCTTCTGATCCGAGGGCGTCGCGTTGCTCTTGTTGTACAGAACGGTTCCCCTGAAATTGTACAGCGCTTCTTCGACGTCCGCGCCTTCGGCGCCGTCAGCCCCGTCCTTCACGGCATCGAACACGGCTTGGCGGAAGATCGCGTCGGGAACGTACGGCACCAATTGCTCGATGTCCGTGATTTGCACGGTATCTTCGGCGGCTTCCGCCGTCATGCCCGGAGCGACGGGCAGGCAAAGCGCAAGGCCCAACGCGGCGCCTATCAACAGTGTGCGAACCTTCATGGCGTAATCCCCTTCGATGCTCGATAATCCATCCGCCAGCTTAGCATCAACGCAGGTCAGAACATGCGTGAATCGCCAGCCTCAACTTGTTGCTCAGGCGTGCGATCGGCGCCTCGCGGCGACGCGCCGCAGGCGCGCGGCAGAAGCGGCGCGGGGCGCGAGGCGCGAGACCCGGGGCACGCCGCGTATGCCGTTTGGCCACGCGGCGCTTACGGATGACGAAGCGCATGATCGATGAGACGCGCGCACCGTATGATCGAACGCAGCCCCGGCGTCGAGGAGGAGCCCACGATGAAGAAGATCCTGATTGCCCTGACTAACACCCCCACGTACGGGGAGAAGCACGCTGCCACCGGGCTGTGGCTGGGCGAAGCCGCCGAGTTCGTGGACGAGGTGGGCCAGCGCGGCTTCGAGGTGGACTACGTCAGCCCGAACGGCGGCTTCGTGCCCCTCGACCCGCGCAGCATGAAGCCGGCATATCTCGACCAGCCCACATTCGCGTTGTATCACACGCCCGACTTCCAGGAGCGCGCGCTCGCGCGCTCGATGAGCCCCGACGACGTGGACGCGGGGGAGTACGCCGCCCTGTACTACACGGGCGGCCACGGCGTGATGTGGGATTTCCCCAGCAGCGAAGGGCTTGCGCGCCTGTGCCTCGAGGTGTACGGCAACGGCGGCTACCTCGCCTCGGTGTGCCACGGCATCGCGGGGCTGCTGTTCGTGCAGGATCGCGGCACGTACCTCGTGGAAGGGAAGAGCATCACGGGTTTCACCACGGCGGAGGAGTACCTGAGCGGCAAGAGCGCCGCCATCCCGTTCTGGAACGAGCAGGTGGCGAAGGCGCACGGCGCCGTGTTCTGCAAGAAGCGCCCGTTCGCGTCGTTCGCCATGCAGGACGGCCGCATCATCACGGGTCAGAACCCCGAATCGCCCCGCGCCGTCGCGCGCCTGCTGTTGGAGAATATAGAACGCCCCCTGCGCTGAACCCGGTTCTCGTTCGCCATTTGGGACCGGATTCAGCGCAGGGGGCGCCTGGGGAAGGTGGTGGTCACGCGGAGCACATCGCGCGCAACCACCGGTGATAGCGGAAAAGCTTTAGTCTTCGCGCTCGATGGGCATGCTCATGCAGCGCGGGCCGCCACGGCCACGGGACAGCTCGGCAGACGGGACCACGATCAGCTTGAGGCCCTTGCCTTCGAGCACGGCGTTCGTCACGTCGTTGCGCTCGTACACCACGATGGTGCCCGGAGCGATGCACAGCGTGTTCGAGCCGTCGTTCCACTGCTCGCGCTCGGCCGCGATACGGTCGCCGCCGCCGCAGGGGATGAGCTCCACGGGATGACCCATGTAGGTCTCCAGGATGCTCTCCAGCGTGCCGTTCACTTCCTTGACCTTGATGCCGTCGCCTTCGGCGGTGATCTCGAACACGGTCAGCGGGCCCATGATGCCCGGGTGGATGGTGAACTTGTCAACGTCGATCTGGGTGAACACGGTGTCGAGGTGCATGAAGGCGCGGGAGTTCGGGATGTTGAACGCCAGGATGGTCTCGATGGGGCTCGTCGGATCGTTGAAGATGTTCTTCGCGATGGCGTCGATGGCATCGGGCTCGGTGCGCTGGGAAATGCCGATGGCCAGCACCTTGTCGTTGATGTTGAGGATGTCGCCGCCCTCGATGTGGAACGTGTTGTAGCGGCTGTAGTACTCAGGGGTGCCCTTGAGCAGGGGATGGTGCGTGAAGATGTACTCGCCGTAGATGGTCTCGCGGTTGCGGGTCTCGGAGTACATGCGGTTGATGGACACGCCGTTGCCGATCATCGCGAACGGGTCGCGGGTGAAGTACAGGTTCGGCATGGGGGCCACGACCATCTTGGAGGACTCGGAAACCAGGTCCACCAGCGAGTTGGACTTGTCGGTGTGCAGCTCGGTGAGGTTGATGCCCTCCATCGTCTTCAGCACGAAGTCCTTGGCGTCGGGGTAGTTCTCCTGCATGTAGTCGAAGATGATCTTCTGGTAGCGATCCGTGCGGATGCCGGCCTCTTCGATCCACTGCTTGAGGAACTGCTCGCGCAGCTCGGGGTTGGCCTCGAGAACCTCAGCCATGAGGTCTTCCAGGTAAAACACTTCGACGCCGTTGTCGCGCAGAGCCTGTGCGAACGCGTCATGCTCCTCCTGGGCGACCTTCAAGAACGGGATGTCGTCGAACAGCAGCTCCTCGAGCGTGTTCGGCGTCAGGTTCAGAAGCTCTTTACCCGGGCGGTGCAGCAGGACTTTCTTCAAGGGCTTGATCTCGCTCTTGACGTTTACTCCTGACATGTGCAACCCTCCTTCTTCCTTTACGTCGGTTCCTCGTGAAGGGGGAACCGATCTTCGCCAAGTCGCCGTGCGGTCTTTTAAGCCGCTCGGCGCGTTGAGTCCACCATGCACCCCTCGTCGGGCGAATGAAAGATGTAAACAAGATTTAGCGATAGATTGATTGCGGGTGTAGCGGAGCGGCGAACGCGGTAAACCTCCCGTAAACCGCAGGTGGGAAGATGATTCCCTGGCGGCGGCCGCCGGGGTGCGCGGGCGCGTTTTCGGGCGGGGGCAACGCCGTGCGCGATTTCGTGTATCATGGCATATGATGCAAGCCATGAGGTAAACGATAGCGAGGTGCTCGTTCGTGGGGTTCGTGCTGTTTTACTACACGCTGTTCGTGATGCTTGCCTCTATCCTCGCTTCGGCCACGTGCTTGTCGGCCTATCTCGTGTCGCATCGGCGCGAGATGATGTTCGCCGTGTTCGGCTTCCTGTTCTACTTCTTCGATGTCGCCTGGGTGCTGCAGGACGACTTCGCCCTCCTGGGCGATTTGCAGGTGGTGGGCGTGTTCGCCATCGTCCGCTCGCTGGTGTCCGTGGTGACGGGCGGCGGCTGCCTCATGGCGTTCTGGCTGCTGCTGTGCGACTACCTCGGCGGCACGAACCGCGCGCTGCGCGTGGTGCCGGGGGTGGTGTACGTGCTGGGCAGCATCGCGGCGCTCACGTTGCTGCCCGACGGCAACGTGCAGCGGTTCGTGTTCTACACCACGCGTGCCATGCTGCTGTTCTGGATGCTGCTGTACGTCGGGTTCCGTTACTTCTCCAGCAAAGACGAGGTGGAGCGCAATCGTTTGCGCCGTCATCGATGGCTCTACGTGCTGGTGTGGGTGGTGGGGCTGCTCATGGTCCTGGAGGACGCGAGCTTCTTCTTGGTGTGCGAGCCGAACTCCATCGTCATGTGGCCGCGCACGTTCGTGCCCGAGCGCAACTTCATGGAGAACGTGCTGATGCTGAGCCTGGCATTCTTCGCGTGCCGCGACGCGTTCCAGGTGCTGTCGATGCGTTTCGAGCGCCCGCCGATGCACGGCGGCGAGGTGCAGGACGCGCGCATCAGCGAGAACCTCATGGTGTACGGCAAGCGTCACCAGCTGTCCGAGCGCGAGCAGGAGGTGCTGCACCTCGTGCTGCTGGGCAACGACAACCAGAACATCGCGTCCACCATGCACCTGGCCCTGAGCACCGTGAAGGTGCACGTGCACAACATCCTGCAAAAGACGGGCCAGCCCAACCGCCAGGCCCTCACCCAGGACTTCTGGAAGACGTCGTAGCGAAGCGCGCGCCGAGCGGCGCGCGCTTCGTGCTTAGTCGAACTGGCGCAGCGCGGCGCTCAGGCGCTTGAGGCCCTCGCGCAGCGTGGGGTCGGGCGCGCAGTATCCCAGACGGGCGCCGCAGGGCAGCTCGAAGCGGCTTCCCGGCACCAGCAGCACCCCTTGGTCGCGCAGCAGGTCGATGCAGAACCGCTCGTCGTCGATCGGGATATCCAGCTCGATGAACGACGTGGACACGGCCTTCGGGGGCACCCAGGACACGCGCGGCTCGTTGTCCACCCACTCTTGAGCGATGGCCAGGTTGTTCGTGACGATGGCGCGGTTGCGCTCGAGCACCTTGTCGCGGTTGCGCAGCACGTGCACGGCCAACGCGTCGTTGAACACGCCGTCGCAGATCATCGTGTAGTCGCGGTACACGCGGAAGCGGTCGGCCAGCTCCTTGTTCGACACCGTCCACCCGATGCGCGCGCCCGGCACCGAGTACGTCTTCGACAGGCTGTTCGTCACGATGGCCCGGTCGTACAGGTCGGCCATCGACACGTACGATTCCGTGTCGTGCAGGGGCAGGTACACCTCGTCGGACAGGACGTAGGCGCCCACCGATTCGGCGATTTCCGCGATGCGCTTGAGCGTTGCGGCATCGAGCACGGTGCCCAGCGGGTTGCTGGCGTTGTTGATGCAGATGAGCTTCGTGTCGGGGCGCACGAGCTTTTCAAGCTCGGTCACGTCGGGGTTCCAGCCGTGCTCGCGGCGGATGTGCCAATACTCCACGTCGGCCCCCAGCGTGCGGGGGATTTCGTACAGCGGCTGGTAGGTGGGGTATTCGGCGATCACGTGGTCGCCCGGCTCCACGAGGGCCAGCAGCGCCAGCAAGTTGGCGCCGGTCGCGCCGTTGGTTTGCAGCACGTTGTCGGGATCCGCCGAGCGGTAGAGCTTGGCCACCTCCTCTTTGAACGCGGGCGAGCCCTCGATCCAGCCGTAGTTCATCTTCTCCTTGTTCAGCCGCTCGTAGAACGTGGCCCCTTGCTCGTCGTCCAGGGCGAGGATCTCGCCCATCGTCATCGACGAGATGGTGGATTGCGCGATGTCGTAGGTGGCGCTTTTCTCCCAGACGTTCAGCCAGTCTTCAACGCCAATGGTTGCGATATGCATAGGAGTGTTCCTTCCCGGTTGTGACAGGTTGCGATATGCGGTGCTAGAAGCTGATGAATCCCGTGAACAGCAGCACGAGCGACAGCACGCCGAGCGCCGAGATGATGCCCATCCCCGCCTTCTCGGCCGTCGTCAGGCCGCGTCCTTGATCCTTGCGCGCCTTGGCGTACACGAAGAAGCCCGGGATGTAGCCGACGCAGGTGAGCAGCAGGAACGTCCAGCCGTTCAGCAGCACGCCGACAACCTGGAACAGCACCGCGATCGCGCCGATGACCAGCTGTCCCATCTGCCTGTTCTGGGCGGAGTACTTCGCTTGATAGGCCGCTGCCAGGGTCCAGGTGATGACGATGGCCACCGTGCAGAGGGAGAACGCGAAGTTGTACGCGTCTTCGGAGAAGATGAGCGTGAGCATGAACACCTGGGTGCACGCGCCCACGATCAGCAGGCTGAACCGGGGAGCGTTCTTGGCGTTCATCTTGCCCCACGCGGCGGGCAGCAGCTGGCGTTTCGCCATGTCCGACGTGGTTTCGGCGGGCAGGATGGTGAACGACAGCCACGACCCCATGACGGAGATGATGATGGCGATGGAGATGAACGCGCCGCCCCAGCCGGGGGCCATCGAGTCGAACACGTAGAGCATGGCCGGGTAGTTCATGGCGGCGATCTCGGTGTAGGGCAGGTAGCCGTACGGCAGCACCGAGGCGCTGATGTAGATGAGCAGCAGGCAGATCAGGCCGATGACGGTCGCCTTGCCCACGTCGCTCTTCTTGCGGGCGCGCGAAGACATGACGGTGGCTCCCTCGATGCCCACGAAGGTCCACATGAGGATGATGAGGCAGTTCTTCACCTGGTCGCCGACGCTTCCGATGGCCACCGCGTCTGCGCCCAGCTCGCCCATGGAGGCCATGTTGTTCTGGAGCGTGCCCCAGAAGTCGGCCGTGAACACGTTGGCGTTGAACAGGAACAGGGTGAACAGGATGAACACGGCGATGGACGCCACCTTGCACACCATGACGATGGCGTTGAGGAACGATGCGCTCTCGACGCCGCGGATGACGAGCAGGGTGAGCAGCCACATGATGACCGACGCGATGAGGATGCAGGGAACGGTGTTGCCCGGCAGGAACGCGGGGAAGAAGTACCCCAGCGTCGACATCATCATCGTGGCGAAGGCGACGTTGCCCAGCCACGCGCTCAGCCAGTACCCCCAGCCCGAGATGAAGCCCGCGAACGGGCCGAAGCCCTCCTCGGCGTACTGGAAGATGCCGTGCAGGTCGGGGCGCTTCGCGCCCAGGTTGGCAAGCGACAGCGCCAGCATCATGAAGCCCACGCCCACGACGCCCCAGGCTATGAGCGCGCTGCCGGGAGACGCGACCTGCGCCAACTGGCCCGTGATGGCGAACACGCCCGACCCGATGCACGAGCTGATCACCATGCCGATCAGCCCGAACAGGCCGATCCCTTTTCTTTTGTCCATTGACGAACTCCTTTGCGAAGAGGTGCTGCATGACGACGCGTCGATCACACCTTGCCGGGAGGCGACGGCGAAAGAAAGGTCTAAACAGGGTCTATCGAGCGGCCCGCGCGCGTCCGAAATGCGGCGACTGAGAACTACAACCTAGTTAAACCGCAGGTGATCGGATGCATGCACCGCAGGGGCGTACCGTTTCGTATATGATGGGAAACGATTGATTTCCTGCATCGTCGGACGAAGGAGTGTCTGTTGGTGGGGTTCGTGCTCTTCCATTTCACCCTGATCGTGCTGCTGGCTTCCGTCCTCACCTCGGCTGCGTGCCTGTCGGCGTACCTCGTGTCGCGCAAGCGCGTGCTGCTGTTCGCGTTCCTCGCGTTTCTGTTCTACTTCTTCGACGTGGCCTGGGTGTTGCAGGACGAGCTCATGTATCCGGGGCTCGATGCGCAGATGACCAGCGCGTACCTGATGGTGCGCTCGTACGCGTCCATCCTGGCGGGCGCTGGGTTCCTCGTGTCGTTCTGGCTGGTGGTATGCACGGTGCTCGGCGAGAAGAGCCGCGCGCTCATGGCGGTGCCCGGCGTGGTGTTCGTGGTGGCAAGCGCGGTGGTGCTCATCGTGTTTCCCGAGGGGAACGTGCAGCGCTTCACGTTCTACACCCTGCGCGCGCTGCTGCTGTTCTGGATGCTGGGATTCGCCGCGTATCGCTACCGCACGACGGACGACAGCGTGGAGCGCGGGCGACTGCGCCGCCACCTGCGCCTGTACGTGGCGCTGTGGGTGCTCGGCGTGTTGGTGGTGGCCGAGGACGTGCTCTTCTTCCTCGTGGTGGATCCGGCGACGCTTGGCATCGGGCCGTGGGCGTTCACGTCCGAGCGCAACTACGCCGAGAACGCGTTGATGCTCGTCTGCATGTTCGTGGCGTGCCGCGACGCGTTCCGCACGCTCGCGTTGCGCTTCGAGCATCCGCCGGCGCCGGGCGGCGAGCGCCGCGAGGCGGTGCTGAACGACACGCTCATGCGGTACGGCAAGCAGCATCAGCTGTCCGAGCGCGAGCGGGAGGTGCTGTACCTCGTCCTGCAGGGCAACGACAATCAGAACATCGCCTCGTCGTTGCAGCTGTCGCCCAGCACCGTGAAGGTGCACGTGCACAACATCCTGCAAAAATCCGGTCAGGCGAACCGTCAGGAGCTTATCCGGGACTTCTGGAGGATGTCCTAGAAGGGGTTCGGCTCCCTTTGGGGCATCGGGGCGCCGCGCTTGCTACGACGGGCGCTCGGCCAGCGCGAGGTTGCGCTGGAGGACGCCTTCGCCCAGCACGTTGAGGTAGCTGTCGGCGAGGGCGACCATGGTGTCGATGGACTCGCGGCGGTCGCTGGCCAGCCAGCTTTTCAGCATGCTGACGATGCCGCCGGCGATGAAGTCGAACTGGTAGTTGCACAGCGCCATGCCGAGGGCGCGGTCGCGGTTCGGCGTCAGGCCCTGGTCGCGCTCCCGGCGCTCCACGGCCTCGAGGGGCGCGACGGCCGTGAGGCAGCTGTCGCGCACCACGTCGATGACGTCTCCCAGGAAGGCCCCGTCGGCGTTGTCGCCGAACACGATGGCGAACGCGTCTTCGTTCGTTTCGAAGTAGCTGAAAATGTCCTCGAGGAACGGACGGTTCTCGTTGCGCGCCAGCTCTTCGCCATGCGCGTCCACCAGCTCGCGGCAGATGTTGCAGAACTCCTCTTTCACCTGGTCGAACATGTCGTACACGTCCTGGAAGTGCACGTAGAACGTGGCGCGGTTCACGTCGGCCAGCTCGGCCAGCTCAGTGACGGTGATGCTTTTGAGCGGGCGCTCCTTCAAAAGCGCCATGAGCGCCGTCGTCAGCGCGTTGCGCGTGCGCCGAGAACGGCGATCCATTTTGATGTCGCGACGCCATCCGGGTGTCAAGATTTCTTCCGACACGATTCACCTTCTTCGACGAACAGCCCCCGCGGTGTCGAATAGTCGACGATCGGGCGCTTGATTGCGTATTGCCCTGGTCGAAAGCATATCGCATACTCGTTCATTATTCAACACATGATGTATAACGGTACTAATGTTGAGTATGCATCACCTGTGGTATGAGTGTTTCACGTGAAACATCTGTTCGAAGGGAGCATGATGCTCAAGTTTTGCGAAGCGTTCCTGCGCCACCGCAAGGCGGTGGTTGCGCTGTTCGCGGTGGCGGCAGTGGCGTGCGCGCTGTGCATCCCGGCGGTGAAGGTGAACTACAGCATGACCGATTACCTGCCGGCCGACGCGCCGTCGATACAGGCGCTCGACGACATGGAGCAGTCGTTCGACGGGGGCATCCCGAACGCGCGTCTGTTCGCCGAGGGCATCGACCAGGCCACGGCCGAGCAGCTTTCCCGCGACCTGGCCGCCGTCGACGGCGTGGACGAGGTGATGTGGCTGGGCAGCGTGGCGGACACGAAGAAGCCGCTCGCCGTGCAGGACGAGGACGTGACGGCGTCGTGGGCGACCGACGACGGGTATCTGTTCCAGCTGGTCATCGACGAGGCGAAAGGGGTGACGGCCACCGAGGAGGCGCGCGCGGCCGCCCAGGATACGGGCGCGTCGCAGGTGTCGCTGTCGGGCGATGCCGTGAACACCGCCAGCGCGCAAAGCTCCACGTCGGTGGAGATCGCCTACATCATGGTGCTGGCGGTACTCATCATCATCGTGATCCTGTCGCTGACGTCGCATTCGTGGTTCGAGCCCGTCATCTTCCTGACGGTGATCGGCGTGGCCATCGTGATGAACATGGGGACGAACCTCCTGATCGGCGAGATCTCCTTCATCAGCCAGATATGCGGCGCCATCCTGCAGCTGGCGGTGTCGATGGACTACGCCATCGTGCTGCTGCACACGTTCCGTCGCTGCCAGCGCGAGTACGCCGACCCCTACGTTGCCATGGCGCATGCGATGAAGCGCGGCTTCTCGGTGGTGCTGTCCAGCGCGGCCGTCACGTTCTTCGGCTTCCTCTCGCTCACGGTCATGCAGTTCGGCATCGGCGTGAACATGGGCATCGTGCTGGCGAAGGGCATCCTGTTCAGCTTCCTCACCGTCATGTTCCTCATGCCGTGCCTCACGCTGCTGTGCCTGCGCTGGATCGACAGGTTCGAGCACCGGTTCCTCATGCCCTCGTTCGACGGCTTCGCCCGCGTGTGCCAGCGCATCATGGTGCCGATGGCCGTGGTGGTGATCGTCGTGGCGGTGCCGGCGTACCTGGCGGAGAGCCGCACCGATTTCAGGTACGGCACCTCCGGGTTCGCACCTCCGGGCAGCCAGACCGCGGTTGAGCAGGAGCGCATCGAGGAGGCGTTCGGCGCGTCGGCCACCTGGGTGGTGATGGTGCCCGAGGGCGACACGTCGCGCGAGCAGGCGCTTGCGGACGATCTCGAGGCGCTCGATCACGTGACGGGCGTGACGTCGTACGTGACCGAGGCCGGGCGCGCGCTGCCGGTGGAGGTTGCGCCCGCGTCCACGGTGGAGCAGGTGGTCGCGGGCGGCTGGTCGCGCCTCGTGGTGTCGCTCGACGTGGAAGGCGAGGGCGACGAGGCGTTCGCGCTGGTGGAGCAGGTGCGTGCGACGGCGGAGGCTCAGTACGGGGACGCGTACCGGTTGGCGGGTGCGGAGGTGTCGGTGTACGACCTGCGCGACACGGTGCAGCAGGACGCGGGGCGCGTGAAGCTGTTCTCCATGCTGTCCATCGGCCTCGTGCTGGCGCTCATGTTCCGCAGCCTGTCCATCCCGTTCGTGGTGCTGATCGCCATCGAGGTGGCCATCTGGATCAACTTGGCCGTGCCGTACTTCCTGGGCGACAGTCTGAACTACATCGGCTACCTCGTGATCGACGCGGTGCAGCTGGGCGCGGCCGTGGACTACGCCATCATCTACACGCGCGAGTACTTCGACCGCCGCAGCGAGTACACGCCGCGCGAGGCGGCGCGTTCGGCGGTGAAGCATGCGGCCCTGACCATTCTCACGTCGTCGTCGATCCTCGTGTTCGCGGGGCTGGCGGTGTGGCAGATCGCCTCGAACGGCGTGATCTCCGAGCTGGGCGTGCTCATCGCGCGCGGCGCGTTCACGTCCATGCTCATGATGTTCGTGTTCCTGCCGTGGTTGTTCAAAACGTTCGATGGAGTCATTCGCCGCACCTCGCTCGGCCTGCATGTGTACGAGGGCGAGCCGAAGGGTGCGAGCGCGTTGGAAGGAGAAGGTGCTCATGGAGAAGCGTAAGGAAGCGGGATGTGCGCTGGCGGCCTCGCTGCTGGCCGGCGCGCTGGCGTTGCCGACGGCGGCGTTGGAGGTGAGCCAAGCATGGGGCGTCGAGCCCGAGGCGGCGAAGGACGAGGTGGTGTACGTGAAGGCGGGCGCCGACGGGGCGACGCAAGGGCTGTACGTGGTGAACGTGTTCGACACGGGCTCCGTCCAGACGGTGGACGACCCGGCGCGCTACACGCGGGTGAAGAACCTGACCACCACCGATGCGCTGGTGCAGGAGAACGGCGCCGTGCAGGTGAGCACGTTGGCTGATCAGCCGTTCTATTACGAGGGCGAGATGGACGCCGCGACGCCGCTGCCGTGGGACGTCTCGTTGACGTACTACCTCGACGGGGCGCAGATCGCGCCGGACGAGCTGGCGGGGAAGAGCGGGCGGCTGCGCATCGAGTTCGCGGTGACGGCGCGCGGCGGGGATGCGGAGGCCGCGGGGCTCGCGGACTTCGCCGAAAGCTGCGTCATGCAGGCGCAGGGGACGTTCCCGGAAAGCGCGTTCAAAGTGGAGGAGGCCGAAGGCGCGACCGTCGCCCACGTGGGCGACAACGCCGTGATCAGCTACCTGGTGCTGCCGGGCGAGAGCGCCGTGTACGCCATCGAGGGCGATGCGCGCGCCTTCTCGTACGAGGGATGGCAGATCAGCGCGATGCCGCTCGGCCTGGCCATCGATCTGGCCGAACAGGACACCGCGCAGCTGTCCGACAAGACCGGCGAGCTGGAGGACGCAACTGCGCAGCTGTCCGACGGCGCGGCCTCGCTTGAAAGCGGGCTGGGGTCGCTGGCCAGCGGTTCGGGCGATCTCGCGTACGGCACCGGCGAGGTGGCGGCGGGCGCGACGGAGCTTGCGGGCGGCGCCAGCTCGCTGGCGCGCGGGTCGGAGGAGCTGCAAGCGGGCGTGGGCGCGGCGGTGGACGGGCTCGCGTCGGTGAGCGCGAACAGCGCGGCGCTCGACGCGGCGGCAGAGCGGGTTCGCGCGGGGGCGGCCGACCTCGACGCGGGCGTGCAGGCGCTGCGGGCGGGCGACCAGTCGTTCCTCGGGGCCGTGGCGGCGGCGAAGGCCCAGGCCGCCGTCGGCGCCGCGCAGTACGCGGCCGCACAGGAGGCGTACGCGGCGGCTGCGGCGGCGGCGTACGCCGATCCGACGGCTGCGACGGTAGCCGCTTTGGACGGCGCGGTGCAAGCGCTTGCCCAGGCCAGCCAGGCCGCCGGATCCTACGGCGCGCTCGACACCGTCGAGGGAAGCTATGCGCCGCTGTCGGGCGGCATCGCCGAGGCGGCGGCGGGCTCGGCGAGCCTGTCGGCGGGCACGGCGGACCTTGCCGCCAACGTGGAGGCGTACGCCGGCGGCGTCGATGCGCTCGCGACGCAGGCGCCTGCGCTTGCTGAGGGGGCTGCGAGCTTGAGCGCGGGCGCGGTATCGCTGGCGGGCGGCACGGGCGAGGTGGCGGCGGGCGCGTCGTCGGCGGCTGCGGGGGTCGCGCAGCTGGCGAGCGGCGCAGCGAGCGCCTCGTCGGGCGCGCGCGAGCTGTCCGTCGGCACGGCCGACCTCGCCGAGGCCGTGAGCGGCATGGACGAGCAGGTCATCGACGCGGTGCAGCAGGCGATCGACGACAAGCTGGGCGCCGACTACCAGGCGCACTCCTTCGTCGACCCGTCGAACACCGCCGTCGACGACGTGCAGTTCATCTACGTGGTGGACCTGTCTCTTATACACATCTGACGCTGCCGACGATACTCCTTGTGTAGAT
>ENA-OXVJ01000171-OXVJ01000171.1-human-gut-metagenome-genome-assembly--contig:-NODE-171-length-26125-cov-39.869620_pt1 | contig 26125 bp, 21 predicted proteins | sample MGYA00249248_ERZ652692 | MGnify/ENA primary metagenome ERZ652692 (study PRJEB26925, sample SAMN05826544) | human gut metagenome | biome: ENVO:2100002; feature: ENVO:00000062; material: ENVO:00002003... | reverse complement strand
GAAACCAGCGATTATCGGTGGTTCTATTTGTCATGCCTTCAATCCAGATAGCTCTTTTTCCAATTTTTTGCTTGACTTTTTATTTGCAGGCTTAAAAAAAGAAACACGTAATTTTTATAAAATAATTATATCAGTAATTGAGAATACTGAATATGTATAGTCACAATCTATATTACACTTGTTTTAATTCAAAAAAGAAGCGGGAGTTCCGCTTCTTAAACATTCCGATGCATGGGTATTGAATTATTATTTGGATGAACCAGTAAATATTGAATGACATCGATATTGCTGGCCTGAAATGATGCTGCACAAGCTTGTAAATATAAATCCCACATTCGATAGAAAGCTTCGTCTTTTTGCTCCATAACTTTGTCAGCAACTTGATGGAAATTTCTTGTCCAATGTTCTAAGGTTAATTGATAATCACGTCGCAAGCTTTCAAGATCAATTAATTGTAAATCGTTTTCTGTGATATGTCCGACTAATTCCGTCACACCAGGAATATACCCGCCTGGAAAAATATATTGATTAATCCACGCATTTTTCGCACCACCTTGCTGACGACTGATACCATGGATCAAAGCCGTACCATTTGGCGCTAAATGTCGTTTAATCACTTTGAAATATTCTTGCAAATTTTCGGCACCAACGTGTTCAAACATACCGACACTTGTAATATGATCGAAAGTTCCAACTAAATCACGGTAATCCATAAGTTCTACTGAAACAGTATCTTCTAGTTGTTCTTTGGTGATTATTTCTTGGATATGCTGATATTGCTCCTCGCTTAACGTAATACCTTTAGCCTTGACCTTATATTCTTTCGCGGCTGTCAAAATCAACGTACCCCAACCACAACCGATGTCTAACAATGTTTCACCTGGTTGAATAAATAGTTTATCTAAGATGTGATGAACTTTATTTATTTGTGCTTGTTCCAAAGTATCGTTTGGCGACTCAAAAAATGCACAAGAATAGGTCAAAGTATGATCTAGCCACATCTCATAAAAATCATTTCCTAAATCATAGTGACTATGAATATCATGAGCGGATTGCTTTTTTGTGTGCTTTTCCTTTGGCATCCATTTCTTAAAATTCGTATTATGAAAAAAACCATCCGCTTGATTATAAACATCATAAATCAATGCCTGCAGGTCGCCCTCGATCTCGATTTTCTTTTCCATATAAGCTTCGCCTAATGCTAATGAAGCATTATTTATGAGTTCTTTAACAGGGATCTTTTCGTTGAAAATAATTTTGAAGATTACTTCACTTTCAGAATCACCATACTCTTTCACAGAACCATCCCAGAAAGTAACTTGCGCTCTCTTTGAAAAAGATGGCTTAAATAGTTGATTGTATACTTCTTTGTCTAACATATCATTACCTCCTCATAATATCTTCTGACTAAATCTTAATAAGTTCAAAAGATTTGACCTGAGTTGGCTTAAAAAATAGGAATTACTCATAAAATTATAATCAAAAATTATCTGAAAACCCTTTAGTCCAAAGAAAAAGGTGACCATCTAAAAATAGGAAGTAATGAAGCTACTAGTCTGAGTAGCACTCTTACTAACTATTAGTTAAACAAGTAAAAATGTGTACAAATAAAACGGGTTTCCCCGTTTTATTGAATCAAATCATAAATTTCCATCGCAACAATATCGATGTTATCAAATTGATAAGATTGTTTGCTGTCGCTTTCAGTCAGCTCAAATGTTTCTGTCGTATTATCATAAGTTACAGTACATTTTTCTACGCCCTCTTTTTCAAAACGACGTACTTGTACTTCATTATCAGTCGATTCAGTCATTGCTTCTAAGCGTTTAATAATGGCAACTAATTGTGAATGTTTCATCTAGGTGCCCCCCTTCTTCTCAATTCTGTCTTATTGTATCAAATCCGACCGTATCTTGCATTGATTTTCATCAATAAATTTATGTTTTTTTTACTAAATCTAACTTAAGATTTCGACCACCATAATTTAATTAATGCTTGTGTCCCGTCATTGTCGAATCCTTGGTCAGCTAACCGTTCATATAATTCAGTCGCTAATTTTGTTGCAGGGAGGTTTAAGTGCATCTTCTCTGCTTCATCTAAAGCAATTTTTAAGTCTTTGATAAAATGTTTGACGAAAAAGCCAGGGGAGTAATCAGCTTTTAGAATCCGTGGTGCATAATTGCTCATGGACCAATTTTGTGCTGCGCCGCCACCTAATGTCTCCAAAACTTTCTCTACATCTAAGTTCGCCGCCTTAGCGTAGACCAGCATTTCTGTCATCCCCGTCATCGTTCCAGCAATCATGATCTGATTTGCCATTTTTGTGTGCTGACCAGCACCAGCTTTTCCTTGAAGAGAATAGCTTTTGCCCATAATATCGAAAAGAGGTACAACACTATCGTATACTGCTTGATCTCCGCCTACCATTATCGATAATGATCCATTCTGAGCCCCTAAATCCCCCCCGGATACCGGAGCGTCTAAAGCTGCTGCGCCCTCTTTTTTAGCTGTTTGATAAATCTTTTCAGCCAGTGTTGGAGTTGAAGTTGTTAAATCAACCAAAATCTTATCTTTAACCTCTACTGAGAAGATTCCGTTTGCGCCATAATAAATTTCTTCTACATCGCTAGGATAACCTACCATTGAAAAAATAATTTCACTAGCATTCGTAACTTCTGCTGGTGTCTCTTGCCAAATCGCACCTTGGGCAACTAATTCATCTGTTTTGCTTTTTGTACGATTGTACACCATCACTTCATGACCCTTTGCTAAAAAATGTTTAACGATTGATTTTCCCATTACACCAGTACCGATAAATCCTATTCTCATGCTATTAACCCTCCATAATAAAAAATAATCCACCTCCAGTATACATGAAGAGGTGGATTTCAGCTTTATTTATCTTCGTTGTTTCTAAGGGAATTAATTCGAACCCGCATTTTTTGAACTGTTCGACTAGGCAATCTTACTTCCGTATAGTTTTCAGCATAATAAGCAATCATCTCTTGATAGAACTTGATCATCTCATCACCGAAGCGCTCAGCCGAAATTTCCATTAGTTTTTTTTGTTGGACCCTAGGATCTATAGCGATCTGTTGTTGAACATAACTAACAAAACTTTCACTAAAATCCGCATCCTGTTCAAATGTGATTCCCAAAGACTCATCGTTTAACAATTGATTTAAGTAATCATTTCCTTCAACAATGCATTGTGTCCCCGACGCAATTGCTTCGGCGTAGGTCAAGCCTTGTGTCTCTGAAGTAGAGGCGCTAACAAAATAATCTGCAGCATGATAATAATATGCGACATCCTCATGAGGAACTTCTCCAGTAAATTGTATATAGTCTTCGACACCTAATTGACGACTTAACTCTTCTAAATCTTCACGATAAGGCCCCTTGCCAACAATTACTAGTCGAGCGTTAGGATAACTCATTAAAACCTCCGGAAATTGTTGAACAATGACATGGATATTCTTTTCATAAGAAATCCGGCTCAATGATAAAATCATCAAATCATCTGTGTGTAATCCTAACTTATCCCGCAGCTGATCTGTATCTTTCTTCGTTATATCAGGTCGTGAAAATCTAGATACATCAATGCCTGTAGGAATAATTCGCATTGGAACATCAACTTCATAACGCTTTAGTGTGTCCACCACACGTTTACTAGGGCACACGACGCCAGTTGAGTGATTAACAAACATTTTTATGAAATGTTTAACGTGAGATGGTCTTACGACTTTCCCATTCGCAATATAGTGAAGATAGTCTTCATACATCGTATGATAGGTATGAATGACTGGGATACGCAAACGATTTGCTACCATTTTCCCTAAAAATCCGGTCCCAAACTCTGTATGTGTATGAATGATCTCTAATTCTAATTCCTTGGCAATTTGATAAGCAAACCAAAGACCACGGACTACAATCCGCCGATCTGTAAAGGATATAAAAGGAACGCTAGGCATACGTACAATATCCTTTTCAAATTCATCTGCATCGGGATCTGTCGTCGTAAAAATATAAACCTCATGGCCTTGCTTTTCCAGTTCATTTTTTAGTGTTCTAATTGATGTTGCTACCCCGCTGACCTGGGGAAAATAAGTGTCTGTAAAAAAACCGATCCGCACGTCCACTCCTCCAAACTATTTTGTAACTTTTGCATAGACCTGATGATCATACGGCAGCTCCAAAACCGCTTGATAAACAGATTTCAACTCTTCACCAATTTGCGTAATACTTTTTTCCTGAGCTGTTCTAAAACCAGCCATAGAAAGATTAGGTAAACGATGATTGACTAATTGATGAATCAATTGTTCAAATTCTTGATTGTTATCCCCCATATAGCAATTCTTTCGATCCTCCATCCAACCATCGTAGACAGGAATATTTCTTAATAAGACCTGCTGCTGACTAGCTAAGGCTTCTAGTACAACAATCCCTTCAGTTTCTTCATAAGAAGGAAAGAAGAATAAATCAGCTCCCGAATAGGCCCCTTCAATCAAATCTCCATTGATATAGCCAGGGAAAATAACATTTTTTGGGTGTGCTTTTTTTACAACGTGTCTAATATTCGCCGGGATCGAAATCATTGGTACATCACCAAACCAAATAAATGTATATTCAGGCATTTTCTCTGCAATCTTAACAAAATCTAGAATTCCCTTGCGTTCAAAAAAGAGTCCCACACAAATGATGACCTTTTGCGTTTCCGTCAAATTAAAATGTTTCCTAAAGGCTGCTTCTTTATGTTCGTCAGGATAGTATTTTTTTAAATCAATCCCATTTGAAATAGCCGAGATCGGCTGAGTTAAGCCATAACTGCGCAACAATTTTTTTGAATAGGGTGTCGGCGTAATTAAATGATCTGCTTGTTGGTATAAAGAGACAAGCCATTTTTTGAACACGGGCGCAAGCTGATTCGATCCAACAAATGAATTTCGAAAATCCTCTTCAGTTGAATGTGCATGAAAAACAATTTTTTTACCGAGTCTTTTGGCTTTTTTTACTAAACGTAAGCTTTTCGGTCCATACGTATTAATATGTAAAATATCATAATCAGTCGCTTTAGGGTCCAATGTATAATCAATGCCCATGGAGCTTAGCGCTCTTTTTTGGTGGCTAAGCGCTCGTCCAATGCCAGATTTACCAATTACATTCTGACCTTCAAAGTATAATAATATTTTCATAAGCGCCTCCTTCTACATTTCACTATGATGACTCTTTGCATAATTATTTTTATTTTCTCGATTCACTTCTTAAAGCAGTAAGCAAATCGAAAATTGACTTCCTTCTAAAACAAATCAATTATATCATAAGCATTTCAGCTTTTTCTCAACCTATAGTCTGATTTTACAATGAAAACGTTTGCTTCTTTTTTTTAAGAAGATATGTAAAAAACCGTTGCCTTTAAAAGGCAACGGTTCAATAAACCATTTTATTTTACATATTCTTCTACTAATTCTTGAACTTCTTCCATTGTATCGCATTCTTTCAATGCTTTTTCAGCTAATTCAGCCATCTTAGTTGTTGTTAGACGTTTCATCAAGCTACGAGTTCTAAGCACAGATGTAGCACTCATAGAGAACTCATCTAAGCCCATACCCATTAACAATGGAACAGCAGTTTGATCGCCGGCCATCTCGCCGCACATACCAGCCCATTTTCCTTCAGCGTGTGCTGCATCAATCACGTTTTTGATTAAGCGTAGAATTGATGGGTTATATGGTTGGTAAAGGTAAGAAACGCGTTCGTTCATACGGTCAGCTGCCATCGTGTATTGAATTAAGTCATTTGTTCCGATACTGAAGAAATCAACTTCTTTGGCAAACTTGTCAGCTAGTACAGCTGCAGCTGGAATTTCGATCATGATTCCGACTTGGATCGTATCAGAAACTTCCACGCCTTCTTTAACCAATTTTTCTTTTTCTTCGTTGAACATTTTCTTCGCTGCACGGAATTCTTTTAATGTCGCAACCATTGGGAACATGATGCGTAAGTTACCATGAACAGAAGCGCGCAACAATGCACGTAATTGTGTACGGAACATGTCATCGCCTAGTTCGGATAGACTAATACGCAATGCACGATAACCCAAGAATGGATTCATTTCGTGAGGTAATGTTAAATAAGGTAACTCTTTGTCTCCCCCGATATCCATTGTACGAACTACGACTGGTTTGTCGCCCATGCCTTCTAAAACGGCTTTGTAAGCTTCAAATTGATCGTCTTCTGTTGGGAAATCTGAAGAGTCCATGTATAAGAATTCAGTACGATACAAACCAATTGCTTCAGCGCCATTATTATGAACGCCTTCAAGATCTTTTGGTGTACCGATGTTTGCTGCTAATTCAAAATGCTTGCCATCAGCTGTAACTGTTTCAGCATCCTTTAATTTTTCCCATTCTGCTTTTTGCGTTGCGTAAGCTTCGCCAGCTTTTTTGTATTCAGCCGCTTGTTCGTCAGTTGGGTTAACGATCGTTTCACCGATGATTCCATTAACTGCCAGTACATCGCCTTCTTTTACTTTAGAAGTGATTTCTTTCGTACCAACGATTGCTGGGATTTCTAATGAACGAGCCATAATTGCTGAGTGAGACGTACGTCCGCCAATATCAGTAACAAAGGCTTTAACAAAATTTTTATCTAGTTGAGCAGTATCACTTGGCGTCAAGTCATGCGCTACAACGATAACTTCTTCGTCGATCATTGATGGATCTGGCAAAGATACTCCTAATAAATGCGCCATAACACGTTTCGTTACGTCGCGAATATCCGCTGCACGTTCTTGCATATAAGCGTTATCATCCATTGCCTCGAACATGCCAATATACATATCAGTTACTTCTTTAAGTGAGCTTTCAGCATTCACTTTGTTATCTTGAATATGTTGCTTAATTTGACCAATCATTTCTGGATCTGAAAGAACCATTAAATGAGCATCAAAAACTTGTGCTTCTTCTTCACCTAAGCTTTTCGCTGCTTTATCCCGAATTTTTTCTAATTCAGCAGAAGAAGCCGCCAAAGCGTCGTCTAAACGCTTTTCTTCGGCAGCAGTGTCTTCTACATTATTTTGTTTGAAAGATAAATCCGGTTGTACTAGCAGATAAGCTTTCGCAACGGCAACTCCGTCACTTGCGGCAATACCTTTTAGTAATTCAACCATTATTCAGATAATCCTTCTTTCTTCATTGTTTCTACGATTGCTTCCATTGCTTCTTTTTCGTCAGCACCTTCAGCAGAGATAGTCACGTCAGAGCCTTGGCCAACACCTAGAGACATAACTCCCATGATTGATTTAAGGTTAACTGATTTTCCTTTATACTCTAAGTTAATATCAGAGTTAAATTTGCTTGCAGCTTGCACCAATAAAGTTGCGGGACGTGCATGAATCCCTGTTTCTGCTACTACGTGAAAATCTTTTTTTTCCATATTGACCGTTCTCCTTTATAAAAAAAAATGTTTTTTTATGTTAGGGCTTTAATGATAACATCCATCTTTTTGAGCCCTTCATTTTCTTAGATTACCATTTTTTTGCGGTGGATACAACAATTTTAATCGATTTATTCTCTCAATTTGTATGCCCTTTCTTAAAATATCTTGATTAACTGTTTAAACCCTTATTATTCTTGTTTTCATCTTTTTTACATAACAACTATGACTTGTGAAAAAAGTAATTGTCCATTCATTTTAGCACTCTATATCTCTGTCTGCTAAAAAATGAAACAAACTGTTTGCATTTATTGAGATTCTCGCTATAATTATCCTTAAGGTCAGTGAAAGTCAAACAACTGATCAGCGTATCTTTTTACGAGATTCGCTTACTCGATGTACAATGGAAGAAACAATTAACTGTTGAAAGGGTGAAAAAAATGCTTTGCCAAAATTGTCATGAAAATGAAGCAACGATTCATTTATATGCAAATGTCAATGGTCAACGAAAGCAATTAGATTATTGTCAAAATTGCTATCAAAAATTGAAGAATCAAGCTGGAGGTGCGCCGCAAATGGCAGGAAATGATCCTTTTGGTTTTGGAAGTTTAGATGACTTGTTCCGCTCTATGTCTCAACAAATGCAACAGCGTCAAGGAGCTGCGGATCAAACACCACCTACCCAATTCGGTGGCGGAAATGGTATTAACAATCAACCACCCCGGAATAATGGTGGCGGTCTATTAGGTGAATACGGAATTAATATCACAGGATTGGCTCGTGAAGGAAATATCGATCCAGTCGTTGGTCGAGACGATGAAATTCAACGCGTCATCGAAATTTTAAATCGCCGGACAAAAAACAATCCGGTTCTTATCGGAGAACCCGGTGTTGGTAAAACAGCGGTTGTTGAAGGATTGGCTCAAAAAATCGTTGACGGCGATGTACCACAAAAATTAATGGACAAGGATGTTATCCGTTTGGATGTTGCTTCGCTTGTTCAAGGTACTGGAATCCGTGGTCAATTTGAAGAACGGATGCAGAAATTGATCGAAGAAATACGTCAAGCTGAAAATATTATCCTCTTCATCGATGAAGTACATGAAATTGTTGGTGCGGGTGCCGCCGGAGATGGCAACATGGACGCTGGTAATATCTTAAAACCTGCTTTAGCTCGTGGCGAATTGCAGATGGTTGGCGCCACCACGTTAAACGAATACCGAATCATTGAAAAAGATGCGGCGCTAGAACGTCGGATGCAACCTGTTCGAGTGGAAGAACCATCTGTTCAAGAAACGATCGAAATTTTGAAGGGTTTACAGCCACGCTATGAAGATTATCATCATGTAAAATATACGGATGATGCTATCAAAGCAGCAGCTGAGCTTTCAAATCGTTACATTCAAGACCGCTTCTTACCGGATAAAGCCATTGATTTGCTAGATGAAACAGGTTCGAAGAAAAACCTAACGATTCAAATCGTCGATCCAAAGACGATTGACAAGAAATTAGCGGAAGCTGAACAACAAAAATCACAAGCTTCTCAAGAAGAAGATTTTGAAAAAGCCGCTTACTACCGTGATCAAATCAATAAATTGCAAAAAATGAAAGATCGTCAATTGACGGATGAAGAAACACCGGTCATCTCTGAAAAGGACATGGAGCAGATCGTTGAAAAACGGACTGGCATTCCAGTGGGCGAACTTAAAGAAAAAGAACAAACACAATTGAAGAATCTTGCCGTCGACTTGAAGCAACACGTTATTGGACAAGATGAAGCAGTCGATAAAGTAGCCAAAGCTATTCGTCGTAATCGTGTCGGTTTGAATAAGAAAAATCGTCCAATTGGTTCTTTCCTGTTTGTTGGACCTACTGGTGTTGGTAAAACCGAGCTGGCTCGTCAACTAGCTGAAGAACTATTTGGCTCTAGTGATTCCATGATTCGCTTTGATATGAGTGAATATATGGAAAAACACAGTGTCTCTAAATTGATCGGGTCTCCTCCAGGTTATGTTGGATACGAAGAAGCTGGACAATTGACCGAGCAAGTTCGTCGTCATCCCTACAGTTTGATCTTACTGGATGAAATAGAAAAGGCGCATCCTGATGTACTTCATATGTTCTTGCAAATTCTTGATGATGGACGTTTAACTGATTCTCAAGGTCGAACAGTCAGCTTTAAGGACACGATTATTATCATGACTAGTAACGCTGGAACTGGCAAGATCGAAGCCAATGTCGGTTTCGGAGCTGCAAGAGAAGGAACTACCCGCTCTGTTTTGGGTCAACTAAAAGACTTCTTTGCTCCTGAGTTCTTAAACCGTTTTGACGGTATCATCGAGTTCAGCTCACTGTCAAAAGAAAACTTGATGAAAATCGTTTCGCTTATGCTAGATGATGTCAACGAAATGTTGGCTTCACAAAAACTTCATATTGATGTACCAGATAATGTCAAAGAAAAATTAGTAGATCTTGGCTATGATCCTGCAATGGGAGCTCGTCCATTACGTCGGACGATTCAAGAAAATATCGAGGACGGAATCGCTGAATTCTATTTAGATCATCCAACGATTACCGATCTAAAAGCAAAGCTTGATAAAGAAGATCATATTGTGATCACGTCAAAGCCTGAACGCTTAGCCAAAGAAGATAAAGTTTAAAAGGAAAGGATTCTCTCTCACGAGAATCCTTTCCTTTTTACCAAATTTTTCAAATATTCTAATAAAAGTGAGCAACATCCTTCTTTTTTCTTAATCTTTCTTATATAATTACATTATGGAGTAAGGTTTAGGAAGAAGGTGTTTCAGGATGAAACTTATTAACGTGACCAATAGTCATTCGCAATTGGTTTATAATCAACTGGAAAACACTGATGCAAACATGATTAAAGTCTATACAATCGGCAATACGACTGTGATTTATACAGATGCCTATAAGCATGCCGAAATTGTATTAAAAAACGATAATCGAAACATCCTGCCATCAGAAGTTGATTTTGTACATAAATATTTTAAAAGAAAACTAGACAAGGGAACTTATGATTTCGCAAATATCTCTTACCTGGAGTCCCCTGGTTTAATTGAAATGTCGATCAATAAAAAATAGTTGGAGCTAAAAAAACTTAGCTTCAACTATTTTTTGTTGATTCTCTTAGCAATAATCGGTAATTGTAGAATTCCTACAAAGGCCAAAATTTCAATCCATTGAATCACTGGCACACCTGCCCCTGTATAAATCATCATAAACATATCCTTACGTTCTGGTGCCCAAGAGCAAAACCATGAAACACCAATAATAAAAATTAAATATGACAATGTTAATCCTAGTAAGAGCAATAACAATCCGCGAAAAATTTTTAACTGTGCCTTTGAAAAAAGGCTGCCCACTAAGATTATTAAAACCCCAAATCCACATAAAACTAACCAAATTGGATTTAAATCACGATAAATTTGAATGATACGATTAGATAACTTGGCAGAATTTGTAATTTTAACCGGCTCAGAACGAGGCTTATTCACATCTTGCCAGTTTTCAGCAAAAGATTGATTTAGTAATTTTTCTGCTTTAGCTACATCCTCTTTTGGCCCAAGGGTTGTGTTTGATCCCTGACCATAGTTTTTGTAAAAAAGATTATACTTCAAACCGCTTTGCATGAAATCCCCTACTGATGGCAGGTCTTTCATTAATTTGCCGTCTCCCGTAGCAGTAAGATAAATCTCTTTTTTCTCTTTAATTTGTCCATTTTTGTATGCTTTGGCTAATTCTGTGTCAACTTTTTCCCAAAATCGTTCTGTTTTTTTTCCATCCTTATAATACCCAGCCTGATCTGCAGCATCTCTTAATGCCCAAAAGATGATATCGCCAGCGATATCTTCGCCACCGCTCCAAGGACTTCCTTGATAAATCCAGTCAATATTTTTTTCGATTGATTTAAGTGTCGGTGAAGCCGCTTCAGCCTTTTCCAGCGCTTTTTTCGATACCCAGACCTTGCTGTTCGTTTGATTCAAATTTGTCCCATCATCCATGCGAATTAACTGCTTTGAGACATTGGCAAAAGCTCCACCTGTCCGGTCATTAACCACGGCAATTCCATAATGCTCTTCGTTTATTTTTTCAAGTAACATTGTTGTAGAAAAAAGCAAAACGAAGGGTAACACACAAAAAATTAACTTAGCCAATTGCCTTTTCGTAAAGTAGAATTTTTTGATAGCTATACGGATATTTTTGATTTTGAAGCTAGAATCATTTTCAAAAATGACAGAGCCGGCAATAATCAATAAACCGACACTCACTAACGGTAACAACCATAATGAATCTTCTCGTATATACCAATAAAAAGAAAAAATTATTGATAAGCCCAGAGACCACAAAATAAACGGTTTTAGCTTTCCATTTCTTCTAAAATATAATCCAACAAGGCAACCAACTACTAATAAAACAGCCGGAACCACGAGCGTATTCCGATAAATTCTAGTGCTATATTCACTCGTAAAAGTCACTGGTGAATATAAAAAGAATGTATAAACAAACGTTAGAATCCACCGATTTTTTAGTAATGGTCGTAAAGCGATTGCTGCTATCGAACTAGCGAATATATTGAACAGACCCAAAAGAAATCCATACGACAGGTGTAGCTTATTAGCCCAAACCATGAAAAACGAATAAGATACTCCCTTAGATAAGGTTTTTGTTGAATATTCACCTAGCCAATTTCCCTTTAATAATTCTTCACTGTAATGAATAAATAATTGATCATCATAACCAGCAAATAAATTGATAAAATAGGGGGATTTTATGCTCAACATTAGGCGAAACATCGTTAACACGATCAAAATAATTAACCAGAATAAGTTACTTGGTCGTATCACTTTTTTTAAAGCAAAAGTCGTATCACTTTTTAGTTTTTGCATCAAAAATCCCTTTCTAATCTTTTTACATCAAGCTCTTCAATTCTACATCTGGATACTTATCTGCAAACCAGCGCATCGCAAATTGATTTTCGAATAAGAATAGTGGTTGATCGAAACGATCTTTCGCCAAAATATTGCGGCTTGAGCTCATTCGTTCGTCTAATTGTTCTGGATCAATCCAGCGAGCGATTTTGTTACCCATCGGTGTCATAACTACTTCCGCATTGTATTCATTTAGCATACGGTGTTGGAACACTTCAAACTGTAACTGCCCCACGGCGCCAATAATATACTCGTCTGTTAAATAGGTTTTATACAGCTGGATCGCACCTTCTTGAACCAATTGATAAATTCCCTTGTGGAAGGATTTTTGTTTCATCACATTTTTAGCAGTAACCTTCATAAATAATTCAGGCGTAAAAGATGGCAGCTCTTCGTAAGCGACTTTCAGTTTTCCTTCATATAAAGTATCTCCGATTTGATAGTTTCCTGTATCATAGACTCCAATAATATCGCCGGCAACAGCTTCCTCGACATTTTCACGAGCATCCGCCATAAATTGGGTAACGTTACTTAATTTCATTTTTTTACCGGTACGACCAAGGGTTACATCCATCCCACGTTCAAAAGTACCCGAGCATACCCGAACAAAAGCAATCCGATCACGATGATTTGGATTCATGTTAGCTTGAATTTTGAAAACAAATCCAGAGAACTCTTCTTCATAAGGAGAGACTGCCTCTCCTTCTTCTGTTTTATGAGCATGCGGTTTCGGTGCAAGATCAACGAATGTTTCCAAAAATGTTTCAACACCAAAATTGGTTAATGCAGAACCAAAGAAGACAGGGGTTTGATCTCCTCGTTGAATTTTCTCAAGATTAAATTGATCTCCAGCTTCTCGAACTAATTCCACTTCACCGATCACATCTTCATAAATTGATTTCTCTTTCAAGGGATGTTCCCCAGCGATTTCACCATCCGTCAACTTTACAAATCGTTCTCCTTCATATTGTTCAGGGCGATAAAATTCAATTCGTTCGTTATAGATATCGTAAATTCCTTCTAAGCCCTTTCCCATACCTATCGGCCAATTCATAGGATAAGACTCTATATCTAATAACTCCTCCAGCTCTTCTAATAAATCTAATGGTTCGCGGCCATCGCGGTCCAGCTTATTAATAAAAGTAAAAATCGGAATTCCTCGACGCTTAACAACTTGGAAAAGCTTTTTCGTTTGTGCCTCGATCCCTTTTGCGCTATCAATAACCATTACGGCACTGTCGACTGCCATTAATGTACGGTAGGTATCCTCAGAGAAGTCTTCATGCCCTGGTGTATCTAAAATATTTACTCGTTTTCCCTCAAAATCAAACTGCATCACAGAACTCGTCACTGAGATTCCCCGTTGCTTTTCAATATCCATCCAGTCAGATTTCGCAAAATTTCCAGTTTTTTTCCCTTTAACTGTTCCCGCCTGACGAATCGCTCCGCCGAATAATAATAGTTGTTCAGTGATGGTCGTCTTACCAGCATCCGGATGGGAAATAATCGCGAAGGTACGACGGCTGTCCACTTGTTGTTTTAAATTAGGATTATTCATTCTATTGCTCCATTCATCTCTTTCAAATTTCAACCCAATCAGTATAGCATGGATTTTACTCTATTGGAAAGTTGAATCGCTCATTCTTAAATGTTGTCTAACGCATACATTATCAGGCATTTTTAAAAATCTAGGAAAAAGCAGTTTTGAAAAAAACAGGTCTTAATCTCCGAATAAGAGATTAAGACCTGTTTAGTTATCATTTATCTAACGACGAGGCTCGTCATCCTCAAAATCCTTAGTAAATAGGCGACGTTCTTCTTCTGGTTCAGCATTCTCATGTTCTTCCGGATGGAAAATTGCACGCAAGGTCAAAACACGAGATCCTTCCATTTCTTCTGAGATCAAAGTCAAATCGTCAACATCAAATGAAAGCTTTTCCCCTTGATCAGGAATTGTTCCCAAAGCTGTGATCAGATATCCTGCCATCGTATCGACATCACTCATATGCAAGTTCAAGCCAAACTCTTCGTTGAACTCGTCAATCAGCATCTTCCCATTGATCAAGTATTCGTTGTCCGCGACTTTTTCATAAAGCTTCTCAACTTCATCAGATTCATCATCAATTTCTCCAACGATTTCCTCAAGCAAATCTTCTAATGTGACTAATCCTACCATACCACCATACTCGTCAAGTAGAATCGACATTTGATTTTGGGTTTTCTTCAACTCATATAATAAATCATCAATGAAAATGGTTTCTGGTACAAATAGCGGTTCTTGTAAAATCTTTTGTAAATTGACATTTTCAAAACCGAATTGGCGAGCTGCCTTCAATAAGGTTTTAGTGTGTAAAATCCCTACAACTTTATCCTTATCATCATCATATACTGGAATTCGTGAATAGCTTTCATTCAAAATCTCATCAATGCTTTCCAATACCGGATCATTGATATCTATCATGAAGGAATCTGTTCGAGGAACCATCACTTCGCGAGCGACCTTTGTGTCTAATGAAAAGACACCTTGCAGCATCTCGATTTCGTCGTTGTCCAGCACACCTTCATTTTCTAACATATAACGCATCTCGTCACGGGTCATTCTAGTGTCTTCATCATCAAACTTCATCGGCGTAATCTTTGCCAATAAGTTTGTTGAAGCCGTTAACAACCAAACGAAAGGTTTCGTGATTACTCCTAATTTACGAACCACACCAGAGGTAAATTGTGCGACTTCCTCGGTCTTGGTCATAGCAATTCGTTTGGGATATAATTCTCCAAATACAATCGATACATAGGTCAATAATATCATGACGATCGCCGCAGAAGCTGTCCGTGCAATCGCACTTCCGCCTAATAAAGGCGTCAAACGAGCAGACAAGCTATCAGCCAAGGAGGCCCCTGACAAGATGTTGACTAAAGTAATCCCAACTTGGATCGTTGATAAGAAATTATTCGGACTTTCAATAACCTCTAATAATCTTTTTGATTTTGGGTTTCCTTCATCCGCCTTTTGTTCTACTCGGTTTTTATTGACCGATACCACCGAAATTTCAGCTGCAGCTAAAAATCCGTTGATTAACGTCAAAATTACTAATAAACCTAGTTGTAAAATTAACGACTGACTATCGGGGTCAGCATTCATAATTGCATTCGCTCCTTATTTTTAAGTGTAAAAAAAGTGGCACAAAGGCCACGATAAAATCGTATCACATCGCTTCTTTTTATGCAATCTTTTCCGAATAAAGAGCGATTTGCTAACTTAAAAATTCTTGCTCTCGTTCTTCTTGTTTGCTTTGTTTAACTATTTTAACCACAAAAACAACTAATGTGCGTAAAATAGCATAAACAGGAACACCTAAAAAGACACCTAATATGCCAGAAAGATTTCCGGCTACTAATAAAATTAAAATAATCGTTAGTGGATGAATATTCAACGATTTTCCAATTACATTCGGGTAGATTACATTCCCATCAATCTGCTGCACAATAATTACAACCACTATACAGAGTAAGGCTCTTGTTGGCGAATCAAAAAATGTGTAGATCAATGCGGGGGCCAATCCTAAATACGGTCCCAAATAGGGAATCAAATTCGTCAGTCCTGCGATTACTCCAAATAAGAACGCGTAGTCCACGCCAATCAGCAGATAACCTAGAAACGTAAATGTTCCCACAAACAAACACTCGATTGCTTGTCCGCTAATATAATCAGACAAGGTTTTATTTAACTGCTGCAAGAGTCCTTTGATATTTTCTCTTTGCTTTTCTGGGAAGAGACGTTCAATATTGGGAACTAATTTTTCGCCGTCCTTCAACATATAAAATAAAATGAAGGGAACCGTGACGAGTAATAAGACTATCGTTGTAATCTTGCCTATCACTGAACCTAACCCGTTTGTCACGCCCGTTAACGACTGCTGGATTATGCTTCCTGCTGAGACATCTAGATTGCTAATGTACTTGTCAACGTCTAATTCTTTAAATAGCGGAAAACGTGTCGCATTATTAGCCAATTCTTGCAACCAAGTTTGCATATTACTGATAAATCCTGGAATATTCCTAGCTAAGGAAACTAGCTGCTCAACTAGATTAGGGATGATACTCATAAAAATCAGCACGATTATTCCAATCAGTAAAATAAAGATTAATGCAATTGCTGCTAAGCGTTTGACACCCATTTTCATTAGTAAGTTCACTAAAGGATTCAATAAGTAATACAAAAAGCCTGCAATTAAAATCGGCGCGAACAACGTAGTAAAAAATGTGCCTATCGGCTGAAAAACAAAATCAATTTTTGAAGAAACCAAAATCAATGTGGCAATAATCAATAGTTCAACCGACCAGAACATTAATTTTGAATTTTTAATTTTCTCAAACATTCATCTACTCCTTTTTTTAGATTTAGTTTATAGTATACATCATGTGAAAGAAAATCCCCTTGAGGAAGGTGTCATTATGAAAATTTTAATCACTAAGGATACAATGAGCGAAATCTATCTCGATGCCGTTCGTATCCGCCAAAAAGTCTTTGTACAAGAACAAGGTGTTCCTGCTAATTTAGAAATCGATGGAAATGAAGCCTATTCTGTTCATTTCGTACTTTACACCGACGATAAGAAGCCTGCAGCAACTGTGCGACTATTACCTCTGAATGACCATACATTCAAATTACAACGGATGGCTGTGTTAAAAGAATACCGTAGAAAAAATCTAGGTTCTGAAATCATTACAGAAGCTGAAGCATTTGCCAAACAACAGCATTATAAAACAATCGAATTAGGCGCACAATTATCAGCGGAAAAATTTTACAAAAAACTAGGATACATTACTTACGGTGAAATATTTGAAGACGCTGGAATTGATCATGTGCATATGAAGAAAGGTTTGTAAAGGGTTGTTAAAGTCATGGATGTTTATGTATATTTAAAAAATGGCGATATTCTCAAGTTTCTGTATTCTTTGAGAATATCGCCATTTTTAAGTTCGACCATAATTAGAACAAAACACTATCACTTTTCCATATTGATAGTATATTTTACAGAGTTGATTTTTGTCGTTGGATTGTATATTCCTACATCAACACTAGATATATCTTGAGGTCTGATATTATCAATAGGTGAAGAGAAAATATATTTTCCATTTACTGAAAGCTGATTATTTAAAGAAATATCAGCATTGAATCTTGTGATGCTATTGAGAGAATCTCTTTTCCAGTTAACATGAATGAATAACAAGAATTCATCTGCTGGATACAACTCTAACAAATTATTATCGAACGTCAAATTAATGCTGTATTGATTGATTGTACGTTCATCAGGAAAAATATTTATTGATTTTAAACGTACTCCCCTTCCAAAAGGTTCATTTAAAGGGGTCTGTTTAGTATTTACGAGATTTTTATTTCCATAATCAAAACTAAAATCTTTATCAAAAAGTACAATTTTTGTAGACCCATCGATATCATAATAAGAATTAAGGTCTCCTTGGAACATATCAATACTATCAGAAGGATTATACAATTTACCAACGTAATAATTTGGAATATAAATACTCTTTTGATTTCTCTTCTTTCCATCAAGAATGGCTTGCTCTCTTACATCGAATTGTCCACGCAACGAAATCACGCTCTTAGTGGCGTAATAATAAGTGAACATAAACGGTAGGCAAAGTAATGCAATTAGATAAGTAATACTTCTTTTAGAAAGAGTCACTCTCATATATAGTAAATCGCTCAAAAAGAAAGCAATTGAAATCAGAAATAGAACTAAGGAACCATTCAGTGATCGAAGTGCCACAGGAAAAACATAAGAGCCTCCAAAAGCAGCGTTAGCCATTATTGCCGAAAAGAAAAATATTAAACTGTATATCATATTCTTTTTTTGTGGAAACTGGTGTCTTAACAAATAAATAAATCCAATTAGTATGAATGTTACAAATATCCATGAAAAGCTTTTAAACGTCTCAATGAACCATGGAGACGAAAAGTAATTCCAGAGTCTGTGGAATAGAGTCTGTTCACGAGAAACTTGAAAAGCTGGATTTTGAAGCCTCTCGTGTTGACCTGGAGATAATAGTAACGACAGCATCCCAATGATTGTAAAAGGCAGACCAAGTAAGAATGTTTTTTTTTCTTTCTCAATTAACAGAAATATTACTGTTAGTAAAACAACCACAATAGATGTATTCTCGTTAGAATTTCCCGCTAGCAACCCTAAAATAGGGATGATAAGAAAATGCCATAGTTTCATTCTTCGATCTTTAAAGAAAAAAATTGAAGAAAGATACAATACTATAAAAAAATTCGTAAGAATATAATTTGTAAAACCAACTGTCCAAAACGATGTTTGTCCTAAATTTGGGTTGGCAATCCAATAGAGCAGAAATATAACAATAAAATTATTAGTATTCCATGTATAGCTTTTGTTGAAAATCGAAGGTAATTGTGAAATCAATGATATCATACCTACCCAAACAGTTGCTTTAAAAAAGATATAAATAATCGGAGGAAGTTGTAGCAAAATTAGAGAGGCTATGTCTGCCACAAGTCGACCCGACCAGTTCATATATCGCCATGATATGTCTGACCATTCAGAGTTATTAGTAATATAAATAAAGTCGTCACTTGAGATTGGGGTAAAAATTAGAGGAATTATAATCATAATAATTGCTATCCCTACACATAAAAAAATATTTAAATACTTGTTAGCTTTGAGCTTTTTATTAATCTGTTTTTTACTTCTTCTTAATTGTTCCAAAATAAATTCTCCTACTTATAAATATTATTCATTTAGTGTAACAAAGACACAGTCAAAATCCAATGATTGATTGAAAATAAGCAAAAGACAATAAAACATAGTAATATCAATAACTAGAACTTGAACCTCCAAAAATTCTCTTATCCTTGATAATACTGAAATTATTCAAGTTATACATTAAGCGCAACACAAAAAAACTCACAATCAATATCCAATAGAATAGATTCGTTGAGAAACACTATTAGAAGGATTAAAGTATATGCCAATATCATCATCTTACCATTAATTAGCGAGTTGAAGCTTCTACAATTTCAAAAAAATTAAGAAGTTTACTATAGCTATCATAACGACCTGATGAATCTTATAACAGTTCAAAAAATAGAAACAGTAACGCACTCTCTTTCACTCTTGTCTATTTTAGTTGAGATAGTTTACAATGATGGAAAAGTAGTTCTTATCAAAATGATTTATACTAGCAACCGTGCTAGAAGAAATTGACAGAATTACGCTTTTAAGTTTTAGTCCATAGTGTATAATTAAAATAATAAAGTAAAAGCTGTACCATTTCTGGCACAGCCTTTTCTTTCTACTTTCGCGACAATTGCTTGTAACGATCATACCAAATATCAATATAGCCTTGAGAAAAAGGCCCCTTTTCATTGTTGATCCAGTCCACTAAGATCTTGACATTTTCTTTGAGAATATAATCAATTTCTTTAGAGTAATGCATTTGCTGACTATGGGCTTCATATTCATCCACGTCCAACAGGCGTTTCTCGCCATCAGGAAAAACTTTGACATCTAAATCATAATCAATATATTTTAGTGCCTCGTCATCTAATACATAAGGTGATGCTAGATTACAATAATAAGAAACTCCCTTCTCTCGAATCATTGCTATTATGTTGAACCAGTATTTTTGATGGAAATAAACGATTGCTGGTTCGCGAGTGACCCATCTTCTGCCATCTGATTCTGTGACCAATGTATGGTCATTTAAGCCGATCAGTGAACACTCACTTGTTTTTAATACCATGGTATCACGCCACGTTCGATGCAAACTGCCGTCGTGTTTGTAACTTTTAATCGTCACAAACTCTCCTTCTTTTGGAACTCCCATAGCTACCCTTCCCTCAGCGAAAAAATTTTCGCATTTGTTTGGGTGTTATCACACCGACATCAGAATTATTATAGCAATAAAATGAAAGATTGCCTACTAATCTTTGTCATCGGATAAATAATTTTCAAAAACTTCCAACATTTTTTGCTGTGGTTTTGGAAAAACATAGCCAGAAAATTCATTTGGTTTCACCCAATGGCCTTTGAGTGTTAAAGGTGCTGCACTTCGACCGTAGAAAACAAGAATATGCCAGCGTAAATGACTAAAGACATGCTTAACCTCTCCCAGAACCTTTTTTTGCCAAATAATATTTTGAGCTGAAAAGAAATCAGGACTGTCTTCTGCAATCTGTGAACTAGAAAATAAATCCCAGCTTTTAGGATCATATTGCTCCTGCAATTCGCTGAATCGTTCTACTGAAACTTCTTCTAAAGGAAAGAGCCACATATTTGCTAATAACCCTGTTTCTGGGCGTTGTTGAAGAAAAATCTTTTGTTCTTTATTTTCAATAATGCCAGCTACGTAATACACATCTTTTGGCTTTTGCTTTTTCGATTTCACTGGAAAATCGGTTTGACGATCTTCTCGATAAGCCTGACAAAATTGCTGAATCGGACAAATTTCACATTGTGGATTCGTAGGTGTACAGATACTGGAGCCTAAATCCATCATCGCTTGATTAAAGTCGCCTGGCTGCTTTTGACTAATGATCTTGCGCATCGCTTCATCAAAAAAGGTTCGACTACTTGCTTTCGCAATATCTGCTTCAATACAAAATAATCTACTAACGACTCGCATCACATTCCCATCGATTGCAGGTTCTGGAATCTCGAAAGCAATACTGCTAATAGCGCCAGCGGTATATGGTCCAATTCCCTTAAGTGAACGAATCTCTTCGACCGTTTTCGGAAACTTTCCGCCGAATTCTTCCATAATCTGTTTTGCCGCAGCCTGCAAATTACGAGCCCTAGAATAATAACCTAACCCTTCCCAAACTTTCAGTAATTTGTCCTCTGGTGCCTCTGCTAACGCTTGAATCGTTGGAAATTGCTCCATAAATCGATAAAAATAATCAATCACGGTATCGACTCGTGTTTGCTGCAACATGATTTCCGAGATCCAGATGCGATAAGGATCTTGGTTGTAACGCCAGGGAAGATTTCGCTTTTCCTGCTGGTACCATTCTAGAAAAGCTTCTTGAAATTGTTCCACGTCTGAAGCCGACCAATTTTCCCAACCTCTACTCATCTGCTTCCTCTTTTCCACGAATAAAAGCATCGATCTGATCTAGCTGAAATCCCTTTTGATACAAACTCTGTTTGACCTTTTGTCGCCGTTTTGCTGGTTCAAATCGCTGATTCTTGCGCCAAAGCTTCTCACCCTGAAGCTCTAATGCATCCGTCTCTTGCTCCTCGATTTCAGAAAAATCAAGTTCGGCTAATACATTTTTACTGATGTCGCTGCTGAAGCCTTTTGTCATCAGCAATTGTTGAATTTTCCGTTGAACTTCGCGCGGGCTGCTATGGTGGAATTTTCGCATCGCCTTTTTGGCTGTATGGGCGGCTACTTGAAATTGTTCGTCTGCTTCATAAAGGTACAAAGCCTGTTGAATATCATTATCATTGAGTCCTTTTTGTTTTAGCTTTTGTTGTAAAACTCGTGGGCCCTTATCTCCTATGCGCATCTGAGTACGAACATAGCTTTCTCCATAGACAAGATCATTCAGTAAATCCATTTCTTTCAGACGAACAACAATTTTTTGCCGATCAGCACTTTCAATCTCATTCTCTTTTAGATAGGTTCGAAGTTCTTTTTCCGTCCGTAATTGATAGCTTAAATAATTTAAAGCAAGTTGAAATCCCAGATCTTCTTTGCCCTCCTGCTTAATCTCATCTAACATCTTCTCATCTAGCTCTTGGCCTTTAAGCAAGCGATGACGTACAACTGTATCTTCTGACAATCGCAGCTTTTCACCATTAGAAAATTCTACTTTATAGTAAGGTCCACGACCTTGACTGATTTTTACTACCGTCAGCATCTTATGTCCTCCAATTTACTATTTCTATATATACTCCTCATCCGCCTAGTGGAGAATAGTATTAATCTCCTCACAAAAACTAATTCTATCACAGATAATCAACCAATCGATAAAAATATGCTAAAATGAATTGCGCTTAAAAAGCTGAAAAAAATTTGAGAAAGAGGCTAACCATGGCTGTTCAACTTAAACCTAACCAAACATTAACCTTGAAAATAAAACGGCTCGGTATCAATGGCGAGGGCATCGCTTATTACAAACGTCTGATTATTTTCGTCACTGGTGCGTTACCAAATGAAACGGTTATCGCACGAATCACTAAAGCAACTCCTCGTTTTGCGGAAGCCCGCTTAGTAAAAATTAAGAAAAAGAGTCCCGATCGTATCACGCCCCCATGTCCTGTTTATGAAGAATGCGGCGGTTGTCAGCTTCAACATCTAGTCTACAGCAAGCAATTAGACTTTAAGAAAGATTTATTGCGTCAAGCTTTAGAGAAATATAAACCTGAAGGCTATCAAAAATTCGAATTGCGCAATACAATTGGCATGGATGATCCTTGGCACTATCGCAATAAAGCGCAATTTCAATTGCGGAAAAATAAACGAACCAATCAAGTCGAAGCTGGTCTTTATCAGGCGGATTCTCATCAATTGGTTCCGATCAAAGATTGCTTGGTCCAAGAACCAACAACGCAAAAAGTCATCAATACGGTAGTAAACTTATTAACAAAATATGATCTGCCGATTTATGATGAACGTTCAAATTCCGGTATTCTGCGTACATTAATGGTTCGAATTGGTGTTGAAACTGGCGAGGTCCAATTAGTCATGATTACAAAAACACCGAAGCTGCCGCAAAAAAATGCATTGATTCGAGAAATCACGAATCGTTTGCCAGAAATTGTTTCAATCATGCAAAATATCCAAGAGAAAAAAAACTCTGTCATTATGGGGGATGAAACCATTCATCTTTGGGGCAAAGAAGTTATCAACGAAAAAATCAATGAAGTCAGCTTTGAACTTTCGCCGCGGGCGTTCTTCCAATTGAATCCCCAGCAAACGAAGATCCTTTATCAAGAAGCCATCAATGCTCTGGATTTAACAACGCCTAAAACAGTAGTAGATGCGTATTGCGGTGTTGGTACAATTGGACTGTCATTAGCTAAAAAAGCCAAAGAAGTCCGGGGTATGGATGTAATCCCACAAGCCATTGACGATGCGAAGAAAAATGCGGAAGCAATGAACCTAACCAATACCCGTTACGAGGTCGGAACTGCTGAAAGCTTATTACCAAAATGGCTAAAGGAGGGCTTTTCGCCAGATGCAATTGTCGTTGATCCGCCACGAACAGGTCTGGATAATCAATTGCTTAAGGCGATTCAAGAATCACCAAGTCCCCAAATGGTTTATATTTCCTGTAATGTCTCCACTTTGGCTCGCGATCTTGTCAGTCTTGCAAAAATCTATCATATAGACTATTTACAATCTGTTGATATGTTTCCACAAACAGCTCGTTGTGAGGTTGTCGTAAAAATGTCTAGAAAATAGTAACTATCAGAGATTCAGCTTTTGAAAAATCGATAAAAACAAAGCGTTCCTATTTCTATCGTACGTGATAGAAATAGGAACGCTCGTTTTTTAGTAACCAGCAGCGGGCTGGCCGTAAACATCATTTTGCTGTCCTGCGTTAGGATCAGTAGCACCGCCGTAACCTTGATTTGGATCTGTATATCCTTGATCATATTGAGTAGAATAATCATCGGATTGTTGATAGTCGTTAGTTGTATTTGAAGAATCACCATAAACGCCACTGCTGTCATAATTATTCGGATTATCATAGCCTGGCGCAAATTGGCTGGTGTCTTCACTGGCTTTGCCATCAGAGTCATCATAGAACAAACTATCTGCATCTTGTTCTTTCAGGTTTGGTAAAGTGCTTGCTGTAGGCAAATCTAACTGCTTCTTCAATGTGTTCTGAATATCTAATAATTCATTTGTACCTAATATTTGATAGTAAATTTCATCTATCATCTGACTCTTACCAACCAGTTGTTTTTGTTTGATAGTATCAAATGCGGATAAATAGTTCGTTCCGATATCCATCATATCATCCCATGTTAGATCGGTTTTCATATTTTTTTCGACTGCTTTTAAGATTTTTCTATAGTTACTTACACCATTGATTGACATCGCTTTTCGTAAAATTTTGGTTACTACTTCTCTTTGACGTCTTTGCCGTCCAACATCGCCTTCTGGATCTTCATAACGCATCCGCGCATAGGCTAAGCCCTTTTCTCCATCCAACGTTTGTTTTCCTTTAGGTACATGAATACCATCCAAAGTAAAATCAATCTTATTATTGACCTCAATACCGCCAACCGCATCAATCAAGTCTTTTAATCCACGCATATTGATTGATACATAATGGTCCAAAGGGATATCTAACAGTGTCTCAATTGTATCCATTGACATCTTCACACCACCAAATGCGTAGGCGTGATTTAATTTGTCATTCGTCTCATATCCAACAATTTTAGTCAAAATATCTCTGTCTAAGCTGACAATTGTTGATTTCTTTTGCTTGGGATTGATAGTAACGACCATCATACTATCAGATCTCCCCTGATCCGAGCGGCCAAGATCTCCTGTATCGACTCCCGCGAGAAAAATTGAAAAAGGCTCCGCATTGTCTATATTGGGTTTGTCTCCCTCTCGCTTCAAACTTGTACGTTTAACAGTTTGTCGAATACTATCAACCATTTTACTGGCATCATTTGTCACTTGGACAGCATAGTAGGTAATCCCACCTATAAATAAATTTAGTAGGACTAATAACCCTACGATCACTTTCTTCCAACGACTCATCATACACCTCTATTAACGATTTTTTCGTTTTATTTTCTCATATATCAGCTATCTAATCAACAACAGCTAAAAACAATTAATTTCAAATAACAGAAACTTAAAGAATATTAATAGCTGGTTTGCTCTTTACGTTCGATTTATACCATAAAATTATGAAGATTTTTGGAAGGTCTTAAAATCTAGGCTAAGAAAACCACCGGAGAATTCATTCTCCGGTGGACTTTTTGTATGATTAACCTTCTTATTGAAGATCACTGATCTTAAACTCTATTCCAAGGGCATTTCTATAATATTCCGGATACATCTCCTTCCCACATTTTTCACAGGTAAATTGGGGAGGATTGTTCGGATCATTTGCAATATCTGCATCATCTAAAAATTTTACTACATCCATTGGGATTGATTCTTTTTCACCACAACTTAGACATATAAATTTAACGTTGGCGTCCCCAATCCCAGCGAATTGCTTTAAAAGTTTTTTCTTTTTCTTCTTCATACTGTTTCCTGAATTCTTTTTGGTCAATTTTTCGATTCTCCTCTCGCATAAATCGCTTTGCATGGTTATCTTTCGCATATTTAATAACTAACCTTCCATTTTTGCGCACACTCATCCCAACGAATTCATAGTACTCACCGCAACAAGAACATTCTAAGGGATTTTCACCAAATTCTTCGGTTATTCTTTCTTCCCAGGATTTTGGTCTTAAGGCCTCATTCAGATTGATAAACAGCTTTTTTACTCGTTTCTGATACTCCTTCATGACCTTTTTCATTAATGTTTTGATTCTACGACTATAGATTCCATAGCGACGAATCGTTTTGAAATTCTTATTTTGAATATGGCGAATCAGTGCAGCTATGAATTCGTCTATACTCATGGTCATCGTCTCTTTAGTATTCGTTCGTTTGTCCATATAGTTGAACATGACAGTGTCGCCATCATACATTAAGATTCGGCTTAA
>ENA-OXVJ01000167-OXVJ01000167.1-human-gut-metagenome-genome-assembly--contig:-NODE-167-length-26667-cov-37.306854_pt1 | contig 26667 bp, 20 predicted proteins | sample MGYA00249248_ERZ652692 | MGnify/ENA primary metagenome ERZ652692 (study PRJEB26925, sample SAMN05826544) | human gut metagenome | biome: ENVO:2100002; feature: ENVO:00000062; material: ENVO:00002003... | reverse complement strand
AAGCGCGCGGTTTTCTTGTTTCGTACGCTCCGCGAACGAAACTGACTAAAGTCATAAGAAAAAGGATGAGGCAAACACTCGCCTCATCCTTATGACTATTCAGTTATTAATTATTTAGCGAATCGACTTGAGTATCAAGAACGAAAGAAAATTGAAGCTTGGAAACAAATCGATCAACCATTATCCAATCGTACGATCGCAAAATCACCAAATTGTGTTCCTCAAACTACCCTTACTAAGAAAGACCGCACGGTCCGCCAAATCAAACGCAAAATGGCAAAACATATGAATACGAATCATTTATCACATCTGCAAACGTTAGACAAGCAGCCTATGAACAGGTACGAGCGAATTCCCGCAAACACCAGATATGGCTTTCTTCGTCCAATTTCCTTGAGAATACCGATCATCAGATGAAAAAGGAAAAGCAATCCCAGATGTCCTCGCTTGGCGTGCAAAAAGCTGAATCTATTACCGTATGAAAATTTCTCTTACACGACAATATTGCACAACTACAATGAGTGCTTCCTGTTCCTCTTATTTATCCCGAAAGATCACTGATCAACTGTTGCAGCTGAACGATGTTTTGATTAGTTAAAAAAGGATCAATGATCACTGTAGGATAATCATAGGGTACTTCTTCTACACTACTTGAAGTAACCAACGCGTCATATTTCATCAATTCACTAATCGTGATCCGTGAATCCCGAGAACGCTCCTCTACAAAATGAATCTTAAAATTTCCATAGATCCGTTCTTCAATCTGTTCTGCTAAAAAAATTTCCTCGGTTGGCGACAATTCAGAAAGCAGTAGAATCTTTAGAGGCTGATCCGCGCTCGCTAATAAATTTAAACTTTGAGGAACCATTGTTATCAACAGATAGGTGTAATTCCAGATAAAATCAGTTTCTTGGTAAATACGGTATTTCTTCACAAAGGATTCGGCGATTTTCAGGACCTTCTTCACCGCTTGATAATGAGTTTCCATCATCTTTTCTAAGAAAATCCCTCGTTGACGGTATAAAATATCAATGTAGCGCCCTTTAGGTGGATACATCCGTTGATCATTCACCAGTATAATCGTCAGTTCGTACATTTCTAGGTCCCCCAACGAGCGACCTAGTAAACGATTAAAATCTTCAACCAACTCATAATGCTTTTGATACAAATCGCGATAGATCCTACTTTGCTTCATCGCAGATTTCCATTGATCCTCGCTGAAAATCAGCATATCCGCATATGACAACCATAAACAATCCTTGACATCTTCCTCCGTTAACCGAACTCGAAAAGACTCTAAAGCGATTCTCTCAAACGCTTCTAAAGTTTCCTCATCAGGCAAGCTTAACGGACTTATCAATTCATTTGCAGGATATCGTCGACCATTTTTGATTCGCCATAGACTGATATAAATGTTGTAGCTTAATCGTTTTCTAAAAATATGACGATTTTCTAAATGGTTAACCTGAATAAACTGATCCACTAAATTGGTTATCGCTTTAATCTGGTATTCCTTTAAATTTGAAAAAAGTGAATCGACATGATCCGATTTTTCTAAAAAATAGCGATAGTAGAAATGTCGGATAACACTTTCCTTTCCTTCAATCCGCAACGGGCGGTAATCCAGTTTTATTCCTGCTTTCTTTAGGGCGGTTTCAAGTTTCTTTAAGTAACGTTGTGTATTTGAGGCACTAAGATAAAGTTTTTCTGCTAAATCACTAATGCTTGAACACTTTTCATAAAGCAATTCTTCAATAATCTGAAATTCTGGTGCTTGTTGAAGAACGTCTGCATACAATCGGTTGATACTCACATGCGGCTTGACATTAATTTGATAAAGCCCTTTGAATTTCTCAATATGAAAATCCTCTTGCTCATCGTTAATCAACTTGACATCCTTCAACAAAATTGGTAATGAACATTCCAGCTCTTCTAATAATTGATCACTTGGCAACCCAACTTGACTTGCATAGAGAAGCTCAACAAAACGCAGTCGTCTCAAACTGCTTGTCCCCAAAACCTCTCTGAAATCCATTTCATCATCCCCTTTGTTCTTCCCCTTTTAGAACGTAACAAAAGACTATTTTTTAAATATGAAAAAATCGGATACTCAGCATAATGAATCTACAACTCACATAAAATTCCAACTAACAGTGACCAACCATCATATGTGTGAATCATCAATCTTCGCTGATACCCGAAAAAATGTATCGTTCCATATCAAAATAGCCATCGAATTTATACTATTTTAATCAAGTTCACCTCTTACGCTTAACTTTTTCAAATTAATTTCGTTTTTTTGTTTATTTTTTTCAACATAAAGATTATTTGATAGCCAATAGAAAACTGATAATCCTCTGTTACTATAATATTCAACCCATTTTCTTTACGATTTTTTCCTTATATACATAATAACCAATCTTATTTCCCCTTGCTTTTTCACCATTTATTTATTTATGGTTATTAAAAAGCTCAGGGAATCAACAAACAATTAATTCTTAAATATTTTTTTGTTATTTAGTTCTTTTTTTTAATAATCATTAAAAAATATTATTACTCATTTTAAAAATACCAATTAAAAAAATTGAATTTTTTCTACCATAAATTCAAAATCAAAAAATACTCAGATATAACATTTGTTGCATTTAATTTCCGATTAATTATTTATATAATTTTCTAAATAGCTTAAAAATCGTCTTTTTATTCTAATATTTCTATTCAATTGAATTGATTAAAATATTAAATCTGACGATTCAAGAAGTTTAGCCGATTACTTAAGAAAACATTCTAGCAATAACCGTAAAAGGAAGCCTATTCTAAAACTTTTAATGCCATTTATCACAGACAACACAAAAAGCTCATTTTATAAGAATAGCTTTACATTGAATTGTGTAATTCTTCGAATAATTCACTATTGATTTTTTAAACTACTTGGGGGATTCTGATAATGAAATACAGAGGTAAAGTACATATTTCAGAAGATTGTTATTGCTTGCAGAATTTTTCTCTTATTTAGAGTTAGCAGCAGATAGCAGTTCACTATACTTTTAATGATGCTGGCTGTTTCAAATGATAATTTTTGGATACACAACTAGGATTCGTTCTGTTCTGTTTTTTTGAAATGCTACATACTAGTAGATTATGATTCATCGGAGAACCCTCACTTTTTTCTCCTTGTCCTCACGAATCATCTTGTTGTCTAGCTTTTACTATCTAACAAGTGCAATGTTTAACACGTAATAAAAAGAGTCTGGAAAGAATCTTTCCAGACAAATCGTTCACTTTTTCATCCTTCGAAAGTTTGTTTAAAAGCTACTCTACAGTTGCCGCTATACTTTCGGAGGACAAAATCTAAAATGGATTTCCCATTACTTTTTATTGTTTCTCCGCAGATTGTATGGGTTGGAATTACCTTACATTAGTAGATCAAGACGAAACGAGTGTGTGGCAAAAGTAATTGCCACACACTCGTTTTCCTTAATTACTTAAATCTTCTCCGTTGGTTGCAATGACTTTCTTATACCAATCAAAGGATTTTTTCTTGCTGCGTTTCAAGGTTCCGTCACCTTCGTTGTCGCGGTCTACGTAAATGAAGCCATAACGTTTCTTCATTTCACCTGTTCCGGCAGACACGAGGTCGATACAGCCCCAAGTGGTGTAGCCTAATAAATCCACTCCATCTAAGTCCACTGCATCCTTCATCGCTTGAACGTGCTGCGCTAAGTAGTCGATTCGATAATCGTCCTCAACATAGCCATTTTCATCTGGGGTATCAATCGCTCCAAGCCCGTTTTCTACAATGAATAATGGTTTTTGGTAGCGATCGTACAGGTCATTCATCGTGATCCGTAAGCCAAGTGGATCAATCTGCCAGCCCCATTCGCTTGATTCCAAGTAAGGGTTCTTCACAGAAGCAAAGATATTGCCGCTGGTTTGTTCCAACAATTCAGGGTCAGTCGTAGCTACACGAGATGAATAGTAAGAGAATGAGATGAAGTCCACGGTGTGAGCCTTCAATAGCTCTTTGTCGCCTTCTTCCATCTTCACTTCGATCCCTTTGCGTTCCATTTCCTTCACTGCATACGCTGGATATTCCCCACGTGATTGCACATCAATGAAGAAATAGTTTTGACGTTCTTCTTGACGACCTGCCCAGACATCGTCTGGTTTTGGTGTATATGGATAGTAAGAACCTGCCGCTAGCATACAGCCGACTTGGTTTTCTGAATCGACTTCATGAGCGATCTTCGTTGCAATCGCAGATGCCACTAATTCGTGATGGGCTGCTTGGTATTTGATTTGTTCTTCGTTTTCGCCTTCTTCAAAGTATAGACCTGCCCCCATAAATGGTGCGTGTAAGATCATGTTGATTTCATTGAAGGTCAACCAGTATTTGACTAATCCTTTGTAACGATTGAAGATCACGTTACATAAATTTTCGTAGAAGCCGACTAATTCGCGGCTGCGCCATGCGCCATATTTTTCCACTAAGTGCATTGGGCAGTCAAAGTGAGTGATGGTTACTAATGGTTCGATTCCGTATTTTTTACATTCCTTGAAGATGTCTTCATAAAATTTCAAGCCTTCTTCATTTGGTTCCTTTTCGTCGCCTTTAGGGAAGATTCGGCTCCACGCTAGTGATAAACGATAAGTCTTAAAACCCATTTCCGCAAACAGCGCAATATCTTCTTTCCAATGATGATACATATCGATCGCTTCTTTTGCTGGGTAAAAATGCGCATCGTCAAAATCAAACATTTTCTTTTTCCCTGCGATAACGGCAAAACGATCTTCACCCACCGGTGCGAGGTCAACATTTGCTAGTCCGCGTCCGCCTTCGTTATAACCACCTTCACATTGATTGGCAGCAGTCGCGCCGCCCCATAAAAAGTCTTTTCTAAATCCCATTAATCAATTCCTACTTTCTATACTTTTTCCATATCTAATTCACGTGCCACTTCGTCTTGAACCTCGATACCTTCTTTTTCTAGGCGTTCGATGGTTTCTTTGAAGTTTGGCAAATGTTCTTTGTGTGCAATAAATAATTCATCCATAATCCGTTGCGCTGTTTTACCAGAACGAATCATTGGGTTGATGGTAAACGCTTGTAATGCGGTGTTGTAATCACCAGTTACAGCAGCTTCGATCGTTAACAATTCCATGGCTTTCATCACTTGCAGCCACCCGCGTTCTGCTGTTGGCAATTCACCAAATGCAACATTACGAGCGCCTTGTCCGCCAATATAAGCAGAAACTTCAACGACACAGTCTGCTGGCAGATCTGGCACAGCACCGTCATTTTTCGTCGAAACAACTAATTGCGTATTTTTGTTAGCATAAATTGATGCGATTGATTCACATGCTGCATCAGAATAGTAAGCTCCGCCGCGTTGTCCTAATTGTTCTGGTTTGTAATCCAAGTTCGGATCTTTGTACAATTCAAACAATTCTGTTTCTGTTTGCTTCACTTGTTGGGCACGCGTGCCGATGGTTTTGTATTCTTCTAAGGCATGAGCCAACGTTTCTTCCTCTTGGTAGTAATAATGATGGTACCCACAAGGAATCATTTGCATTTGTTCTAAAATCTCTCTTGGGAATGGAATATCATGGATATTTTTCGGCATCCCTGTTTCGTCGCCTTCGTACATTTTATTAATGATCTCTTGTGTCACATCTTTGCCGTGATTATCAGTTACTTTATGCCAATGGAAATGATTCAAGCCAGCAAATTTATATATCAATTCATCTGGCTCTTTGCCTAACATCTCAGGCTCCACCATTTGCGCCATCACTGGAACATTACACAAGCCAATTACTTTGTCCCATTTACCATAACGAACAACTGCTTCAGTCACCATGCCGCTTGGGTTAGCAAAGTTTATCAGCCATGCATCTGGACATAGACGTTTCATATCTTCAACGATTTCTAAAATGATCGGAACTGTTCGGAACGCTTTGAACATTCCGCCGGCACCATTCGTTTCTTGACCTAACATGCCATAGTAAGCGGGAATACGTTCGTCTTTGATCCGTGCTTCTAATAAGCCCACACGGAATTGAGTCGTGACAAAATCTGCGTCCTTCAAGGCTTCTTCGCGGTCTAAGGTAATGTGAACTTTTACATCATAAGGTGATGCATCCCACATCCGTTGTGCCATTGCACCAACGATCTCAACCTTTTCACGACCTGCTTCAATATCGACTAACCAGATTTCACGAACTGGTAACTCATCATAACGTTTGATAAAACCTTCCATTAATTCCGGTGTATAGCTGCTTCCTCCACCAATTGTAGCGATCTTTACTCCTGCTGACATCCAATCGACTCCTTCTATTTTTATTTACAAACTAATTATCTGCTATGTAAAACTTCAATTCAATCTGTTCACAAGTCATTCCATACGAATTTACAAACTCTCTATTGAAAACGGTTGATTTTGTAAATCTCGATGGATATTCTCACATTTTCCTTAAAATCGCCCACATTCATTTACAAATGATCTACAATAAATGTAAATAGGAGGTGTGCTCATAATGCTCTTATCAGTGAAAATGAAGCAAACAGATTTTTCTAATGCCGAGACAGCCTTGGTCACTTATATTTTAGAAAAGGGTACAGCGATTGAATCCATGACAATTAAAGAAATCGCAGAAGCTAATTTCGTTCACCCCTCTACCTTGATTCGCGTTGCTAAAAAATTAGGCTACAAGGGCTGGCTAGAATTGCGTACAGAATTTTTAGCTGAACAAACCTATCTCCAAACCTACTTTGAAGATGTCGACGCCAATTTTCCTTTCCAAACCAATGACGGCATCATGACGATCGCAAATAAAATTGCTTCATTAGAAAGAACAACGATTGATGATACCTTAAGCCTGTTGAATCATGATAACCTGCAAAAAGCGAAACAGCTCTTATTAAACGCCAAACAAATCAAAATCTTCGGGAGTAACGCCAATTTACTGATTTCTCAGGATTTTGCCTTAAAAATGCGCCGCATCAAAAAAAATGTTGTGACCAGTCAGACTTTAGGCGAGGATACCTACGAAGCCTATAATAGCCAGGCTGATACCTGTGCGATTCTGATTTCTTATACAGGAGAAAATAATTTTATCTTGCAGCTCGCAAGAATTTTGCGAAAACAAAACATTCCTGTCATCGCCTTAACTAGCATCGGCGAGAATACACTCGCCTCCTACAGCCAAGCGGTTCTGCGAATAACGACACGGGAGCGGCTTTATTCAAAAATTGCGAACTTTACGATTAATTCATCAATCTGCTATTTACTGGATGTGCTATATAGCTGTGTCTTTGCCGAAGACTATCAAAAAAATCTGAATCATTTGATTGAGATTGGCGAGCTTGCTGATAAGCGAAAAACCAGCTCTGAAATCATGGCAGAATCACCAGAATCAATGATTCGCTTCACGGAATCTTTTCGACCAAATTAAAGTTCGGGGCGCTCGCCCCGAACTTTTTTCTGATTTAATTCGTTAAACCAATACAGTCAATAACTCATCGCTGCTACTGATACCTTCTTTGTGATCAGTCTCGATGATATCCAGATAATCCGCTGAGTTCGTTACAATGACTGGCGTTTCTACACTGAATCCCGCTTCTTCAATTGCCTTGATGTCGAAGCTCACCAGTTTATCACCACGTTTGACCTTTGCGCCTTGTTCTACGTGCGCTTCAAAATATTTTCCATCTAATTGAACGGTATCTAAACCAATATGGATCAACAATTCCAGACCATTATCTGAAATCAAACCAATCGCGTGTTTTGTTGGGAACATCGTCATAACTGTGCCGTCAAACGGTGCTACTACTTCGCCGACAGTTGGATGAATCACGACGCCTTTACCCAATGCTCCTTGTGCAAAAGCTTGATCTTTTGCAGTTTCTAACGGCATCATATTCCCTTGGACAGGAGAAGTCACGACTTCTTTACGAACACCCATTTCATTTTGAACTTCTGTTTCTTCAGTCACCTCATCGTCTTTCCAGAATAACATCGTTGCTACGAAACTGAAGACCATCGCTACACCAACTGCAATAAACTGAGTGACCATGCTGCTGATGTCATTTGAAGCAGTATCAATATGGTTTACAAAACCAAATGCTCCTAAACCACCCATAATGAAGCTTTTCGCTCCTAACAGACCAGTAATCAACCCACCGATGGCCGCACCAATCATTGAAATCACAAAAGGTTTCTTTTTAGGTAAGGTCAATCCGTAAATTGCAGGTTCAGTAACTCCAAAGATCCCTGAGATAACTGCTGGAATTGCTAATTCTTTCAATTTCTTGTCTTTTAGCTTGAAGAACATTGCTAATACAACAGCTGTTTGCGCAAAACTTGCTGAGAATGAAGCTGCTAAAATCGTATCAAACCCTAACGTTGACAAGTTGATCATGGCTAATGGAATCAGGCTCCAATGTAGACCGAAAATTACTAACACTTGCCAGAAGAAACCAACTGTTACACTCATCAAGATTGGTGAGAATTCGTACAATGCGGTAAAACCACTACCTAAGATATTGGTTAAGAAGGTAATGATCGGACCAATAATCAAGAAACCGAAGAATACAGAAATCAAAATCGTAAACATCGGTACTAAGAAAGTTTGGACCATTTCAGGAATGATGCGTTTCGCCAGCTTTTGAATGATGCTCGCAAACCAAATAACTAAAATGACTGGGACCACGCTACTTGTATAGTTATTTGCAATAATTGGCAAACCAAAGACTTTGATGAACACCGGACTCTCTAAAATCGTGTTGGCAAACAACGTCATGATCGGCTTTCCTGTACCCAAAGCCGAGGCTTGAATTGTGGGATAAACCATCGCCATTCCGATTGCGATCCCTGTAAAGTCTGCAACTTTGAATTTTCGAGCAGCGGTCAAACCAATCGCTACTGGCATGAAGTAAAAGATGCAATCTCCAGCGGCTGTTAAGAATAAATCAGTTCCGCTGCCTGCTTCATACAATTTAAGATACAAGAATAAGGCATTAAACCCTTTCAACATCCCACAAGCCGTCAACGCTCCTAGGAACGGTTGGAAACAACCAGAAATCAAGTCGATCAAACGATTAAAAATATTGCCTTTTTCAGCATCTTCTTCGGTAGCTTCACCAGTGATACCAGCAACCTCTAAAACATCTGCATAGACTAACGGTACATGATTTCCAATTACAACTTGGAACTGACCGCCGCTTTTCATGATGGTAACGACACCATCCATGTTTTTTAAGACATCTTCATTTGCCTTGCCTTCATCTTTCAATTTAAAACGTAAACGCGTAATACAATGTGTTACACTATTGATATTTTCTTTTCCGCCGACATTGGCGATAATTTTCTCTGCTAAATCATGGTATTTTCCCACTATTTTCCCTCCTATTTAATGTATGCCCTTCCACTAATCAACAACCCGGGATAATGTGAAAAGCGGGCAGGTGCCAATTTCTATTGATTTACTTTTTGGACTAATCGTGCGATATGAATGGTTAAATATAATTTCTCATCATTTGACATTTCGTAATCGTATTTCTTCTTAATAAAATCTGCAATTCTTTCTACGCATTGATACGCGTTTTGATATTTCTTTTGAATAATTAAAAGCAGCTCGTCATCTGTCTCATCAGTTAATTGGCGATGATTCATGATTCGTGAAGCGAAGAAGCGCAAATGCGTTGTAAAACGATAAAAGTAAACAGACTCTTCATCCAGTTGAACTTTAAAATAATAGCTGGTTATTTGAATGATTTCCTGCATCAGCTCCGCCATCATATACGCATCTTCATTTTCGCTATCTGATTGAGCATTCACTAAGTGTAAAGCGATATTCCCTGCTTCATCCTCACCTAGATTGACTTTAAACTTTTCCTCGATTCTTTTTACCGCATTCACGCCTACCGAAAATTCATCGGGGAATAAACGTTTAACATCCCACAATAATAAGTTTCGAACCCGAACACCCTCTTTAACTCGCTGGACTGCTGCATATAAGTGATCAGTAATTGATATATAAAGCGAATCGTTCAACGGATTTTTCAACGTTACCTTTGCCTCATCAATAATATCGTTGGCGATTTCTAGGTAAGTTATCGGAACATCGACTAATAATTCTTGAAACTTATGAAACAAATCACTGTTCGCAAGGTGATAGGTTTTATCTATCGCCTCCTCGGCTATCTCATCCCCAATCTTTTTCTGAAAGGCTAGACCACGCCCCATCGCGACAATCTCGTTATTTTTTTGATCAGTCGTGATGACTACATTGTTATTCAAAATCTTCTGAATTTGCATTCAACACTCCTCCGTTCTGTGACATTCGCTACTAAAAATCATTTTTCCCGACTTCGTTCACTTAAAATGATAGATAGCTTTGCAATTGATGTCAAACCCAAAAATGTTATTTTTTATAAACTCACCTCCTGTTTTAGAGCAACAAAAAAAACCCAATGAGGGTACGACAAATAATCGTACGTATCTCATCAGGTTTAGCTTGTATTTAAACAATCACTATCCATCAAATGGTCTATTTAATTCAAAATTAGCTTACCAAACACAGAAAGCGCTGTCAACAGATTTTACAAAAAGAATTTTTTTAATAACAAAATTTGTAAATAGAAAGTGACAATTCTTTTCCTGCTTATCTAGCATTACATCAGCGCTTCTCCTTATAGGCGACATAATGGTAAATGTTATCGCTACTATCCTAAACTGCCATCAATTAAAAACCGAAATTTCCTACAATAACATTATACGCAATAACCAAAAATATAATCGCCATTACTAGGCTACTCCACAAACTAAACATTACGAAAGGAGATGTAGCTTCGTTCCCTTTATTCCTCAAATTAGAAAAAGAACGCTTTGTTATCCAAAGCTGCCAAATTCCCAAAGCTAAAAAGACAAGTCCGATTATCATTATACATAGCTCCTTTTTCACTTTATGTTCTGTAAATAATTGTACTCTCAAAAATGTAAAAAGCAATCAAAGAACCAAGCGGAGTCTATCATCCCAAACATATTATTTGAACTCTTGGCGATTATCCTTTAGGGTTAAAATGTACTTAAAAGAAAGGATGGAAATTCAATGACCAAAAAAATTGCAGCGATTGTTACGGATTTAGTCGAGGATGTTGAACTATCCTCTCCAAAAGAAGCACTGGAAAAAGATGGCAACGAAGTCACAATCATCAGCTTTGAAGCCAATCAAGAAATCACAGGAAAAAAAAGAACCAAATTCAAAAGCGACAAAGGAATTGATGAAGTGAAACCTGAGGACTTCGATGCATTACTAATTCCTGGCGGTTTTTCACCTGATCAATTGCGTAGCGATGCACGTTTTGTATCCTTCGTGTCTTATTTCTTAGACAAGGATCAACCGTTATTCGCCATTTGCCATGGTCCACAATTGTTCATTCAAACAGGACTTACCAAAGGGCGCACAATGACTGCTTACACAACCGTTCGTCCAGATGTCGGCTATGCTGGCGCAATCGTCAAAGATGAAGCAGTTGTAGTAGACAACAAATTAGTAACTAGCCGAACTCCAGATGATCTTCCTGATTTCAATCAAAAAATCGTCGAAATATTACATGGTTAACGATAAATTTTGACAGAAGAGGATAGCCTAAAGAAATACAAGGATCTAGGAACAGATGATGAATGATACCTACTCAGTGTTTCTAAAATTTTGTGAATTTTCGGCTTATTTCTGTAGACGTACTTATGAATCGCCGTGTATTCGTGAATAGGAGCTGATCCACAAGTCTGTAAGACTTTCGAATCAGCTCCTATTATTTTTTCTCTCTATTAAAAGATAATTCTTTGCAAAATTAGTTAACCGCCTTGCAAAGCCCCTATTAAGACAAATAGGTCCACAAAAGTAACAATAGAAATCCAATCAAAAACGGTGGTACATACTTAAATATAAAATAACTGTAAGCTTTTCCTGTCCTACGTTCCGCCTCAAATCTTGGATCATCTCGATCGTTTACAAACTGCCATGGAAACCTTGAGAAAAAAAGCCCATTTGTTAAGCGAGTAATCAAAGCGATCACTAGTAAAAGACCCGTACAGAAAATACCAACAAACGCAATATCTCTAATCACATGACTATCCAAAACAATCACCAGCTTTCGCTTCACATTCAAAAGAGCAATCACAACACGAACGAACCAGCATTATTTGAATTCATCGCCAACTCGCTTAAAAAAATACCACTAAAGTCTTTATTGAAGCCCACAAGTTAGTTCGCTGCTACTTCACATACCCAACCGCGAGACAATTCATCCCATTGGAGCCCAAAAAAGCATTAATCACTGTTCCATTTTGCGGCAAATACCCATCCTTTTCTTTATTTTTATTATAATCCTTCACTGTAAAAATAACGATACACTTAAAATCCATCAAGTTACACCCTTTCGATCCATACTTTTTTAATTAAATTCTCATTGTAATTATGATAACACGAATTTTTTTCTATGGTCACTACTCCTAGAAAAATCATCTAAATTAAAAAAATATTTTGTGTACGATGATGAACATCCTCTTCAACTTTACAATAGCTTCACTACATCAAAAAGCTTAAACGGCCTCGTCGTCAAAATTCCTTTGTTTCAAATGGTAGCCTTTGCCCCAAATCGCCTCTACGACTAAGGCACTTTCCATTTCTTTCAGCTTCCATCGGATTCGTTTAGCAATAATAGACATCTGAGCTAATTGAGAACTATTAGGACCGTCTCCCCACATTGCTCGTGACATCTCTGTTCTGGAAACTATTTCATCATTTGAATTAAGTAATTTCTCGAAAAAGGCTGTTTCTTTTTTCGATAGTACATGAAGAATCGCACGTAACTCCTCTTGTTTAACTTCGCCCTCTTTATTAAAAATCAGCCTTGCTTGCTCCTTTTCATGATTCATGTTGGCTAAGTTATGCACTACGTACTCTCTAAGGCGTTCAATTGATTGACTCTCACTGATCCAATCGTAAAAACCTATTTTTTTAATCATTTTCTGTTCTTCTTCATCTGGTTCGATCGATGTTTTTCTGATGAAACAGCTCATTTTGCTCAAGTTTAAAAAAAGTTGTTTTGCCTCATTATCACTGATAGTTTCACTAATAATAACCGCCGCAAATTTCCTATCAATCTGTTCCTCATCAAATTTATGCAGTAGCTTATCGAAAAGAAGCTTAGAGCAATACACTTCATATCCCAAACATTGCAATCGATTCTGCAGAGGCTGCTCAAACAATACATTTTTCGTCAAAATTAAAAATGGTTTCATCTCATTCACTACTTTCTTTTCCTGCTTTACAAATAATTTATATTTTTATAGTTACTTGTTGGCTATTGAAATAATAAAAAGGCCCTCAAAGCATCTTTTTTATAATACTGTTTGCTACCATTACTATAATGTATGTTTTTTTATTTTTCAGTTTCGCTAGAGCAATCAAATCAGATGCCGCAATTCCCTACGGTCCCCGAATAAGAAAAGAGTATATCAAAAAAGGAGACCCAGATATTTCAATTTTGTCGGGTTCGTTTGGTGAATACTGAAATACCGAATGTATCATGAACTCTATTTGCCTTACTAGATGTTATAATTAAACTATGAAGGACAATGCTAGGAGGAAATCTTTTGGATTATGAATTATTTGAATCCGCGATTAAAAATAAACTTTTATTATTAGATATTGTTTACCAAGCAGGAGATTGGGTTAAATTACCAACGTTGTGTTTTAAAACTGAAATAGGCGAGAAAAATGTCATGAAGTATATGGAGGAATTACAGGAAGACCTAGCTCAGATGAATCTTCTGGAAGAAGCCTGTGGAACGATTGATTTCATCAAAGGAAAGGGATTCCTTTTCAATGGAGAGGAACTTAATTATAAAAGACTCTCTTTATATATTTTAAAGCAATCCTTGATTTTCAATTTATTGCAAGAATTATTTCTCAGCAATCAAGTAGCGACGTCAGATATCCTCAACAATTATTTTGTTAGTGAGAGTACGCTGAGACGCAAGGTATTACAAATCAACGAATTTATTGAGGCCTATCATTTATCCTTGAAGTATAGTGGCAAACAATTAAAAATCACCGGTAAAGAAATCAATATTCGCTACTTGGGCTATCAATTTTTCTGGAGCTTTTATACCGGTGTCACTTGGCCCTTCAAAAATGTTGAGCAAAAAAGAATTGAGCACTATGTGAAATATGCATTGAAAAATTATGATTTGGCTAAAAAGAATACTTTGTCGCTGGAATTTTCTTACTTATTTGCACTGAATGTTTCGCGCTTTCATTCTAAACATCCGATAACACCGGAAGATATTCCAGCTTATGTCAAAGAGATCAATCAGCGGCAGCTTTTTCCACGTTCGGCCTTTTATCAGGACTTTCAAAAAGAGTTTTTCCTATCGGAACACGAGATCAATTATATCGGGTTGCTTTTTCAGTGTCGACCACAGTTTTATATTCGCAAGGATAATCTCCAAGAGGTGATTCAGCTGCACAGAGAACTTGATACGCCGATCTATCAGCTATATACTCTCTTCACTGAGGAAACCAACATCATGTATACGCCGGTTAAAGAAGAACTGAACTTAAAACTCTGCCACGCGATCATTTTATCGACATTTTTGCATGCGACTTTTTTTAAAAATTTTATTTCTGTTGCTTCTGGTTACGATCTTTTAATTTTTTATCAAACAAAGTATCCTCATCTATATTCTTATATGGAAGACATCCTTAAAAAAATGCGTGACCAGTCGGAATCGACTGTGTTGGAGAATGACGAATTTCTTGTACCAAGGTTTTGCGAAGCATTCTCCGCCATTAATATTTTTACTAAATTCGAACCGGAGATCGTTGTAAAGATTGACACCAATCTAACGATGGCTTTGGAATATATCTTGGCCCAAAAGCTGGAACAGATCTTCCGTAATTTCTTCAACGTTCGTTTTCTATCTTTTATTGAAGTGGAAAAAAACGAAGAACAAAAATTCGACATGGTCTTCTCTTCGATTATTCAAAATGTTGAAGATAGTCCCTACCGAGGAATTCCAGTTTACACGTTCCAACCTCAAATCGATCTTTCAGATATCACAAAAATCAATGATATTTTAACCAAGTATATTGAAAACTTAGAATCGCAAGAATAATGCAAAGGTGCCGTATCATCACCGATACGGCACCTTTTATGGATTAAACTGCTTGTTCGTTAACTTTACGATACTTAGTGATTGCAATCAACATTAAGCCTAAACCTACAACTAGGAAGGCGATGATCCCTTTTCCACCGGTTGATGGTAAGAAGCCTTTTGGCGCATTCGGGATTTTCAGTGTTGTTGATTCAGCGTAAGAACCATTTTTGATTTCAAACGGAGTATCCTCTACTAGTTTAACGAAACCGTTTGGTGCTTTCGTTTCCTTCAAGAAGTAGCTGCCCATTTCCAAACCAGTTACCTTGATTTTCCCATCAGCCTCTGATTTGAATCTCGTTGCAGCAGATAGATCACTTACCCAGACCGGAGTTCCACCTTCCACATCTTGTTTTAGATACTCATCATTACCACCGTTATCACGGCCTACGACGAACTCTGCTCCGCCTAGCGTTTGAGTCTCCTTGCCGCTTTCATGTTTCAAGAATCTATGACCACCGGTTCCGAAACCTGGAGGCGGATTAAGAATGTTACGGTCATCATTCACATCACCATCACGTGTGATTTCTACAACTAGATCATTGTCAATTTTTTCATCGACAGGCGTAAATTCTGTCATACTGACGCCATAAGTGATTTCAATTTTCTTGCCGGCAAATTGTTTTAAATAATCAGCTGTGGCCTTCGACTTAGCAAATTCAGCCGCACTAGAAACACTTGTTTCAGCATTGAAATTAGCGGCTAAAGTAAAGCCGGCATAGTCTGAATAAGGAGAAGCAGTGTTTTGCGGTGTCAATGTCATATGGCTATAGAATTCAGTTAAATCACTGCCCTCAATTGTACGTCCATCGATCACAATTTTTGAGATTCCCTCAAATTTTACACCTGTTTTAGTCAACTGATCGACGAATGCGAATTTATTGTAACGCGTTTGCTGCGCACTCGTTGCGCCATCTGTGATGATTTCACCGATTTGACTTGGAAAAGTAAATGACGCTTTGTAGTTGATCTGTTTCCCAACTTCAAAAGTATAAAAACTTTCTCCTGCAGGAACATCAGGTAATTTATTTCCGTTCTCATCTACTAAGATTTTCTCAGGTACTTCTTTATCAACGATTTTATTTTTTGGATACAAGTGGATCGTGCTTAACTCAGTCGCTCCATCCATCGCTGGCAATATCAGAATGGTTGGATTTGAATAGCCTTGATAGCCTGTTGGTAATTTCTCTTCAAAATAATAGACGTTATAGGTTCCGTCAGCTGCTCGTTTCTCCAATGCATCAAACGTTGCATCGCCGTTACCGTTAGTTGTTTGCTTTCCTTTTTCAGTGGCTTTTGATTTATCTAAAGTAAAAGATTTCATCAATGCTTCCGTTTTAGTTTTTACTTCGGCTTCCGATTCATTTCCTGTCAAAGCCAGTTTAGCATAAAAATCTGCAGTTACATCCCACGCGGTAAACTCCACACCTGGTAAACCCTCGTAATGACTGAATTCATTCATTTCTTTACCAGTATTTTTAATTGCCTCATTTGGAAATTCATCCATTTTCTTTTTATGCAAGGTTACTGCCACTGTTTCTGCAGCTGCCGCATTCTCACTCAAACCAAATAACCCTGTTAGTAGTGGTACGAGACACACAATTGCTGTTAATAATCCTGTCCATTTTACTTTATGTTTCATTATTTTCCCCCCCTATTTTTTTGGGTCTTTTTAGACCCATAACTGCCAGAATAAAAATGAGAACGCCAAGTACTGAGTAGCTATTTACAAGCTCGTTCGTTTGTGGAAATGATTTACCGGAAGTATCTACTGGTGTTTTAGGAACCACCAGTCGCTCAGTCGTTTCAGTTGGCGGTGTGACTACTAACGGTTCTTTTTCTTCTGCATACTTTCCATAAATCATCACTTTGAATATCTCTAACTCCGAGTCAACATCGTGTTGCGGAAAGAATAAAACAACTGGCAGAAAATGAAATTTTCCGGTTTCTCCATTAGCTAAAATCAGATAAGCCGCATCCTTGTTTTCTTGATATCGTGGAAGTGCGGTCCTAGCTTCCCCTTCACTATTGACTGTCAATACCTCTTCACTTAATGGTTTCAATCCTTCTGTTCGAATAAAGCTCTGCATCTCTTCTTTGGTTGCATTTTTATCTAGCAAGAATTCCTTGGCTTCTTTTTCTGACATCACATTTGAGTGACGCCAATTCGTTAAATCATAGATCGTAAAGTTCAAATTATCGGTTCCTTGAACTTTTTCTCCCTCTTTTGGTCTTGTATTGATGATGATTTCGACTTTCTCATTTGTTGTAACTGCTGAAACGGAACTCGTCAACATGTTAACTCCAATCAAGACTGCTAGAAGGGACAAGAAAAGTAGTCGCTTTTTTTTCATGTCTAGTCCCTCCTTCTATTAATGTATAAGTAGACTGCACCCAATCCGCTGCCTGCTACTAAGCAAATAATAGAAAATAGAACGAAGTACCGATTCCCGAAACTTCCAGTTCTAGGGAGTACACCCGTTTGTCTGCGATTTTTCACCTTTAAAGTAATTACATTTTCTGTTTCACCTAGTTTGGTTGAACTCGTTACCAGAGGATGGCTTTCGACCCCTACATGACCACTCTCAAAAATATCAACAGCAATCTCTTTTTCTAAACCGACATAGCTGTCTGGTGCAGTGACTTCTTTTAAGAAATAGAGCTCTGACTTCAAACCAGTAAAAGTAAAGGTCGATCCTGAAGAGATTGTTTTATTGTAAGTGCCTGATAAATTTCGCAAGCGGAAGACAGCACCTTCGATTTCTGCTCCTTGCTCGTTCGTCTTTATGACTTTCAACTTGAACTCATTCAACTTATTTACGACTGTTTTATTCGTTGAATCAGCAATAACCGCTGTACCATCGGCCTTTTCAGTCACTGAAAACGTAAAATCATCCATCTTTTTAAAGCCTTCTGGAACAAAGGTTTCACTTACTCGGTACGTGCCGATCGGCAGATCTTTGAATTCAACGATTCCACTTGCATCTGGCGCAACATTGTCTATAACTTCAATGTTTTTTGTTGTTTCTGTAAGTTTGAATTTTGGCAAACTATCACCGAAAAAAGGTTGGTTATTCTCCATCACTTTCTTAAAGGAATAATCAGTGGTCATCAGTTTATTAGTAATAAGGATTCCTTTTGCATCCAGCGTTGCTGATTGAAAAGAGGTTTGACTATAACTTGGTTTTTCATACCCTGACACTTTTTCGACATTTCCAACTCGTTCAATCACTCGATAAGTAATATTGGAATCTCGATCCACCGCTGGAAAAGAATTTTTCCAACTGTTTGTAGCATTCAATGAAACTTGATAAAGGTCGATCCAATTTTCTCCATCCTTTTTTTGCAGAACGGCAGTTATTGTTTGCCGCAACTTCCAGAAATTCGCTGTTCCATCTCGTTCGTCTACCCATTTTTTCTCAACTGGAATAACGATTTCTTTAAGCTCATTGATAACAGTGATACTTTCTTCTTTGCCATTGACCTTGGCGACAACACCAGTTCCATCCGCTTTTTCCGTGACGACGATCGTAAAATCAGCCATCTTCTTATAGCCGGTAGGAACGACAGATTCACTCACTGTGTAAGTCCCTATTGGTAACCCCTCAATCTTAACTAAGCCGGCATCATTTGGTTTAATACCCGTGAGTTTATTTCCCTTAGTATCTTCAATCGTAAACTCAGGTTTGTTCGTTCTCGTAAAGGCTGTTCCATCTTCTTTCAACTTGGTAAACGTATAGTCAGTTGTCATTAAGCGGTTCGTGATGACAATCCCATTAGTACCCAAATTGTTGGAACTGAAACTTGTCTTGCTGTATTCCGGCTTCGCATAGCCTGGTACTTTATCCAGATTGCCAACCTTCTCAATCACGCGATAATCAATATCTGTCTTCCCAACAACTGCCGGAAAATCAGCAGTCCAATTATTCCCTGCATTCAACTTAACTTGATGAACATTTGTCCATTCGTTCCCGTTTTTCCTTTGCAGAACAGCAGTTATTTCTTGTCGTTTTTGCCAGTAGTCTTCAGAATCGTTTGACCAGACTTTTTTTACCGGAATGACAAAGTCTTCATTCACCGCTCGAACCGAAGGAATCCCAAAGTACAATAAATCCGTTGTACGTGTTGGCGTGGGTGTCAATTCAACAAAATCTGTACTGACCGGATACCATCTTCCCGACACAAAACTTGCATCCTCAGTTTTCAGGCGAACTTTGTAATCAAGCTGAATTTCCTGACCGCCGAACAAATTGATATTACTCACTTCAATTTTTCCATTGCTGCTGGTCACTGTCGGTAACTCAACGGATGTTTCTCCTACTGAGCTCGCAACGGGGGTACTAATAAGTTCCACCATATTCCCGATAGAAAAATTGATTTTCCCTGCATCGACTGTTCGCAGAATCGTATGATACCAATTCTTGGTATATTCCGTTAATTCCTCACTATTATCCGTTTCATAAAAGAAGTAATCATTTTGCGTTTCGCCAGTAGCATTGGCTTTTTTCGAAGACATTTTATATAGGCCTTTGATCATATCTGCTTTTGCATGACGATATTCTGTAGCAGTAGGTCCAATGTCCAGTGCCAGAGAATGAATCTCTACTCCAGCATCTTTAAGATTTCGTGCAGTTGAATTAGTCGTCGTAATGTGACTTGTGATCTTCAAACTACCAACTGGCCATGGCTCCTTAAGCCCAACAGAATATTCCCAATTCCCTAATTGGTCTCCACTACGATATTTTCCCGCATTGGGATCTCCTTCAGGATATTTTGCAGAATTTTTAGTGATGTAAACTTGGTCAAAATACATACTCGAATCCGTTACTGCTCCCGTTGGATAGAAGCTAAGATTCGGTGCCCCGTCTGTCAGAATAAACATCAATTTTTTTCGACCATCTGTCCCATCAGGATCAGCAGCATCAAGTACATCCTTACCAACCATCAAGGCACGCTCGGTAAATGTCCCTCCACTTGGCGTAAGATTCCTGTATTGATTAACAATATTGTCCCAAGCACTTTCCTGACCTGAGATCGCTACTGTGGCATCTGGACTGCCAGGTAGATAATCTGAAAAGACATGTGCCCCCATACGGATATTATCGGCATCTGGAACATGGATCTTTTTCACTTCAGTAATTAGTTTTTCAATCGAAGCTACAGCGTCACTCTTTTTCTTGGTAGTCATCGAACCTGAATTATCCAGTAGAAAAACAATATCAACACCTGGTTTATAATTGTAATTTCCGCGAACATTTAACCGAACATCGAATTCGTCCTTTTTGTTCGTTTCCATTGCCAGTTTCCGCAATGATAAGTTGGGGTTACTCGCATCACCATAATGGATATAAGAGTTCGTTCGATCATCACCTTGTACGTTCCAGCTGGTTAACCCATCCCAGCCAGCAGCACTTTCATTTCCCCCTTGATGATTGATGACGTTGGTCTGTCCTGTCGGCTGCCATGAATATTCCGGATATTTCCCATTATCCGTTTTATAGCTTGGTACTTTGTTGGTGTAAAAATTTTCATGAACTAAATTTCTAGAACTTCTTGCAGCTGATACACCAGCCAATTGTGATTGACTATTCTGATCAGAATAGAGCGAAAAACTGTTTGCCGTAACTGGAGCTTCTTGATTAGCTGAACTACTAGAAGCCGATTTTTTAGAGCTTTTTGAATTCTCTGTTTTTCCCATCTCCAACACTAAAGGCTCTGTTAGCCCAAGAACATCCGTATTCGATTCCTTTGTACTTTTTTCTTTTGTTTGATTGTTCAAACTTTGTTCATTTAGTTCGATGAACAATTGAAGCTTTTTCTCTTTCTTAGGAAGCACAACTTTTAAAACATATTTTGCTGAAGAGGTAAATTCTTTTTCGATGAACCAGTCATCCTTCTTTTCCATCCCGTTGACCATAGGATACTCAATCACTTCGTTGCTTTCCGTTAGTAGCTTTAACTTCAAACGACTTTCTTTCTGCTCACCGTCAGCTTCTCGTTTTAAATTGACTCGAAAAACATTTCCTTCTTCCGTTTGCTCTGTATCATAAGAAACATTCAGAAATGGCTCGTCAATTAACACGTTTGAACTTGTTTCTGCAAATGTCTGTGTTTTCACATCCAACAAACCTACTAAGCTTGAAAAAATGACCCCTAACACAATTAGAAACTGTAGTTTTCCCCTAAGCATCTTTTAACCTCCCTTCACCCGAAAATACCTACATCGGTGTTATTATTCTATTAAATATAATGGAGATTTTCAAATTTGAAATTAATTTTATTCTAGTTATTTATTAAGAATAATAATGTGGAATTACGTTTATTTCCATACCTTATAAGCTCTGCTCATCGTTATTAGACTCTTATCTTTTAGTATCTATTAAAAAAATGAGTATTTATTTAATTAATATATTATTAATTAAATGGTTTTAATTTAATTCGTATTAATAATTCTAAAGGAAAATTGAATATATCTCCTAAAAGTATGATAACAACACTAACCTAGCTATATTTTTAATATCCTAAAAATATAGTTAGGTTATGATTGCGAACAAAAATTCTTTTACACAAAAGAATAATTATAGGTAAGTTTTTATCTAAGTGATTCAATTTACATTTACTACGAAAATTGAAATTCGTTATTTTTAAATTCAAAAAAAGAAGTATTTAGTCTATTACTAAAAATATAGTATTTTTACCCAGTTCTAAAAATACTTGAAACTATAGTACAACCAAAAAGATCATTAAGATAATATGGAGAATTCATCAAGAAAGAAAGGTCATGATCCTTCAACTCGTCGCAACTTGAAAACCTGTCGCCGAAATTTCCCGTGAATATGGCATTGTAGAACAAACGATTTACAAATGGAAGAAAAACAACACCCCTGTCGCTGGTAGTTCGATGACCACGGCTCAGATTAAACAGATGGAAAAAAAATGGCTCGTCTGCGTCAGGAGAACGAAATATGCGGTAAATACTTAAAGTTTTCTCGATTGGTATGCTTGTTGTCATGCGGGATGCTATCATGCTATTTTTAACTAATTTAGGCAGAAGTCGCCCATCCTCTACAGGTGGGTGATGAATGCCGTTCGGTATGAGAGTTGCCTTTGGTAACTCGAAAACCGACACCTAAGGCATATTGCCTTTTTATTTTATCTCATGTTATAATCAGTCTATATAAGAAATGGGTTGATATAACAATGGAATTAGACACAAATAACCATTCAGTGTTTCTTCTTTATTACCACCTTGTTTTAGTTACAAAGTATCGTAGACAAGTGATTGATGATGAAATATCAGATTATGCTAAAGATACTTTTGAAAGAATTTCAAAATCGTATCATATTACTTTAGTTGAGTGGAATCATGATAAAGACCATATTCACATCATGTTCAAAGCACAACCAAAAACGGAACTGACAAAATTCATCAATGCCTATAAAAGTGCCAGTTCTCGTTTGATAAAACGTGACTTTCCAAGAGTAAAACGATTTCTTTGGAAGGAAATGTTTTGGTCTAAAAGTTTTTGTCTTTTGACTACCGGCGGCGCACCAATTGATGTCATAAAGAAATATATTCAAAATCAAGGAAACAATCATAAATAGGAAGCAGGTGAACTTTATGAAACGGCTAAAAGCATACAAATTCAGATTATATCCAACAGAAGCACAAGAAATCTTCTTTGCCAAATCTTTTGGTTGTGTCCGTAAGGTCTATAATCTAATGCTCCATGACCGAAAAAAGGCATACGAAGAAATAAAAAATGATTCTTCTAAAGAAATGACCTTTCCCACCCCCGCTAAATACAAGAAAGAATTTCCATTTTTGAAAGAAGTGGATAGTCTTGCTTTAGCGAATGCTCAACTCAACTTAGATAAAGCCTACAAAAATTTCTTTCGTGATAAGTCCGTTGGATTCCCACGTTTCAAGAGTAAGAAAAATCCTGTTCAGAGTTATACAACGAATAATCAAAACGGCACAATTGCTTTGATTGATAATAAATTCATCAAAGTTCCTAAGTTGAAATCCTTAATCAGAATTAAACTTCATAGACAATCTAACGGGAATATCAAATCTGCTACAATATCACGCCATTCTAGCGGTAAATATTATATTTCTTTGTTGTGCAAAGAAGAAATTAGCGAACTACCTAAATCTAATTCTGCTGTTGGGATTGACCTAGGTATTACGAACTTTGCGATTCTTTCTGACGGTCAAAAATTTGATAATAATAAATTCACGTCCAAAATGGAAAAGAAACTCAAACGTGAACAACGCAAGTTGTCAAGACGAGCATTATTAGCTAAACAGAAAGGTATCAATCTGTTTGAAGCTGAAAATTATCAAAAACAAAAACGTAAAGTGGCTAGATTGCACGAAAAAGTAATGAATCAACGTACTGATTTTCTAAATAAGTTGAGTACAGAAATTATCAAAAATCACGATATTATCTGTATCGAGGACTTAAACACAAAAGGTATGTTGCGTAATCATAAATTGGCAAAAAGCATTTCTGATGTATCTTGGTCTAGTTTTGTGACTAAATTACAATACAAGGCTGACTGGTATGGACGTGAAATAATCAAAGTAGACAAATGGTTTCCGTCTAGTCAAATTTGTTCAGAATGCGGACACAAAGATGGCAAGAAATCTCTCGAAATTCGAGAATGGACTTGCCCTATTTGTCATACTCATCACGATCGAGATATCAACGCTAGTATCAACATTCTGACCGAAAGTCTTAGAATACAATCATTAGCTTAGTTACACTCAAGAACCGTAGGAACTACGGAGATAGCTTGGTAAATAAGAGACACCTCTGTTAGTAAAGAAATACGCTATCAAGTATGCTCTCTTCCCAAGAAGCTCCCACTTCAAGCGTTAAGATCCGATAGGTTTAGCTAAGTGGTGAGTAGTTCACTCTATTGCTTGGAACGGCATACAGCTTAATCTGGATTATTCTTTTCACGAGAAAATTTATCAAAAAAATCAGGTAAACAAAAAGTCGAAATCCATATGTTTGGATTTCGACTTTTCATTTATCCTACGATTGCGCCATTAGGCATATCAGCTGGTGCTTCGACGACCTTCAATGTACCGTCTGGTGCTTCCGCTGAAAGAATCATTCCTTGACTGATTTCGCCGCGCATTTTGCGTGGTTTCAAGTTTGCAACAATAATCAGCTTTTTACCAACTAAGCTTTCTGGATCTGCATAAAATTCTGCAATGCCAGACAAGATTTGACGATCTTGCTTGTCACCAGCATCTAAACGGAATTGCAATAATTTGTCGGCCCCTTCGACTTTTTTACATTCCATGACTTCTGCGACTTTTAATTCGACTTTATCGAAAACATCAAATTTGATTTCCTTATCCTTGACTGAAACAAGTTCGGTTTCTTCTGGATTCCATTTGATCTTTTCTTCTTCTGGCTGACTACCTTCTGACATTTTTTCTTTAATATAAGCAACTTCTTCATCCATATCCAAACGTGGGAAGATTGGTTTGCCTTTTGGCGTCACCTTCGTATTTTCTGGGAATTCTCCAAAATGAATTGTCGCTAAATTCATCATGTCAGCATTTAGACCTAATTGTTCAAAAATACGTTTAGGTGTTTGTGTCATGATTGGCTGTAAAAGAATCGCTACGATCCTCAAGCTTTCAGCTAAATGAACCATCACGCTTTCTAATTCCGCTTTGCGTTCTTCATCCTTCGCTAAAACCCAAGGCTCTGTTTCGTCAATGTATTTGTTTGCACGAGAAACCAATGTCCATACTTCTGCCAACGCGTTGTTGAATTCCATTTTATCCATTGCTTCACGGTAACGACTCACGACATTCGCAGCCGTTGTAGATAGTTCACTATCAAAATCCGTCACTAACGATTTATAAGCTGGAACAACGCCGTCACAATATTTGTTGATCATAGCCACTGTACGATTCAATAAGTTTCCTAAGTCATTCGCTAAATCGTAATTCACCCGAGAAACAAAATCTTCCGGTGTAAATACGCCATCTGAACCAAATGGGATTGCTCTTAATAAATAGTAACGTACAGCATCTAAACCATAACGTTCGACTAACATTTCAGGATAAACGACGTTTCCTTTTGATTTAGACATTTTTCCGTCTTTCATCATTAACCAGCCGTGACCGTAAATTTTCTTTGGTAATGGTAAGTCCAAGGCCATCAGCATGATTGGCCAATAAATCGTGTGGAAACGTACAATTTCTTTACCAACCATTTGAACATCTGCTGGCCAGTATTTTTGGAATAGACTGTCATCATCAGAACCATAACCTAAAGCAGTAATATAGTTTGATAACGCATCAATCCAAACATAAACCACGTGTTCAGGATTCGCATTCACTGGAATCCCCCATTTAAAGGTTGTTCGTGAAACCGCTAGATCTTCCAAACCTGGTTTAATGAAATTATTGATCATTTCGTTTTTACGTGATTCCGGTTGGATAAATTCAGGGTGCTCTTCATAATATTCCACTAAACGATCCGCATACTTGCTCATACGGAAGAAGTAAGATTCTTCACGCACCAATTCGACCTCATGACCACTTGGCGCTTTCCCGCCGATCACGTTGCCTTCTTCATCACAATATACTTCATCCAATTGTGTCTCAGTAAAATATTCTTCATCAGAAACAGAATACCAACCTTCGTATTCGCCTAGATAAATATCTCCTTGTTCTAACAATTGGTCAAAGATTTTTTTAACCGCCGCTTGATGATAATCATCTGTTGTCCGAATAAATTTGTCGTAGCTGATATCCAACGTCTTCCATAACTTTTTGATATCCGTTGCCATCTTATCTACATACTCTTGTGGGTTTACACCAAGTTCTTCGGCTTTCTTTTCAATTTTTTGTCCGTGTTCATCGACCCCAGTCAAATAAAACACGTCAAAGCCCATCATGCGTTTGTAGCGAGCAATCGCATCACAGGCAATCGTTGTATAAGAATTCCCAATGTGCAGCTTGCCACTTGGATAATAAATTGGCGTGGTAATATAAAATGTATCTTTCTCTGCCATGAGGCTCCTCCTTTAAAAATAGATTCCTACGTAGTATACCACAAAACCTTATATGGTTTGAAAAATCCATCCATTAAATGAGGCTTTTTTCTATTTACATCCATAAAAAGAAAGCTTGCTTAGTGGTCCTTTATATAAAAATCTAGAATGATGAATTGATTCATTGTATTTCAACGAATTTTTTATACTTTAACGAGAAAACTTGAGCCAACATGACGTAACCTATAATGAAAATACCACCTAATAGCGGTTTGATAATATCTTGTTTTGTCTGATATTCGTTAGGTGAGGTAGAGATACGATAAGGCTTGTCTTTTTGATAGTAAATGTAAACCTGTTCCCCCTTGTATATTAGAGTTAGGGTTTTAACCTTCCGGTTTTGATTGGATAACCC
>ENA-OXVJ01000162-OXVJ01000162.1-human-gut-metagenome-genome-assembly--contig:-NODE-162-length-27293-cov-21.360122_pt1 | contig 27293 bp, 34 predicted proteins | sample MGYA00249248_ERZ652692 | MGnify/ENA primary metagenome ERZ652692 (study PRJEB26925, sample SAMN05826544) | human gut metagenome | biome: ENVO:2100002; feature: ENVO:00000062; material: ENVO:00002003... | reverse complement strand
GATCTACACAAGGAGTATCGTCGGCAGCGTCAGATGTGTATAAGAGACAGGCCCGGCTATGTCAATATTGGTTTAACAGCGGAACCGTGCGAATCGGTGCACCCGTGGACCGAACGGGGCGGTGCGCCTTCGCGAGTCTCGGTCGCGGGCTAGGCGTCCTTCAGCGCTTTGGCGCGCACGGCCTTGCCTTTGCTGCACTTGGGCTTCGCAAGCGGGCAGTGCTTCTTGCAGCAGGGGCACACGCGTCCGTCGAGCACCGATGCCGCCTTTTTCGCTTCCGCCTTCTTCTTGTCCGGTTTCTTCTTCTTGTCTTTCTTGTCTTTCTTGTCTTTCTTCGAGCTCACGTGGATCCTTTCGCACTATGTTCGCGGCCATTCTAGCATGTGCGTCCGTGAGGAGCTCGAAGCCTCCGCGGACGGCAGCGCTCGCACGGCGCCCGCTTCCACGGGGGTTTCACGTGACGAGGCGCGAGGTTTGAATTGTTATGGACTTGGGGACAATCCGTGCAGATTCTGTAGAGTATTGACTCAGGTGGTATAATTTGAGGCTGTCATTTCTGCACACTGGCATACGCGAGAAAGAGTGAGCATGGATTTAGCGAAACAAGCCAAAATCGTCGACTCCATTCATGATACGTTACACGACTTCGTAGGTCAACGCCTGAAAGTTCGGGCCAATATGGGTCGGTCGAAAATCGTCGAGAGCGAAGGCGTTCTCATGCAGGTGCACCCGCAGCTGTTCATCCTCGAGGTGGATCGCAAGCGCGGCCGCACCTCCCGCCAGTCCTACCAGTACGTCGACGTGCTGACGGGCATGGTGGAGCTGTCCCAGAACGGCGAGCCGCTGTTCGAGCCCTTCGTGCCCGAGTCCGCCGACGGCGCGCCCGCCGCGGATCTTATGGACGAGCAAGAAGAGGAGAAGGTCCTGTCCTAACGGCTCAGGGCTGGTTCCGGCAAACCGACGGGTGTCGCAAGCGCGGCACCCGTTTTTGCGTTTCCGGCCTTGTTTCTTCTGTCGTGCAGCGAGGTCAGCGTATAGAATAGCGGGGTGGAAAGCGAGCCGGGGATCGACGCAAGAGGAGGGGCCGTGGCGCAAGATCGGTCAAAGGAAGGCGTGCGCTTGCCGTACGTGCTGCGGCATTTCGACGTGTCGTACCTGGGCATCTGCGCGCCGCATGTTTGGATATACTGCGTGGCGCACCGCGCGGGGCTCGACTTCGGCGGCGTGGTCATCGGCATCCCGCTGTACATCGCGCTGTCGGCGTTCATGCTGGCGGTGATGCTGCTGGCCTGGAAGGGCAAGGCGCAGCGCGTGGCGCCCAAGCTGGATTGGCCGCTGGCCGCGTTGCAGGCGGCTGCGACCCTGCTGCTGGTGGTGCCGTTGCCCCTGACGGGGGCCGCCAGCGCCACGGCGGCCGCGGTGGCGGCGGGCATCGGCGTGGCATGGCTGTACTTGCAATGGGCGCCGTTCTACGCGAAGCTCGACGTTCGCGAGGCCATCGCGTGCATCTTCTGCGCCATGGCCGTGGGCTCCGCGCTCAAGGTGCCCATCGACCTGCTGCCGCCCGTTCCGGCGGTCGTCGTGCTCATGGCGCTGCCGTTCGCCTCGGCCGCGCTGGCGCGCCGCGCGCAACGCAAACAGCCGTCGACACAGCGCGAGCCGCGGATGTTCTACGACCAGAACCCCACGTCCATCCCGTGGAAGATCCTGTTCGGCGTAGCGGCGTACAGCCTGATCATCGGCGTGATCCAGGGCATGCCCATCCAGGCCGACTACACGCCGTTCTGGATGATGACGTCCGCGCACCACGGGGCCGAGATCGCGGTGTCGCTGTGCGTGCTGTGGTGGGTGTTTGCGAAGGGCGGCCTGCTGCGCTTTTCCAGTCTGTGGCGCGCGATCCTGCTGTTCACGGCCACGGGGCTGTTCTTCCTGCCCGTCATCGGCTCGGCATGGGCGGGCTGGGCGCTCGTGCTCATCTCCATCGCGCAGACGCTCGTGGTCATGCTGTTCTGGACGATGCTGGCCGACGTGGCGCATCATTCGCGCACGTCGCCTTACGTCATCTTCGGCTCGGGCTGGATCGCCTACTCGCTGCCGTTCGCGTTGGGCGAGCTGGCGGGCAAAGCGGAAGGGCTGCACGGCGCCGGATCTGCGGTGCTGCTGGCGTTGGCCTACCTGCTGACCATCGCCGCGGTGTTCGCGCTCAACGAGGCGAACTTCTCGCAGCGCCGCATCTTCGCCGATTTGGAAGGCCCCGCGCCCGAACGCTCCATGTTCGCGAGCATCGACGAGGGCTGCGAGCGCTTGGGGTCCCAGCGGGGCCTCACCGCGCGCGAGGTGGAGGTGCTGCAGCTGTTGTGCAAGGGCCGCTCGAAAAGCTACATTGCAGAAAGCCTGTTCATCAGCGAGAACACCGTGCGCTCCCACTCGAAGCACATCTACGCGAAGCTCGACGTCCATTCGAAGCAGGAGATCCTGGACTTGATCGCGCGGGGCTAGGCGATCCCTGCCACCTTGCCGTTCCTGTCCACGAAATACGCGCCCAGGATCGCATCGCGCTCGCGGGCGAACGCGATGCCGCGTTCGATCCCCAATGCCAGCAGGGTGGTCGAGTAGCCCTCCGCATCGATCGAACGGCGCGCCACCACGGTGGCTCCCGCGGCGTCCGTCTCGACGGGGAAACCCGTCTTCGGGTCGAGAATGTGGTGGTAGAACACGCCATCTTGCTCGAAGCAGCGCTCGTACACGCCGCTGGTCACGGCCGAGGCGTCGCGCACGGTCACGGCGCCCACGATGGAGCGCTTGTCGCGCGGATCCTGCAAGCCCACGCGCCATGGGCTGCCGTCCGGCTTCTGCCCGTGCGCCATCACGTTGCCGCCCAGGTTCACCACGAACGAGTCCAACCCGTGCTCGGCCAGCAGCGCGGAAAGCCGGTCGGCGATCCATCCCTTCGCGATGCCGCCCACATCCACGGCCGCCTGCGGGTCGGCCAGCTGCGCCCAGGACCCGCCGGGCTCTCCGGCTTCGCTTACGCGCAGCGCGCGCCAATCCACATGCGCCAGCGCGCGCTCCACGTCGGCGCGCTCGGGCACCGTGCCCTCGTGGAAGTTCCACAGCCGCACCGCCGAGCCCACGGTGACGTCGAACAGGCCCTCGCTGTCGGCGCAGTATCCGATGGCCGCGCGCAGCAGCTCGGCCGTGTCGTCGTGGACGGCCACGCGCTTGCCTGCAGCCGCGTTCAGCCGCGAGATGTCGGAGTGCGGCAGCGTGCGCGAAAGCCGCCGCTCGAACGCGCGACTCGCGGCGCGGGCCGCGTCGAACGCGGGGACGCACTGCGCGGCATCAGCGTAGGCTTGCAGGGTGATGATCGTGTTGAACGCGTAGAACTGGTGCGTCATCATGCCCGCGTCGTTGGGCCCGTGCGTTTCGTGCACGTCTTCCAGCGGGATGGGGTCGTATGCGTCGCGATATTCCATGCCGCACAGTATATCACCCGGTTCGTGTCATGGCGCAACCTGCGAAAACACCCCGTCCGTGTACTGTTGCGCCACCCGTTTGCGCCGCATCATGAACCCATCGCGATCGACCGGCGGGCATTCCCTCCCTGATCTTCCCGCTCGTCAGCCGATCGCGATCCGGCAGCGGCTGAGCGAAGGGTCGCGCCGCGACGGTGAGGGAAGCAGACACAACCAAGGAGGAGCCATGATCCAGAACCCGAACGAAATAGCCGCCCGCCAGCGTATGGAAGAAGCCATGAGTCGCATCGAGGCGAACGTGCGCACGCGCCTGCAGATGAACCGTCGCCAGTTCATCTGCGGCAGCGCCGCTACCATGGCGCTGGCCATGCTCGGCCTGGCCGGATGCTCGCCGAAGGCCGACGCGAACGGCAACGCGGGCGCTCAGGCTTACAAGGCGGGCACGTACGAGGCCAGCGCTGAGGGCCGCAACGGCGCCGTCAACGTGAAGGTCACGTTCACCGACGACGCCATCGACGCCATCGATGTCGAGCACGAGGAAAGCCGCAACATCGGCGACGCTGCCATCGATATCCTCAAGGACAAGTATCTCCAGTCGCAAAGCCTCAACTTCGACACCGTCACGGGCGCTTCGCTGTCGTCCATGGCCTTCGCCACGGCTGTGGCCGAGTGCGTCGACCAGGCGGGCGGCGACGTGAAGGCCCTCAAGAAGGCCGACACGGGCATCGAGCCCGCGGCCGCCATCGACGAGGACTGCGACGTGTGCGTCGTGGGCTCCGGCGGTGCCGCGTTCGCGGCGGCCGTCACCGCGGCGGAGGCCGGCAAGACGGTGGTCATGCTGGAGAAGATGGACATCTACGGCGGCAACACGAACGCCGGCGAGGGCACGCTCAACGCGCCCGACCCCGAGCGTCAAGAGCCCCTCGGCATCGAGGATTCGCCTGACCTGTTCTACCAGCAGACGTTCGAAGGCGGCGACGAGTTGGGCGATCCCGCGCTCGTGCGCATCCTGGCCGACAACGCGTTGGACGCCGTGCACTGGATGGAGGACCACGGCCTGGTGTACGAGAAGGAACCGTTCACGGCCATCGGCGGCCTATGGCAGCGCGGTCACGCCGTCGAGGTGGAGAAGAAGGGCGAGCAGGGCGGCAGCTACTACGTGTCGTGCCTGAAGGACAGCGCTGACAAGACCGGCAAGGTCACGCTGTACACCGACGCGAAGGTCGAACAGCTTGTCGAGGAGGGCGGCAAGGTGACGGGCGTCGCCGGAACCCGTCCTTCGAGCGGCGCTTCCGTTGCCGTGCGCGCGAAGTCCGTGGTGCTGGCCACGGGCGGCTACTCCCGCAACGCCGAGCTGGCCATGGAGTACGACAAGCGCGTGACGAAGGACATGCCCTCCTCGAATGTGTGCTCTTCCACCGGCGACGGCCTGGGATTGGGCGAAGGCGTGGGCGCGGGCCTGCGCAACATGGAGCTGGTGCAGATCCACCCGCTGGGCGACCCGCAGAACGGTGGCGTGGCCACGTTCGTAGGCAACTGGCTAGGCGTCGAGGACTACGTGATGGTCAACGACGAGGGCAAGCGCTTCATCCGCGAGGACGAGCGCCGCGACACCATCGCCGACGCCATCCTGGAACAGCCCAACGACGAGATGTGGCTGCTCGTGGACTCCACCGACATCGCGGCCGACCGCGCCGACCAGATCGCCGAGCTGGTGGAGAAGGGCCACAGCTTCAAGGCCGACGGCATCGAAGATCTGGCGAACCAGATCGGCGTGCCGGCCGATGCGCTGGCCGAGACGGTGGAGGGGTACAACGCCTGCGTGAAAGCCGGCGTCGACACGCAGATCGCCCCGGGCAAAGAGCTGCTGGGCACCGAGCTGTCCGATCCCGCGTACTACGCCTCCAAGCGCATTCCCACCATCCACTACACCATGGGCGGTTTGTGCATCACCACTGATGCGCAGGTGTGCACCGAGGCGGGCGAGCCCATCCCCAACCTGTTCGCGTGCGGCGAAGTCACCGGCGGCGTGCAGGGCGGCAACCGTCTGGGCGGCAACTCGTTCACCGACCTCATCGTGTTCGGCCGCATCGCCGGAGCCTCGGCGGTGGCGAACGCCTAAGCGGCGGCGTTTCGACTACGCCCTGCGTTTCGCGTCTGCGGTCAAGAAGGTCGGCGTCCGTGCAAGGGCGTCGGCCTTCTCCCGTTCGGCGCTACTTTCCCGAGGCGGCGCGCGAGAGCTTCAGCCGAGCCAGCTCCGATTGCTCCGCAACGGCGCGAAGCGCCTCGTCGCGGATGTAGGCGGAATCGTCGACGGTAGAGGTTCCGCAAAGAAGCGTAGTCAAAGCTTTGGAGATGTCGATGAGGCGCTTGTTCAGTTCACGATCTGCGGGAGTGTTCATCAGCGTCATCCCTTTCAAGTCCGGTGGTTCGCTCGTGGTATCATCTAGTGCGATCGTTGAAGATCGCTGTTTATGCGCGCAATGGCAATGAGAGGCTTCCATTGCGTCCGGCGGTCACGATATGCTCCGATCGGCTGATATTCATGACGGCGGCTCTTTTCCGATGATCGTGGCTCTGCAGTAATCTTAACGTCAGACAATTTATCATAAAACATTAAATCTGTGATGGTGGCTTCGCCGTTTTGTTCCGACTGAATGCCCAGATGGACTGCAAAATTCCTAATTGTAATCATCGGATTACGCAACTTGTCGCACCGGTATTTCAGAAGCCCCCTAGCAGCAAGGTTTCATTGAATGCTAGTATGCTTTTGTAAGCGTGGAGAGACGGTTTTGCGCCATGTTTGTCCGGGATGCATCGATCGTACGACGAGGGGCTGGGTGTATGAGGTTTACCGAAGAGGTAGTTCTGTTCGACTTCGCAGGAATCCCGATGGTGGGCTGCCTCGGTACCGGATATGCGATCGGTTTGACCGAGCAGGGCGCTGCGGTTTGCGCGCGCATGCTCGAGGAGGATGTTCCCGAGGACGATGTGACCGCGGTGGATCCGGCGTTGCTGGAACATCTTGCGCGCGGCGGCTTCTTCCAGCGGGTCGTTGCCGAGCCGCGCGTGCTTTCGGCGTACCTGCACGTCACGCAGCGCTGCAACCTCGCATGTGCGGGCTGCTACTCGCTGGACGAGCATCGCAACCGCCTGGCCGACGCGCCTCTGGCCGACATGAAGCGCGCGGTGGAGGGGCTTGCCGCCGCCGGATTGTCGCAGCTGATCATCTCGGGCGGCGAGCCGTTCTTACGCGAGGATCTTCCCGACATCGTGGAGCACGCGAAGCGCGTCTGCGGCATCGCGTCGGTCACCGTGCTGTCGAACGGCACGCGTATGACCGAGGAAGCGCTGGAACGGCTTGCGCCGAACGTCGATTGCGTGTCGGTGTCGTTCGACGGCTGCTCGGCTGCTGCGCCGGCGTACATCAGGGGCGAGCAGCGCTTCGACGAGCTGGTCGAAGCCGTGCGCATGGTGCAGCGTGCGGGCATCCCGGCGCACATCATTCCCACGGTGCATGCGAAGAACGTGGACGACCTGGCCTCGTACGTGCAGCTGTCGCGCGATTTGGGCGCGTCGCTGAACTTCAGCCTGCTCACCTGCGAGCCTGACGACGAGGTGTTGGGAGGCCTGCTGCCCGGCGCGGACGAGCTGCGCATGCTGGGTCGCGCGCTGCTGACGCTTGACAACGGCAAGCCCCTTCCCGCGATGGATGCGCCCGTAGGCGTGAACCTCACGGTGAAGCGCAACTGCGGCGCCGGCTGCAAGTCGCTCAGCGTGGACGCCGACGGCACCATCTACCCGTGCCACATGCTGCATCGTCCGGAGCTTGCCATGGGCAACGCGTTCACGGACGCCGTGCTCGATGCGCTGCAGACGGATGTGTCTCGCACGCTCCAAACGCTCGACGCCGAAAAGTTCGAGGACTGCGGAGCGTGCCGGTATCTGCGAATCTGCGGGGGAGGCTGCCGAGCCCGCTCGCTGTTCGAATCGGGCAACCTGGAGTCGAAGGACTCCTACTGCCTGATGACCCAGGAATTCTACGACGTCCTGGGAAAAGCCATGTCAGAATCACTACAACAAAGGAGGTGAAAGAATGCTGTTCTATAGCGACGCGGAAACGCTGTCTATTTGTTTGCCGATCGGTCTTAATGGAGGACCGTGTTTGGCTATTGGAATTTAATCCAACAAATGATTGATAATTGCGTTATTACAAGGCCTCTTTCATACTTGAGGAAGAGGTCTTTTTGTTTGTGGATGCAAAATGAGAGGTTGGGGTTGATGGATGCCGATGTAAAAGAAACAGAGTTGTCGCTTGATAGGACGAACAAAGTATGCAAATTTATTTGTGCGCTTATGAAGCTGGTTTTTGCTTTGGTATGCATTTGGTGGGTTGCCACAATAATTGTCATGACCATAGCTCTTTTTGATTCGAACTCAATCAATAATGTGGGCTATTTAAACTTACCGGCACTGGTCATGTATGTTTTTTCTTGTGCGGTTATGGCTGTAACGTGCGTGACTCTCATTAAGATATTTTCGGATGCTTCAAAAGGATGTTCGCCGTTCACAATGATCCAAGTGCGAAGGCTGCGGCTGATGGCGGCTGCTTTACTTGTTTATGCAATTCTGGAGTTCGCTATTACCTACTGTTCTTCATTTGCTCGACAAGATTGGGCTGGACCATCGGTTGCGACGGTTGATCTGTTTGCTATTATAGCCGCGGCTGTTGTATTCGCTTTTTCTTTTGTGTTCAAATACGGCATACTTCTGCAAAAGCTTTCGGACGAAACCTTGTAGGTGGGCTCGATGCCAATCGTTCTTCATCTTGACGAGATCATGGCGGATCGGCATATCTCGCTGAACGAGCTTGCTGACAAGGTGGGAATCACCAACGTCAATCTCTCGCGCATCAAGACAGGCAAAATCAGAGCCGTCCGTTTCAGCACGCTCGACATGCTGTGCGAGGTGCTTAAATGCCAGCCGGGAGATATCCTCAAACACGTTTCCGCCGACGAGGCGAACGCCATGTTCATCGACGAGAATGCCGAGCTGTAAGCCCCGTTCGTGTGCATTTTGCAGATCGTCTGCAATTGCCATTTGACAAATGCCTCCAAGACAGGCAGAATATTGCCCCGCGCGATAAGCGCACTACCCGTGGGGATGTAGCTCAGCTGGGAGAGCATCACGTTCGCAACGTGGGGGTCGTGGGTTCGAATCCCATCATCTCCACCACGGAACCAATATCCGAACACAACAAACGTTCGGATTTTATGCACTGTGGCGTGGATTCGTCATAGTGGGCAAGTACGAGAAAAGCCCCTATCACTAGGGGCTTTTCCCTTTTCGAACTCTAAAACGTGCCCGCATTCAGACGTTGCTGCAGGGCTTTAACGCACGTGCTTGGGTTGCTGATACGCCCATCCTGCGTGGTTCCGAGGCAGGTTTGCAGGGCGCGGAACGTCTTAGGGCCTGCGACACCATCGACCGTTGCGCCGATCTTGCGTTGCAGCGCGCGCACCATGTCGCTGCCAAGGGACGTGCGGCTGTGCCATTCCCACGACGCGGAACTCAATCCGGGGTTGCCCGCGCGGTATCCGGCGTACTGGTCGCTCACGATGCCGTCTTGCGTGGTGCCGAGCGCAGCTTGCACGGCCCGCGTCGTGGCGGGACCCCACACGCCATCGACTTCAAGCGCACCGACGCCGTTCTCTGGGGCGCTCGCGGTCGTGCCATCGTAGTCCGGGCGGATGACGCCGCACACGGTTCCGTACGAGCGCGTGCGGCGCGCCACCGCGCCGTTGTTGGTGTTGCCCTCGATGGTGTGGAGCACGCCGCTGTTGCGCTCCACGAAGCCCACGTGATCGCTTGTGCCGTCGCCTTCCCAGTCGAACAGCACCACGTCGCCCGGCTTCGCGTTCGCGGCCGATACGAGCTTCCCCGCCTTCCTACCGGCGTTGAGAATCCACGGGCAGTAAGCACCGGGGATGCCCTCGCACCTCGCGCCGGCCTGCGCCATGACCCAGCTCACGAACATGGCGCAATACGGCACCCCGTTGGTGCCGTAGTAGCCGCTGCCGGTCTTCTCGGCGTACCAGCGTCCGTACTTCGTGCCCTGCTCGGGGTCGCTCCACCGCGAGTAGCCGACTTCCGCAGCAGCGATCCTGATAACGTCGGCCGCGCTATTCGCCATCGTCTGCCACCTCCACGTCATCGGGGCCGTCGCCGTCGGTGCGGCCGGCCTCCACGGCCTTCTGCAGCATGGTGGCCTCGTCCTCGGCGGTCTTCTTCTCTTCATCCATGGGCTATTCCTTCCCGATATAAACGGCTTGCTTACCGAGCACGCTGTAAACGTGCTCGAACTTGTCGCGGGGGTACTCCGCGTATCCTTTGAGCGGGTCGATAGTGCGCACCGTCTCGTCATCGACGCCGAGCACGGTCACGCAGTGGGACGGGTAGAACATTTCGTATGCGCCTTGCGTCTTGAGCGGGCCTTGCGGCTCCGCGAGGTCGATGGTCACCCACACGACGCACGGCATCGGCATGTCGGCGAGGTCGCGGCCCTCCGTCTGGTATGCGAGTAGGCCGCGCCCGACGAGGAATTCCGTTGCTGTGTCGGCGACGCATGGCGACATGCAGCACCCGCCGTCCTCGCGGTAAGGATCGCCGAGGAACGAGCGGACGAAATCCGTATCGCTGCGTGGCATCGCGTCGGCCACCTCCGTTTTGGCGGCCTCAACGCCGTTCAGGCGTAACAGCGTAGACAGCGCCGTCGCCTCGCATCCGGTGGGTAGCTCGGGCATCTGCATGTCGTTCGCCGGGTCGAAGACGAATCCCGCATCGCTCACCACGTCGAAGGCGTCGTGTGGCGCTGTCTCCGGGCATGGTTCTGGCTGCGAGGCAACCACATAGGCGAACGTGCAAACCGACACCGCCAGAAGCGCCACGAGGCCGCACGCGGCGCGTCTCATGGTCATTTGCGCCCCTCGATGCTGCCGACGGCCAGCAGCGCGTCTAGCCACTTGCTCGTCACCCCCGATGCTTTGAATGCGGTGTATGCGATCTGCACGCCGCCGATGGTCGCGAAAACGCATGTGACCCACGCGGCCGGCTCCGACGGCACGCCAGAGGCGAGGCCGGCGAACACGCCCGCGATTATCGACGCGCCGATGGCGATCCATCGCGCCGCGTTTCCGTCCACCGCCTTCGTCTTGACGAGCTGCACCGCGAACGGCACGAGCAGCGATGCGACGATGACCGCTATTGCCTGGATACCTGTCATTGCTTGTCCTTTCCGATGATCACCCGATGCACGTCGTGCATCTCCTTCGCCATGTTTCGGCTTCTTTCCTTGCTGTCGGCGAGCGTCACGTTAAGTGTCGCCATCTGGGCTTCTACGCCGCCGAGCACGGCGTTCGTCTGTTTCTGCACCTCTGTGGCGTGCTCGTACTGTTCGAGCCATCGGCCTTCGAGCACCGCGCGCTCGCGCTCGCGCTCGTCCTGGCGGGCCGATTCGTCTGCCTTGCGCTTTTCCCGTGCCTGGTCTATCTCGAGCTTCTTGCTCTGGTACTCGGACCAGAAGGGGAGGGCCTTTGAGGCGATCCATGCGGCGATGGCGATGACGCCGAGCGATACGACGTATCCCGGTCCTGCGTGCGCTAGTGATTGGCCGAACGACGCCAGCAGTTCATCCATTGACTGATCACCTCCTTTAGCGGATGGCTAAAGGGTATTTGCGGCGTCGCGGCGCAAAAAAAGCACCCTTTCGGGTGCTTGCGTTCAGATCGCGCCTTGCTCTGCCGGCTCCTGCTCGTCAAGCGCGGCGAGCTGCGCTTCGCACTGGTTGATCGCCTCGCGCCATTCCTCGCGCTTGGCTCTCATGGGGCCGTATTCCTCGGGGGTCAGCGCGCCGTCGGCGTGCTTGATCGCCATGTAGTCGGTTTGCTGCAGCAGGTTCTTGTATGCGTTGATCGCGCCTTCGATCTCCGTGCGCTCCATTTCGCCATCCTTTCTTCGGGTGGCTCGATGATCCCGCCGGCGTCGCGTCATGCGGCTCGCGGCAGTGCTATTTCAATGACACCCCCCCCGTTGGGCATTTTCGGAGGTTGAGAACAATTCGCGATACAGCGCGTCCATGGACAGCACCGTGCGGTGCGCGTCAAGCCTTTTCATGCCGCCCCTCCATGACTGGTATGATCGCTCGACATGCTCGGGCGTCATCAAGCCGGCTTCGACCATCTTGCGCTGCTTTTTGAGCTTCCTCCGCTCGCGCGTCACCGATTCGCGTGACGGCCTTACGACTATGCGGCCGTTCTCCGCGAATGAGAATTTCTTCTTCAAAAATGTGAACCCTCGCGAAAGCCTCACGATGCGCGTCTTCCTGCGGTTTATCACGATTCCAAGCTCCTCGCACTTGTGCTCGATCAGCAGTTGGACGACTTGCAGATACGCCTTGTCGGAGTGGATGCAATACGAATCGTCCATGTACCTGCCGTACGCCTCGACGCCGCACATTTCCTGCACGAAGTGGTCGATGGATGAGGGGAACGCGACCGCTAGAATCTGGTTCGGCTCGCTGCCGAGGCCCAGCCCGATATCCCCCTGCGCGTCTATGAGGCGGTGTTCGAGCGCAACCAGCCGGTCGTCCTCTAGCGCGGCGCTCACTATGGCCTTCGCCGGCTCGTGCGCGATCCTCGCGAAGTAGTCGGAGAAATCGACGAGGAGCACGTATCCGTCCGTCCCGTGCTTCCGGTGGAAGCACGCGAGCTGCTTCTTCAACCTCGCGATTGCGAAGTCGGTGCCCCGGCCTTTGAGGTTCGCGCTGTTGTCGAGGACGAGCGACGGCGTTATGGCTGGCACGAGCGCGTTCTGCGTCAGGCTCTTCTGGATGACGCGCTCGGAGAAGTGTACGGCGCTGATGTGGCGCAGCTTGCCGCGCTCGTACAGGTCGAACCGGATGAACCCGCGCGACACGTCGCGCCCTTCGAGCAGGTCACTGCGGGCCTTCACGACGTTTCTGAGCACGTCGGCGTGGTACCTCTGCACGCTCGCCTTCCACGAGACGCCGCGCGCCGCTTGCCTCGCGGCCTTGTGGAGGGCGTTCAGGTCGGCTACGGCCTCAAGGTCGCACCCGGCGTTGCGCTCGGCCTTCTTGCGCCCTCTCGCGGCCTCTCGCCGCGCCCTGCGTGCTTTTCGCCTGTCGTCAGAATTCATTCCATTTACCGATGCAATCATCGACGCCTAATCTTGACGAAACAGTGAACCCGCATCGGTTGCAGCATGCGGTGTGGATCGTCACCCTGTCAGCCATCGGCGTCCTTGCCGCTTTTATCGAAATGTCGTCGCTGCTGCACTTGCTGCATTTTTTTAGATCCTTGTGCTTGAATCCTATGCACGCGGTGCCTGTGGCCTCGACGTGGTGGCATCCTTCTATTTCTCGACAATCCATGCATCTAAACTCGCCCATGGAAACCTCCTAAAAGGGCACCCCGCACGGCTTCTGCTGTGGCGTTCGACCAGCCGCGTGAGACGATGGCATGAAACCGGGTCGAGCGCCGAAGGACCCGGCCATGCAAGCAGCGTCCGCCATCGCTCGCGGGGTGCGTATTTACGGGCTTTCGCCCGATGGTCACGCCTTCCTTCCTCATTGGCTCTGCTTTCGCCTTTCGGCTACTCGGTCTGGCCGTATGGGAATCAGGGCAGGGGCCGGATCCACGTGTTCGTCGGGGAATTGAAACTGGCATTCCCGTTACTGTTGACATTGCACACGTTGGACGAGGAAAGCCCGGACACCGAGCGGAGCCACCAATTGATCCGCGATGCAAGGCGTAACCAGCGAGCATTATAGCGCACGCAGCCTTTCAAGCTCGGCCTCGGCGTCTGAAACCATGTCGGCGAGGCTGCGCTTCCCGACGATGCGAACGTTCTTGCGCGCCCCCTTGAGCAACGCTATTTCCTGCTCGATCATCGAGACGACGGCCTCGAACCTGTTGACGTTGACGGGCAGTCCGATGTCGATAAGACATTGCATGTCCTGGCAAAGCTGCTCGCAGTCGGCAATTGCGAGCGAATAATACCTTTTGCGCTCGAGCACGTTGGCCGCGCTGTTCGGGTAGAACTGATCGGCGCGGTTGATGTTGTAGACGATGGAGCGCGCCGTCTCGACGGTGGGGACCGCGTTGAGCAGACGGTAAGCCTTCGGCACGACCGACGGGGAGGCCATGAGCTTGTTTATCTCCACGCGGATCCTTATGGCGTTGTGGTAGAACTCGAACTCCGAAACGTTGCGGTTCCGCTCGAAAACCCCGCTCAAGGCAACCTCCGAAAAATCAAAATTTGAACCGGCCCGCTTCGCGGGCAAGTGCGCCCGCGCAAGGCGGGCGCAGAGAAGTATACAGCACCGGCTTTCAGCCTACGAGGAAGCAGGGCAGGGGCCGGATCCACGTGGTCGCCGGGGAATAGAAACCGGCAGCCCCGTGACTGGCGACACCGCACACGTTGGACGAGGAAAGCCCGGACACCGAGCGGAGCCACCAAGTGACCCGCGATCCTTGGATGCGGTCCTTCGTCTGGGCAAAGATGGGGAACTGGCAATCGAATCCGGCCGAGTATCCCGGAGTTCCCCACACGCAGCACCCGTATACCTCCATTTCAGACGGCGACCAAACCGGCCCGAGGTCGGCCCACGCCCAGTTGTTGGACGCGGTGAGCGCGCCCGACGCGCTGTAGCGCGTTTCGAGTAATACGCGCTGGTTGAGGATGCAGTCGCGGACGATCTGCGGAAGCATGGGGTAGTACACCTCGGTTTCCCAGCGGTGGAGGTTGCTCACCAAGTACGGGTGCGCGTTGTCGGCGGTGCCCTGGTTCGTCGCGGTCGTGTTCCACATGATGTACGATCCGTTCACCGCGTCGGCACCGGCAACGGCTACCGGTGCGCTCGGAACCATGGCGACATGGTGGTCCTTCGACGTGTCTCCGCAGTACAGGTACGGATCGACCGCGCCGATGCGGTAGCGCACGACGTTCCCGTTGGTGAGCGTCACGTCTATGAAGTCCTTGATGCGCATTCCCGCGAAGTTGCCCGCGCGCACTCGGGCGCGCAACCATGCCCAGACGTTCGCGTAATTCGCAATCTCGCCCGCGAACAGCGCGGCGAGGCTTTGGCCTGCGTAGGTGTCCGTGTCGATCTGCCGCGCGTACTCCGACGCGTTCACGGCGTTCTGGCCGCTGGTGCGGGCGCTCTCGTCCTTGATGGTGTACGTGGTGCCCCCCACGCCCAGTTTGCTGATATCCGCCATGTTCCGTTCCTTTCTAGGTAAGTGATGCCGTCTCGCCGCTGACCGATGCGCTCTTCATGGTCGCTACGCTTCCGCTTGCGGCTGCTTTTGATGCGGGGGCGTATAGTGTCCCGTCCATGACGAGGTAGCCGCCCGACAGCTCCGCAGCGAGGTTCCCGAGCTTGTCCACGCTCGCCTTGAGCGTGGCCACCTCGCCGTCGCCGGCTCCGTTGCTCGCGATGCTGTTCGCGATCTGCAGCGCGTTGCTCGCCGCCGCGTTCGCGTTGCTGGCCGCTCCCTGCGCCTGCGATGCCGCGTTCGTCGCCGACCTCGTGGCCGCTGTCGCGTCGGTTGTCGCCTTCTCGGCGTTGCCCGTGGCCTCCTTCGCCTTCGCGGTCGCCGTGTCGGCGTCGTCCGCCGCCTTCGATGCCCGGTCGGCCTGCTCGTTCGCGCTCTTGGCCGCCGCGTTCGCGTCAGCGGTCGCCTTGGCGGCGCTCTTCTCCGCCGCGTTCGCGTCCGCAGCCGCTTCGGTCGCCTTCTTCGCGGCGTCGTTCGCCGCCTTGGTTGACTTGTCGGCGTTCGCCTTCGCCGTGTTGAGGTCAACGACGGCATGCTGGAAAACGGAGAAGTCGTTATCTGACAGCGCCGCGCTCCCGTCAACCGGATCGACGTCCACGAAGATCCGGAAGTTCTTGCTGCCCGATATCGCGGCGCGGTTGCCGTTCAGGTAAACCATGATTCGGGCGAGCACGGTTCCCTGCCGCTGCATCGCGGTGGGGTAGAGCACTCGCCATCTTCCGTGCGCCGCGTCCACGGCGGAGAACGGCGTCAAGCCCTCGCCGCCCTTCTCGTGGCCCCATGCGAGGTACACGGCCATGCCGGTCGTGTTCGCCGGTTCCTTTCCGTCGAACAGCGACAGGTCGATGCCGCGCCCGTTGGCGTCTCCCTCGTTCGCGTACAGGTCGCCCACGTGGCCGTCGGCGCAGTCGAGCGTCACGGCGCTCGTGTACCATTGCGCGCTAATTGCCATTGATCATTCCTTTCACTTCGCCTATCGCCTCCGCCAGCTCGGCCTTCGTCGGGACCGATTCAAGCGCCGGCAAGATCGACGTTTCGAGCAGGTCGAGGATCGTTGCGAGCTTCGCTTCGGTCTCGCCATTTAGCGCGCCTGCCGCCGCCGGCACCGAACCGTCTGATATTTCTTCCATACGTGCGCCTCCTTACCAGACGAGCGTTTGGTGGAACTCGCCATTGAGCCATCCGAAGCCCTTCGATCCGCAGCGGCATTGCACGCCGTCCGACGAGATGCGAACATAGTGCGAATCGTCGAGCTTGAGCGTTACGTATCCAGGCCCCAAGAACAGGCCCTGCGTGCTGCTGTATTGCAGCTTCACGAGCGGCGTTTCCCCGATGCTGTTTCCTCCGCATCGCAGGAAAAGCTGCTCGTTCGGCTGCTGCAGATACGTGTTGTCGAAATAGGGCGGATGAAGCCATAACTGCTTGTAGAACGTGCTTGCATGCAGGAACGGCTTGTCGAAGCAGGCCATGCCGACGCCCGTCGTCTTCCCGCTCGAATCGGAGACGGCGCGAAGCGCCTCCACGTCGAAGTAGTTGCCGTGCGTGTTCACGAACGAAGCGCCGGGGTTCCCCGCCGCCGTCGTGCCGGTCGTGAGGTAGAGCGACGAGGACACGCCCACGGCTCTGGACATGAAGAACGCCTTCCCGTTGGCGATGACCGTTCCGGCGATCATGGAGCCGTTCTTGTCGCGCACTTGGAACCCGAGCGACGGCGACACCGTTACGGTGTTCCCGTTGGTGTCGGTGATGTTGATGATGCCGTTGCGCATGTTGATCACGCCGGAATCGAGGTCGAAGTACGAGCTGCCGCCGGTGATGCGGCCGGTGTAGATGCGATCCGCCACCATCCCGTCGCCCGTCATCGCGGTTTTGAAGTACCAGTTCCCGTTGCTGTACTTGCTGTTCGCCACGGCCACGATGCCGCCGCCGATCTTCACGCACTTGGTCGCGTACTCGGGGCGGGAGTTGTACACGAATATGCCCTTGCCGGGTTCCTCGTACACCCAGCCGCCCGTCGTGTTCACTTCCTCGTTGATCATATCTATGAGCTGTTCGCGGATATCGGAGGGTATCTTGTCCATTTCGGCCTTGAGCGCGGCCACCTGGTCGTCGCCGTGCTTGATCGCCTCGTTCACCTCCTGCTCGAACCTGTCGCCGAGCGCCCCCATGTTCCTGTTCGTCTGCGCGTTCGAGGCGTTGACTGCGTTCTGCGCGTAGGAGGCCACCGAATCCGACGATTCGCGGATCGCGCTCTTCTGGGCCTTGAACACGTCCGCGAGGTCGCCGAAGTTTCCGAACTCGTAGGTCGTGTTCTCCTCTTCGAGCTGGTCTTCCTTCACCTTGTTGATGCGGGCCATCACGCGCACGCCGAGGTCGCCGTCGATGACGGCCACGGCGTCGCCCTCGTCAGCGCCCTCGAACCCGACGCCGGCGTTCCGGGTCGCGGCGACGGACGCCGCATAGCTCACCTTCGGCACGCTGCGCACGGCAAGCTCCGCCCTCGTGAGGCGCAGCAGCTCCGCCGGGTCCTCGCACTTGTCGAACGTCGCCTCGCCGAAGACATGGGCCTTGCCTCCCTTGCCGTCGGGGCGGCCCCACCTCTCGCGGGCCGCGTCGTCTCCGATCCACTTGACCCCGCCGTTCGCGTCCGCGAACGACAGCTTGCGTGAGTAGCCGCCGGTGAGGTTGCCGTCCTCGTCGGTCGTCTCAAGCGACGCGCCCCAGCCGTAGAGCGCCGTGCACACGTCGTCTTCTGACACGGTGCGCCGGCACTCCGACAGGTCTTTGCTGTAGGTGAACCGCTTGCCCGTGTCGGACCCGACGTGCGCGAGCAGGCTCACGCGGCGCGACACGACGCGCGAGCCGGAAACCGCGATATCGAAGCGCAGCTCGCCGCCGAAGGCGTTGGCCACGTCGTGTATCGCCTGCCACGCGCTCGCGTGGTAGAAGTTGACCTGTGCCGTGCCGAGGTCATCGACCTGGCCGACAGTCCACCGCGACGACGATAGCGCCGAGGCGAGTGCGGTCGCCGCCGAGCAGTTGCCGGGGCGCTTGTCCTCGATGTAATCGCCGCGCAGCTCGATGGCGGAATTCGGGCAGTAGTGCGTGCGCTCCACGCCCGTGTCGGCGTGGCTCTCGTCGCAGCTCCCGACGATGTTCTCGCGCCAACGGCCCTTGAGGTCGCGCCAAACGATGCGATCGCCCTTGTCGAGCACCGCGAACGAGACGATCTCGAGGCTGTTCTCTCCGTTCAGCTCGCGGGTGTCGATGCACGAGGCGAGCGTCTTGATCGCGCCCTTGTAGTTCTCCCAGCGGTCGCAGACGAATAGCTGCATCTAGCGCCACCTCTCCGTCCACGCGACCGTGCCCGTGCCGCTCGACAGCCGAAGCGACGCCACGCCCGGTTCGAGCGCGAAGAAGTCGCTCTCGAACGTCACGGGCGCGTTCGCGCCGTTGACGGTGGCGTTCGGCGCGGCCATGTCGAACACGACCACCGACGAGGACGTGAGCGCGGCGGTAACCTGCACGAACCTGCCCGTCGCGTTGTCGGTGAGGCGGAGGAACGAAACGCTGCCGCCCGGACGCGCGGTCACTATAGGTTCGGTCGGCCACGTGCCCCCGACCTCGAACGTGGCGGCGGGGGATAGCGACGTCTCGCGGTCGCGCCCGTAGGCTATGGGATCGTACGCGGTGAACTCGATATCGCACGTGCCCGTGTACCACAGATTGCTCAACGCGGCCTGCGTGGTCATGATCGCCATATAGTGCACGTCCGGCTCGTCGTCGAGCACGAGCGGCCTCGGCTCCGATGCCATCAGCACCGGGGCGACCTCGCGGCGCAGGCGCGCCATGGAGGCCCCTGGGCGCGCCCGCCATCGCAGCTTCACCGGGATCACGATCGGCTTCACTTTCGCGCGGACGAAGCGCGCTCCGGCAAGCCCCGGAACGTCGCGCGTCGCCACGTCAAGCTCGGGCGATATGCGCCGCTCGAACGATGCGCTGAACCACTTCGACAGATCGCAGCCGTTGAATATCATTACGCGAACAGCTCCTTCCGTTTGAACTCGCGGGCGATGGCTTGCGATAGCCTTTCTATGTCCGCCTCTTCCCTCACCGTTGCGCTGACGTAGATGTTCACCTCTACGTCGCGCGCCTCGCCGCCGCCGATGCCTGCGGCCACCGCGTCGGCGAAGGGCTGCATGTTCCGCCCTCGCAGCGGCATGACGGCCTCGGGGCCTGCCTCTCCGACGCCGATGATCGACGCGGCGTTGAAGATGCCGCCCGTGGCGTACCAGTCCACGCCGATGGTCGGGATGCTCGGCGGGTTGAGGCTGAAAGAACCGCTGATAGAGAAGTGGGGGAGGCTGATGCGCGGCAGTTCGAGCTTGCAGCCGGAGAAGAACCCGGATATCGCGCTTATCGCGTCGGAAACGGTGTTCTTCGCCCCGCCCATGACGTTCGATATCGTGTTGGCGATGCCGTCGAGCACTCCCGAAATGGCCGACGACGCGGCGTTGAACCCGCCCTCGACCACGGAAACGATGGTGTTGATGACGCCGGAGAAGATGGACGAAATGGTGTTCCACACGCCGGAGACAATGTTCGATATCCCGTTCATGATGGATTCGACGCCCGCCTGCATCTGCGAGAAATCGCCGGTCACAACGCCGTGGATGAAGCCGCAAACCGTTTGGAATATGCCCTGGATGACCGACAGCGCGCCGCTGATGATCTGCGATACGCCGGTCATCACTCCCGTGATGGTCGCGAGGATCGCCGCGAATACGTTTCCCACGGTGTCCATGAGGCTGGTAACCACCGGTATCACGGTCGATAGCACGAACTGGATAGCCGCGTCGATTACCGGCATGATCGCCTGCATCACCGTGGTCACGCTCTGCTGTATGGCGGTCATCGCCATTTGGATGTAGGGCATGAGGAACGCCGCCACCTCTTGGACCTTCGACGAAATGGCGTCCCACGCTCCCATGACGGCGTTGCGGAAGCCCTCGCTTGTGTTCCAGAGGTACATGACCACCGCCACAACGCCCGCGATGGCCGCGACTACGAGCGCGACCGGACCGAGCAGCGCGCCGAGGGACGCGCCCATGCCTCCCGCTGCTGCGCCCGCTCCCGTTGCGGCAGCGCCGAAGCCGGCTATAAGCGATCCGATGTTGCCGATTGCGCCGGCGAGGCTCCCGACGATGACGAGCAACGGGCCGATGGCCGCAGCCACGGCCGCTATCCCGATGATCGCGCGCTGTCCCTCCGGGCCGATGGACGCGAACCAATCCTTGAACGCGGTCACGCCCGAAATGAAGCCCTCGATGGCAGGGCGCAGCGTTTCCACCAGCGTCCCGCCGAACTCGATCATCACGTTCTTTATCTCGTTTATCGCCTTGTTCAGGTCCCAGGAATCCGTCTGCATCTTCTCGAACGCTTCATCCGTGGCACCCGATGCGTTGTTCATGGCGTCGAGGTTCGCGGTGAACCCGTCGATCCCGTCGCCCGCTATGGCGAGCGCGGCCTTCCCGGCCTCTGCGCTCCCGAAAAGCTCGTTCAGGCTCACGCCGTTCTCGTCGGCGTACTGGCGGCACGCATCGAGCACTTCGCCGAGGCTCATACCCTCGGCCATGCATTCCTTGAACGACTTTCCGAGCTTTTCCTTTACGATCTTTCCAACGTCGGAACCGGAATCGCCCAGCTCGTTGATCATCCCGGAAAGGTACGTGGTCGATTCGGCGGTGGCGATGCCCTTGGCCGTGGTGGTCGCGTACGCCGCCGCGAGGTTTTCAAGGCTCACGCCGTAGGCCGACGCGGTGGGGATGACCTTGCCCATGGCCTGCGACAGCTCGCCGACGGTAGTCTTGCCCTTGTTCTGCGTCATGAGCAGCACGTCGGACACGCGGTTTACCTGGTCGGCCTCCATGCCGTACGCGTTCATGGTCGTGCTCAAGAGGTCGAGCGCCGACGCGGAATCCGTGAAGCCCGCCGTGGCCAGCTTCGTGGCGTTGCTCACGAAGTTAACGGCGTCCCCGGTGGATTGCCCTGCCGATATTGCGTTGTATACGTTATCGGCGATATCGGATGCCGCCACGCCGGTGTCGTCGGACAGCTTGAGGATCGCGCCGCGCAGGTCGTCGAGCGGTACTTCGGTGGTGTCGGCGATGGTCGATACCTTCGCCATGGCATCGTCGAAGTTCATGCTCATTGTCGCGCATGCGACGCCAGCCGCGAGCACCGGCGTCGTGAGCTTGAGGGTAAGGCCCTGCCCTGCGCTCGTCAGCTTGTCTCCGAACTGCTTCGCGGCGTCCGCACCCTTCTGCAGGCCGGACCAGTCGAGCTTTCGGTCGGCGTCCTCGATGCTCTTGATATCGGCTTTGACGGAGGCGACGCCCTTTTTCAGCGGTGCTTCGTTGAGTACCGCTTCTACCTCCACGCGCCCGTCAGACATTGCCCACCTCCGCGCCCTTGGCGACGGCCTTCAACGCGGCGAACAGGTCGCGGCTGCGGTTGTTCTGCTCTTCCATGGCATCGGCCGGCGAGGCGTCGGCGGCCTTGAGCGCGAAATGGCTGCGGCGCGCGCTCCATGCGTCGCACTGCTCTCCGTTGTACTTCGTGCGCCTCGGTGGCTTGGCCGTGCGGTAGTAGATCGCCTGGGCGAACGGGGTTTGGCCGTCGTCTTCGACAAGCTCGCCGAGCAGTGCGCACACGTCCGCGAACGACAGCCCGTCGGCAGCTTGGTCCCAGGTGATCCCGTAGGCGCTCATGAACGACGCCTGGATGCGCGGCGCGTCGGATTCCCAGTCGAAGACGGCGCGCTCGTGGGGCTTGGTGCCGGTCACGTCGAGGCCGCACGCGTCCCACAGCACGCACGCTATGAGATCGTCGAGCGATTCGCCGGCCGCCTCGATTGCCTTTTCCGGCTCCGGGAACAGCATCGCGAGCAGTATTTGGAATTTGTCCTCCGGCTCAAGCTCCTTGTCGGCGAATAGCTCGATGACGAGCAGCATGTTCCGGGCGGAATCGCACACGAGCACCGAGCGGCCGCGCCAGTCGTACCAGTGGCACAGCCGCCCGCCTTCGTGCTCGCTACGCCTTGTGAGGCTCGGGCTGCGCATTGGCGATCTCCTTGAGGTAATGCGCTGCCTTGTTGCCCCTGAAAGCCTTGATTCGGTCGATGATCGCCACTTCGATCTCGCTGAACACGAGGGCCATTACCATGTTGGCCTCCTCCGGCTGCACCGGCTCGCCGTCGCCGCATGCCACGAGGATTTCAAGGTAGGATTGCTCGCCGATAGCCCCGCATATCGCGGGGCGCATGAGGTCGGCCATGTCCTTGGCGATCTTGTCGGCCTCCGGCCCGCAGGCCGATTCGAGGGCCTTGCTCGCCTCCTGTATGGCCTCCATCTTCTCGCGCGAGCTTCGCAGCAGTTCCCAGTTCTTGTTCACGCTCGAATCGCGCAGGTCGATACGCGCGTGCACCGTCTCGTCCCCAAGCTCGATATCGAGCGGTTCAAACAACTTCCCGAAAGCGATGATCTTAGCCATTTCTTCGCCCTTTCTTGCGCGCTGTGGGCAAAGGAAGGGCCGAGGCGCAGCGCGTTCGCCTCGGCCCTCGGCCTAATGTATTTGCGGTGTCGCGCCGCTCTATGCGGACGCCCCCACCGTCACGTCAACGACGGCGCAAACGCTGGGCTTCGCGGCGCACTTGACCGAGAGGCGCGTCTTGCCGGCCTTGACGCCGGTGACGTTGCCCTCGCTATCGACGGTGGCGAACTCGTCGTTTTCGATGGCGAACACGCAGCGGTCCGACGCGCTGCTCGGCGTCACGGTCGCCGTTGCCGCGACCGTCTTGCCGACGGCCACGGCCCCGACTGTCGCCGTGACCGATTCGGGCAGAACGGTGGCGTCGGGAGGGATGACGCGCGGCGCGCCGTTGAAGTGCAGCTCGTTCGAGAACTCGTTCTTGCTGTTAGCGTCGCCGTTAGCGCCGAGCGCCTTGATGTTTGCGATGGTCACGCTCGATTCGACCACCTCGCCGGCCGGGTCGGTGATGCGCAGCGTGGATTTGCGGGCCTCGCCGCGCACGAACTTGAGCGACGCCACGTAATCCTGGTATGGGTCGCCGTGGCGGCGATGCCCCGAAACGCTGATGATCTCCTGACCGCCCGTGACGTCAGAGCTTGCGTTGCCATCGCCATCGTAATAGGCCGTCTGGTCGATCTCCTCCGACGGGTCGCCGTCGATGGTGGCGATGCCCGCGCCGATGCGCGCGAACGTGCGCTTCACGGCGAACGGGGTGATATCCAGCTCGTAGAGGTGCGTGTGGTTGGGTGCGAATCCGATATCCATTAACCGAAGTCCTTTCTCGTTATGTTGATAGTCGCGTCGAACGCCCAGACGAAGAAGCCCGATTCGTCCCACGGGATGGGGCGGGGGAACGCCGTCTCGACGCTCGCGACGCGGTAGGAGCCGTTCCGCGAATCGAGCGGGCGGGTGCGCAAGATACGCTCGGCCTCCATCGCGTCGCCCATGGCGTCAAGCTCGCTTCTCCGCTTCGCCATGACGGTGAGCCGCAGCGGGGTCGCCACCTCGCCGTCGTGGTAGCGCGTCTGGCGCGATGCGACGCCGAGCGACACGACGACGGCCTCGGGGTGCTTCGACGAATCGGGCAGCGTGGTTACCACGTCGGCGATGCCGGCCTCTTTCAGGCGTTCGCGCACCACGTCGAGCAGATCGAACCTCATGCGCCGCCCCCGAACAGCCCGCCGGCGAAGTCTTCGAGCGCGCCCATGTCGCCGCCCTTCAACCGCTCGTCCCAGTGGTCGCCCGTGCCGGCCTCCGAGTGGTTCATGGGCACGTAGAAGTGCCTCGCCGCATAAGGCGTATCCCAGACGAGCACGCCGCCCCTGTAGTCGCTGTTCATCGGCTCCGACGAGCGCAGCGTCGTTTCCTCGACCGGCACGTACTTGCGAATGAGCGATGCCGCCTTCATGGCGAACAGCTCTTGGCGCTTCTCCGCCTCCGCGTCGCCGAAGCGGCTCTCCATGGCCGACAGGTCGATGCGAACGGTCATCTAGCGCACCTCCAATTCCCAGTGATGGACGCGCCCCGCGAACTGCTCGCGGGGGTGGCATGCGTTGACGCAAACCTCGGGCGCTCCGTCGATGCTCACCATCGAGCCGGCCGGCACCTCGAACGCTCCCTCGCTGTTCACGGCGTCGATGAACACGATCCCGGTGGTGCCGTCCTGCAACTGGTAGTCGGTGCGCCTGATCCCCGCCGCTTTCTCGTAACGCACGTGCCCGATGGCGACCGGCTCGGCGAACTCTCCGCCGTAGTCGCCTTCAAGCGGCACGCGCACGGACGCGGTGCTCGGGAGGGCGCGTTTCGGTATCTGCAGCATGGTGCTATCCGATCCCCTGGTAGAGCAGCCCCGAGCCTTGCAGCTCGCGGCGGATGGCGCGGCGCATGTCGAGGTCGTAGGCGCTGACGCCTGCGGTTCCCGCCGCCAGCGTGGCGGAGAACGCGCCGACCGCAACGCTGGCGACGTTCTCGCCGATCCCGCCGGATGCGCCGTAGGCCGCATCAACATCGACGGCGGCGCACACAGCGCCGACGTACGCCGTCGCCTGCCGCTCGCCGTCCGGCTCGTTGAGGCCCATTACCTCGCGCACGGACGCGACGGCGGAGGCGAGGGACGCGCCGAACGCCTCCTTCGCCAGCTTGCCGCCGCGCGCCGTGTACTCATCGTATGAGACGCTAGGCGTCATCGCCCTCGCCCTTCTGGCCGGCGTCCTTGCCGCCCGCGGTGCCGTCAGCGCCGGCGTTCTGGGCCTCGCCCTTCTGGCCGGCGTCCTTCTTCGGAGGCGTGCGCTTCTTCTTGACCTCGAAACCTACGGTCTTCATCTGGTGCCCTCCTTAAGCCTTGTAGCTCGAATAGATCAGGCCGGCCTTGTTCTCGTAAACGAAAACGTCGTGGAACAGGCGGTACTGCCACTTGTGGGCTTCCTTGTCCTGGTTCACGTCGGGGGAGAAGTAGCGCAGCTTCTCGTGCTTGTTCAGCACTGCGGCGGCTGACGGGTGGATCGCCATGAAGTTGATCGGCACGCCTGCGGCCGCCTGCTTGTAGCCGCCGGCCTCTTCGCCGGTCGTCTTGCCGTCGAGCAGGTCGATGGCCGTGAAGAAGCGGTTACCGGGCACCACGATGAGCTGCATTTCGTCGAACGTGTCGAAGTTGCCGTTCGGTGCCTCTCCCTGCCCGATGCGCCACGGCTGCGCCTTGCGCAGAAGCGTCTTCATGTGGGACGTGAGGCACAGCTTGCAGGTGGAAAGCTGCGCGCCGGCGTCCTGCAACGCCTCTTCCGCGAGCAGCACGGCGTCGAGCGCGGCGTCGGCGTCGGCGAACGTCTCGGCCTTCTTCACGCCTGCCTTCTCCGTGAGCTTCGAGAAACGGATCGCATCGACTTCTGGCACGACCTTGGCGCGCGCGAACTCTGCCATGAGGTTCGCGGAAACTACAAGCTCGCGTTCCTCGTCGTCCATAACGTCGACCTCGAACTCGCGGGCGCGCTCGTAGTTGAGCTTCACGGTTTCCCAGTCGAGCGTGACGCTTCCGGCGGGAAAGCCCACGGCTCGGTCGTAGTCGCCGAGGCCGTCCATGGCGATCTTCGCGATCTCCACCTCGCCGTTGCCCTTAAGCTCGCCCACGAGGTCGCTGTTCATGTTGAGGAAGCTCGTTTTGGCTTCGGCCTCGATAATCTTGTCGAGGCGGGCGGTGAACTTCTTAGCCGCTCCTCCCAAGTTGTTTGCCATGCTGTGGTTCCTTTCCTAGTGTTGCCCTACTTGAGGCCGAATGCGCGGTCGAGCTTGTCGTCGATATCGCTTCCGCCCGCGCCCTCCGGCTTCTTACCCGTAGAGCCTTTCTTCTTGTCTTCTGCGAACAGGTAGGGGTAATCGGCTTTGAGCTTGTCCACGTCGCCCTCGTAGTCGCCTACGAGCTTCTTCGCGGCCTTGAACTTCTTCTCGTCGGTGCACCCGGCGAGCTTCAATTCGTAGTCGGTGCGGATTTCCGCCTGGTCGTCCTTAAGCTCGGCGATCTTCTTCTCAAGCGCGGCGCGGCCCGCCTCGGTCTTCGCGGCTTCGCCGATCTGCTTCTCAAGCTCCGCGATCTTCGCGTCCTTCGTCGCGATATCGCGCTCGTACTTGCCTTTGCTGATTGCCGGGTGGCCGTGCTCGTCGGTCAGCTCTTCGCCGTCCTCCGCAGCGCCCTCGGCCCCTTCTGCGGCCGGCTTCGGGTCGGTCGCCTCCGTTGCCTCGGTCGCTCCTTTCTGCGGCTCTGCTGCGGCTTCCTCGCCGGCCTTGTCCTCGTTCTCGGGGTCCATGCCTGTCCTTTCCCTAGCGGTTGTTTACGCGGTTCCCTCCGCGCTTTAGGTGCGCTTTTTACGCGGCGCTTGGCGTTGGCTATATGGTCGGCGGGGTGTCGCGCCGCTCCGGGCGCTGGACGGAACGAAAAAGCCGCCCCGTGGGGCGGCTGCTGTCGGTGGATATGGGATTGCGCGGGGAGGCTAGTCTGGTATCGCCTCTATGAGGCGCAGGCATGCCTTGCCGTGTTCGTTGAGGCCGTCGCCCTTGGCGTTGATGCCGTGGCGCTGCAGCTCGGTCGATAGGGTCTCCTCGATGCGCACGAGCGCGTCGTCGTCGAGGCCGTCGAAGCTCTGCGGCAGGCCGAGCGAAGCGAGCAGGCGCTTTTGTCCGTCATCCAGCATTTCCGGCCTCCTTTGCCTCTCGTTCGTATTTGCGCGCTATTCGCGCCTTCGTCTTGTATGCCGTTATGATCTCCCCGGTGTCGGGGTTGATTATCACTGTAGCATCTTTTCCGACAAGTTTCTGGGCGCGCCGCCCGTTGTCGTCGGCCACGGCCTCGAACCTCTTTAGCGGCGACGTTATGGCGCTTGCCGCCGCGCGCTCCGTGATTCCGCGCTCCCGCATCCGCTCGGTCCCGTGCTTCGTCCTCGCCGGTCCCGTGGTCTTCGGCATGTCGCCAGCCCACTCGCGGTGCTGGTTGCGGTGGAGCACCGATGTTCCCGGCTTCGCCTTCGCGTTTGCTTCTTCGAGCAACTTGCGCATGGCTTCCTGTCGGCTTTTGATCGCTTGCTTCGCCTTCATAACCTCTGCGAGCTTTTCGGCGCTGCGGTCGGCGTCGTATTCTGCCTGCGCGCCTCGCAGCTCGCGCTTCGCCTCGCGTATGCGGCGCTCAATGTAACGCTGCTTCTGCGTGAGCCGGTATACTTCATCGCCCCTCACGCCCGATGCGTGCTTCGGGTCGTGGGCGTAGGCATGGCGCGTGCCGTGGATGTACGGCGCGAACGAATGGCGGCAGTTCGCCCCGAGCAGCCCTTCGACGGTTCCGTAGCCCGTCGCGCTGTAGAAGTCGCGATACCTCACGCCGCCTATGGTC